>Ga0099824_1000289_pt1 | contig 53374 bp, 18 predicted proteins | sample SiratrowhiteBW_FD_76837 | JGI IMG/M metagenome (GOLD analysis project Ga0099824, IMG submission 76837) | Root nodule microbial communities of legume samples collected from California, USA - Siratro white BW | ecosystem: Host-associated > Plants > Roots > Nodule | place: USA: California... | reverse complement strand
TTTTTTTTTTTTTTTTTTTTTTTTTTTTTTTTTTTTGCAGTGGTTAGTGAATTATGTTTTAAAATAAAGCACTTGGTAGCATTTCGTGTATCATATAACTTCTTAGCCTTGCAGTGGCTGCTGTAGCAGCATCAAGCATTGTATGGATGGATGGGGTTGGATTGTGTGGAACATTTGGTTTTCTTCTTTTGTTGTGTAGTCTTGTACCATCTTATACACCTCTTGTTACTTTTTTGTTGGATGAAGCTACGATTGAATGATATGATTAACATTTAACAGTGGCAGATGTTTTTGTTTTCATGCATGATGGAAAAATTAGGTTTGTCATTATATACTTTGATTGCTGTTGGGCTTATGCTACATGCATAGATATTTCAAGGATGTTCCTAACGACTAACTCACGATTGCAACTTTTTACTAATGACTATATGTCTTCTTCTCCAGGGTGATGCTGACAGTGCACTGGATAGGTTGTGGCATAAGAAGAAAGCAGAAGTTAAACAGCACTAGAAATGATCAATTTTTTTCCTGAAGTTCTACGATTCCTGGGGATATTTCACTATTATGATTGTGGAACTTGGGTAGTTTAGTAAAAGCTTTGGCAATTTTTGCTTTTCTCAGCTGAAAGCTGATTTTTTATTCATTGACACTGCCTTCAGAAATATTTGTTTCTTCAATAAATTTCGTTGATTTATGATTTTGATGGGGATTACAGCTTGTTGATGTGATTACTATCCTTGTTAAAGGTGATTTTTCGCCTCCGCTCAACTAGAAGCTAGGACCAACATCGAGGATAGGACTCCCCTTACAAATTTGTTTCGTTATTTTTTTTGAATTCCACATTTTTAATCAGTTAGTTTCTGTGTTTTGTGCGTCTTTCGAATCAAGATAGCTATTGGATACTGTTACAAGATTTACAAAGATGTGGGAACATGAGTGCTTGTTAAACTTGTAATTACTGATGCTAAAGACTCGTTACTTAAAGCTCTGATTAGAAATGGGTTAGGCACGTAAGCACTAAATCAGTCCTTAAAATTAGGATTATTAAACCAACGATTGGATGCATAGTTAAATGTATATTGTCACGCATTCATGGATAAATTTGTTTTGCTGTTACTGACATGCTTCACCAACGAATAAGAATCATCATTTTCAAACGTGGTGAGGAGAGTGTTGCCTTTCATATTGCTTACCCTGCTGGTGTCATTGACATGGTTCATCAGCTATAGGAATCATCATTTTTTTTTTCAAACGTTGCAAGGAGAGTGATGACCTTCATATAGGGTACCTCATAAGAATGGTTGGATACTTCACATCTTTCAGGGTGGTATCGATCTCAAAATTTAGAAAATGTATATTTTGTTCATTGCTTGCTCATGCTGTGTAATGAAAGATGAAAGAGAAAGAAAGCAAGGTTTTGATATTTTCTGCTCCTTTAGGTATCTGCATACATTAGGAGATGCAAAAAAGAGTATAAAAAATATAAGGTTTATAATATAATAATAATAGTAATATTTTGGTAACAATAATTTAATTTAGAATTTTTTTTAGTCAAAATATTTTTCTATATACGAAACTAATACTTGTAAAATATCAATTTAAGACGTTTATGTTAAGAAGGCGTAATTGTAGTTAGAAAATCCAGTGAAGGTGGTTGTCGAAGATAAAATATTCGTTATATTAATAATTCCTTTTCTTTTTACCCTTTTGTATATATAATTATAAATCTAAGATTTTCTTTTAAATTTTATTTTACACTTGTGTCATCGTGATTGATTAACTAAGATATTGGTTATCCCTTCTTTCTTCTCAAGTTTTTCTTTTTTTCTTTTAGTCTTTATAAGTTATTTAGTCATTAAAATGACAATCAATAAGTGAATATCAAGTGAGACCACGTTTCTTATTGATTATGAAAAAAAATAAATAGATTTTACATAATTTTGCTCTAGGAATTCCGTATAGTGAGCTACTGAGTTAATGAGATTTCACCCAACTAACCATCTCAGCATGATAGCAATTGTTAAAAGTAATTGAGAATTTTAATAAATTGATTCCTCTAAATGGGATGCAATTCAGTGTGAAAAATTAGTTAAATGAAATATATATGATTCGATTATGTTTTTTTTTTTTTGTCTATTTTTATTAATATTTTTATTTCTGAAATATACATGTATTATGTAGGTAATAAATAGAGAAGTATGTGGATTTCAATAATATTTTAGGTTTTAATAATGTGTGAGTAGAATAGATAAATATAGCATCTTACGAAAATTGATAAAAGTTTTTAATAATTTTTTTTTGTTTTTATATTGCAATAAGAGATGGTTGAATAAAATGTACTAAGTTATTAAAAAATATATATTTATAATATTTTATTTATATTTATATTATGTGATATTATATTGTATGATAAAGATAACATCACTCACTCGTAAAAGAACAATATACTCATAAAAGTTTATGATATTTCCTTATATGTTGGTATACAACATACTTAATTACGCCTTTACACGTCACATGCATTACAATATTATACATTTGTCTATGTATACCATTTTATTAAATTATCTTTATAATATTTTTAACATAAAATACATATCATAATATATTTAATAATGTTATATATTATTATGATACGAACAAAAACCCAAAGACACAGATTCAGGGTTCGGTTCGGTAGAAGCCATGGATTCGTATAAGAATCCCACGAAGCTGGAATACTACGATGACATGTGGAGCCGCCAATGCACTGCCACGCTGTTATCTCACTTCAAGGTTCATTTCTGTTACTTCTTGCTTGTTGGTTAGTTAGTTATTCACCCGCTAATTTTTGAGACATGAGAAATCTTAATTTTCTTAGTTCTTGATGTAAAATGAATAGGGCGATGATGGTAGACATGTTTTGATATTGGATCGTACAATATTCTATCCGCAAGGAGGCGGTCAACCCGCGGATACTGGCTTTCTACTCATTCATGGCTTAGAAAACAAGTTTCTGGTTTCTATGTTCGATCCAAAGATGGAATTGTAAGTTTCAAGAATGAAAGTTCCTTTTTTTTTTTTTTGAACCTGTCTCTGAGGTCATCTATTATTTTGTATACATCCTTGGATTTCTTTTTAATATTACGATGATGTAGGTTTTTCACTATGGTTTCTTTGAGAATGGGGGAGGGGAATTTGAGCCTACACAGGAGAAAGGGAATGAGGTTTCACTTTTTGTTGATGAGCAGAGGCGAAAACTGAACTCCAGGTTGACTTTTTTTTTTTTTTTTCAGGGGATGAGATTCTTCAAACTTTTCTCTTTATGTTTTTCTTCCTTTCCTTTTAGATTGAGTTGAGATATCCCACATATGTGATTTGTTTTGTATGAATTATTTTTCTGAAGAACACTTTATTTTTCTTGTGCAGCTAGGGAAATGCCTTACCATCTCTGCTTAATTTATTTTCCGGTCTTCCCTAGGATATTGCCAATTTTTTAATTAGTACTTTTTTTGAGAGTGTACTCTAGCTTGGATTTTATTTCTGCTGGGCAGTTTTTTCTGTTTCGAATCTGTGATTGCTGCACTGCTTATAAGAACATTTACGCTTCACTCTTTGCAACTAGCACCAATGAACTTCTTTCATTGAAACTGTTGAATTAATGAAAACTTTGTTGTTCAAAGACTTATTACTTGGTTTATAGAAAAATGGTCTTTTTTAGTTATATTTTGTTGCTTGGTAACAATTTTGTGTTATATGCTTCTATAATCTGTGTATTTGATCAGGTTTCTCAAATTCGCTCGAAGAAGGGGCTGACAAAAGTCTATTACAAAGTTGAATCCTAGTTATATACGGTTGGGCTGCTGCTGTGAAACTGCTATTTTAGCTCCTTACTTATGACTTCTCTTATATAAGCATCGGATAAAACTAGCTGAATTTGTAGTTTCTATTTAGGTCCTTATTTAGATAAACTTTTTTGTAAACATTTACAAAAGAAAACAAGATTATAAAATAAACAAAGGTTTTTAACAAGTTAAAATCATCTCATGTATTATATGACTGGGAAATACTGTCAGAGTATCTTAGTCTGTCCCTAAACACATGACTGACAGGTTTTTTAATGAAATTGGTACAATTTTACAAAGAAATTACCGAAATTGACAAATTTTGGAAAATTTACTTATGTCGGTAAATTGTGCCAGGCACAATTTATTGTGAAAAAAGTGATGCATGACACGTGTTAGATTTGTGAAAGTGAAGTCATATCAGCTTACACGACTTTGGTGTAAGAAGAAATGTTGTATTTGACCCATCTGACTTAGATTAATGTTAATTCTTTTATTTTAAATAAAGTAACACAACTTCTATTTGAATCAGATTATATTAAAGTCATATCAACATGCCAACCTTGATTAATATTAATCAAATCTGTGTGGATCAAACATGAGTTTTCCTTTTACACAAAAATCATTATGGTATGATTTTAGTTTCACAAATTCAAACTTATGCATATCTTTGTTACAATGAACTTGTGTCATGGTAGCATGACTTATCTATATGAGTAAATTTTTAAAAATTGTCAATTTCTATAATTTTTCTTTTAAATTGCACGCACCAATTTGGTTAAAAATCCCACTTTGACATGCCATATTCTCTTCAATCCAAATCCTGTTTCAAATTTCCAAAAATCAAACTAATCAATCACCCTTTGATTTGCTTCAAACTCACGCGTATGATCTGTTGACTACTGGACAACATCTTTGAAATGCAGGTAGGTATGTGGTTTTGTCGCCTCCTCTCTAAAGAGTTTATGCAGGTCACGATCATAATGATTTTTATCTTTCTCTGTCCCAGCTGTTCTCATGCTCCTGAGAAAATTGAATTGTCTAAAATTAAAAAAAAAAATGGGTGGTAGTGATGAGTTTGGCACCTTGTCAAAAGTCCAAACTCTTTTTCTTTGTTTAGGCTGCCAATAATAGGGGTGCAAGAATGGTCCTTGTAAATCTGCATGGAAGGGTATAATGCGCAGCTACTTTCTTTTGCTATCAGCCGCCATACCCTTTTGTTCAAAGTGGCAGCATCCTTCCTGAATATCGTATGGTCCATAAATAAGCCGTAACATTATAAGCAGCATTTTTACTCGGTCAAAAGTGTGACAGAAGGAACCAATCTTCAAATGCACTGCTATCACTATTATTATTACTTCAATTTCCTATTTGGTTGGTGAATTTTATTTTGGCCAAAAATACTCTGTATGGAGAGACAAGTGACTGCAAAAGTAAGAGCAACAACACACAACGTTCAGCCATTCAGTTCACTGGCAGCATCTCTGCATGTGTTTGGCAGTAATGTAATGAGCATCTATTCTATCCCATAAAGTAACATCATGTGTGATTTTACTTATTATAAAGATGCAATTTTGCTTATTAATTTTATACCATAGAATTTGTTGATATACTTATTTAAATTTAATCTCTAAATTTGCTATTATTATAACTGTGTTTGCAGATTGGATTGGATATGTTTTGAAGACAAAAATTATCTGATTTAATAGCTTCACTTTCGTAATTCGTCATCGAATCAGTTTGAAATGTCCATTAAATTCAATTTAAAGCAACTTAGATCATATCAGAGTTTGTATTTTCTATATAAATAGTAAAGATACACGATAAAAATAACTAAAAATTTCAAAAAAATTTCCATTTGTAACTTATTCTAGGACAAATAATAGGATATTTTTTTCGAATATATGTATATATAATATTGAAAATAAATTTACGATAATTATATTCATTACTTAAATAGTTACTTAAAAAATGAAAGTAAAAATTATTTTCGTAAAATCATATTAAATTTATGTGTATATACGAATTCAGTTTGATATGTTTTTAAAATCAAATCTAAAACTTAACTAATAAACAATTGTTTTTGGTTTAGTTATTTTTCAGTTTCTCTCAACATCATTGTTTTTTTTTTTTTTCGTTTAATCTTATTTAAAATTCCTCTAACAACTATTGACAAAACGATTGAAACTTTAAATAAGAAAACGATTAAAAAACTAAAACCAGAGATTAAGGTGGAAGATAAATGGAAAGAGTGGAAGAAAAGGTCAACGGGTGTGGAAAAGGATTTAGTGAGTTTAGAAAGGAAGCATTGGGAAAAGTATGAGAGAAATGAAGGGTTGGTGGTGAAGAATAGGGTAAATCCGAAAGAGCGAAGAGGACAAAGAAGAGTGAAAGAGAGGTTTATGATTTGGGTTGTGTTGAGTTTTGGGTTGGCAACGGCTAATATATACCATCCAATTCCGAATGCAATTTCATTGTGATACGGATTCTCCACTTGTTGCCGCACACACGCACATACCTGACGCAAAACGCAACCAAATATATTTTCTTTCTCTGCCCTTTCGGGATTTGCTTAGTCACACACTCTCTTCTATATATATACTCGCACTTTCACTCACTCCTTTCTCTCTTCTATCATACCCGCATTCTCTCATTTCTCCCTTTCTCTTTGCCTTCACTCTTCTCTTCTCCGTCCCTCTATTGGGTTCCTCACTGGTCAGTTCCTCTTCTTAAAAATTTTATCTTTCTCTGTTATGCCTTTCGGAAGGGACTGCCTTCCCTTGCTTGAATACTGTCCTCTTGTGCAGAGTCGATTTGGATTGTTTCTTCTTATTTGGGGTGTCTGATTATTAGCATTTGCTATGGTTTCGTTTCATTTCATTTCATTTCACCTCTCAGGTTTTGGTTTTTCAACTTTTACTTGCATTGCCTGCTGCTCATAGCAATAGCTTCCGAGTAGGCACCTTCTATCTCAGAGAAATTGGTGCCAAGCAAAATCTGCTTCCCATCATTTGCTCATCGCTGGGGCATTGGACACCCTTTTTGAATGAATTCATGTTTATATTTAACCCCTCCCCTGTTTGAATGTATTCATGGCGGGTGTTTGTTGTTAAGCTGTCTGTTGTGTAGATTGGTTGAACTATTCTAGGTTTTCTAACCAAGGAGTTATATAATAACGTTGTACACACGTAGATAAAGCTAGCTATGTTGTTTAATTTTTATCATCTCCCTGCTGATGTGTATTGCCTGCAATTTTTTGGGCTGAAGCTAATATTTTACTGTGCGGATGCTTCATTTTTATTGACTATTATGAATCATTTGGGTAATCATTATGGTTTGGACTTTCATTGTTTTCGTTGTCTTGCTATGGACCTTTCTGTATGGATAATGGGCATCATGATGGAAGATCTGATACTCTTGACCCAGGGTAAAGAATAAAATCAAATTTTTTGATCCAAATCTCTGAATTGGACGCTTTGTAATCATCTCTTCAATATCAGCAATTCCCCAAAGAATCGACGAGGTTCATCAAAATCTTAAAATAAATAAACTGGCTATATGTGGAACCGAATGCTGATACTGAAAACCTTAAAGTAAAAGTTCTACAAATGTGAAGTCTCATTTTTTAATTCCAGCCATATACTTTAGTGCTTGGTGATCTCATGTCAAATTGTTATGGTATTTTGTGTTTCTTCGAAAAGTTGAGTGAGTGAGCAAGGGGAGGGAATTGCTTGCTCCACTGGTTACATATCTCTTTCCCCGCATACAAACGTTCTTCCTCCCATTCCCTGTTTATATCTTTTAGCAATTTGTCTTTTCCTTGTAATGGTCGTGCACTGTAACCATCTTGGTTATATATACATCTATTTTATCTGATTATCAATTCACAAAAATCTGTTTTCCTATCAGCCTATATTATAGAGGAATATGTGTGTGTTTTCCTTTGAGTATATGTATACCTGTGATACTGATACTATTGAGAATGGATTTCTTAGCGCAGGGTATAATGCTTAGTCCTGAAGGAGAACTTAAAATAAGTTTTGGCTATAAATGCAACAGTGGTAGAGGTATTCCCTGTGAGGTTCCCAGTGGGTGCAAAATCCTTCCTGGAGTACGTAGAACAAGTAGTTTCTCTTGCTTGTCAGGGGCAGCCTTAAGTGCGAATGCTACATTAGCCAACACAAACATCTGCAATGGTAAAATAGGTGAAGAAATCCTTCCAAGTTGGGACTCTCCTAATTCATTTCGTAAGGTAACCTCTTCGCCAAGTCTTTCAAAGTTGGACTTACTATCATCTTCCCTCCCAAGTAGTTTGTCTTACCTTAGCTGCAGTCCTTCTACTACAAGCGACATCCTCGAATGTGATCCTTCCAGAGGTGAAGGTTTTCTTAATGTTCAGGAAGTTCAAGTAGCAGGAGGAGCTGCTGGTGAAGATAGAGTTCAAGCAGTTTGTTCTGAAGAAAATGGCTGGCTCTTCTGTGCAATTTATGATGGCTTTAATGGAAGAGATGCAGCCGATTTTCTGGCTGGTACCCTGTATGACACCATCATATCATACTTTAATAAGTTAATAGAGGAATTGGAGCCAGCTTCCGTCGAAGCTTATAATGATAGGGGCTTGGATGAATCCCTGCAATGTAAGTTAAATGACAGTGTTATTTATCACGAGGATCAATCTATGGCAAGATTTAAAGGAATAAATGATTCTCATCATGGATGTTATGCAAAGTGTAGTCTATCTACTAAGTCAGAACTATCATGTGATTCATTTTCACAAGGGATACTTGATATCCTTGAACGTGCTATTACTCAGGCAGAGAATGATTTCCTTTACATGGTGGAGCGAGAAATGGAGGAACGTCCTGATCTGGTTTCTATTGGATCTTGTGTTCTACTAGTGCTTCTTCATGGTAATGATTTGTATACACTCAACCTAGGTGACAGCAGAGCAGTTTTGGCAACTTCCATCACAGGTTACCGAATGGATACTAAGGAGAGACTCAAGGCTATACAGCTTACAGATAATCACACTGTTGATAATGAAGTTGAAAGAGCTAGACTTCTGGCCGAACACCCCGATGATCCCAGGATCATTACAGCAGGAAAAGTGAAAGGGAAACTGAAGGTTACTCGTGCTTTTGGAGTTGGCTATTTGAAAAAGGTTGGTATTCTCTTCGATTACCAAAAGACTTTGGTTCTGATGTTTTAGCAAATAAAGGTGATAGTTATAAACCTTTAAGTTCAAGCTACTGTGATTGTTAGTGGAGGGTTGCAAGGAATATATGTTTGTCCTACCAACTACCAAACACAGAATTGATTTTCTTATTTTTCTGGTGCAGAAAATTTTGAATGATGCTTTGATGGGAATCCTTCGAGTTCGTGATCTTAAAAGCCCACCATACATATCCACTCAGCCATCACTGAATGTCCACAGAATCTCAGGTTCCGATCAATTTGTTATAGTAGGGAGTGATGGTTTATTTGACTTCTTCAGCAATGATGAGGCAGTGAAGCTTGTAGAGTCTTATATCTTGAGCACCCCATTTGGTGATCCAGCTAAGTTTCTCATAGAGCAGCTCATGGCTAGAGCGGCTGTTTCTGCCGGTCATTTTTCCATATCTTATGCTAAATTGAATTTTATTTTCATCATAGATGTTGCTTGTTTTATCATATGATTATTGGTTAAAAAATGTTCATGCAGGTTTAAGCATGGAAGAGTTGGTGAACATTCCAGCTGGGAGGAGAAGGAAGTACCATGACGATGTAACCGTAATTGTGATCATTCTTGGGATGAATCAACGGACTTCAAAGGCATCAACTTGCATTTGAGACTTAGCACCAAAAAGACAACAAAACTCTGTATCTATGTAGCTTTTCATAGGATGTTCTGGTTTAAGTAGTATTTCCTAGGTTGTGTTACTTAAAAGTGTATATATGGCATTTTACAAGAAGCACTAGGGCATTGTTAGGTCCTATCATTTGTAAACATTGATCACAATATGAACTTTTTTATGTGCACTCAGGACTCAAGAATGTTGATATCTCAGGAACCTTGTTATAATCGAGTTGCTATTTTATCAAAATAGAAAAATGTTTACTTTTCATTTCCGAATAAGTATTTATTTTATTTATGAAAATACATCACCGGTAATCTTTATTTAAAAAAAAAATACTAAAAGGGGACTTTGTTTCTAATAGTGAACGACCATCACGCCCGACACATTTTTATCAATAAGAACATAGAAGAAATCATTTTTTTCGTATACTAAGAATGAACATTTTTATATTTCTACAAAACTAAAAGTACATTTAATCTATTTGATTTAAATTTAATTAAACATGAATAAAATTTATTAAAATCACAAAAATAAACACCAGAATCCATAGGTATAAGGGTTAGAAATAAATGTTCGTATAAACAATGTTCGAATCAACATTATATATTACTAAAAGATTATTAACAAATATTTGTACTAAAGTCAACTAAATTTGGTAAGTAAAAAAAAAAATATGAAACCATTGATTCTAGTGGCGGGGTTCGTAAGCTCACTGGAAAACAAAGACTAGTCATCACCACTTGCTTATAAAGTTGTTAATAGCAACACGGGTTTGATGGGCCTCGTTTTCACGAAAGTCAAATATGTTTACGCAATTCTATCATCAAAGTGGGGTAATTAGAATATCTTTTTTTTATAATTTTTTGTTATATTTAAATTTGATATTATGTGTATGAAAGAAGAGAGAAGTTTAATATTACGAAACCATAATTAAGTAATATAAACTCATAAGTTTTGATTTAATATAATAATAGTATAAGATTTACAATTTTATAATTTTTCATTTCGCACTTCACATACAAGTATTGTCATCGTAAGACTTTTTTCTTTATGACTTAGAGTGTTATTTAAGATTGTATCATATCACGTCATTCTCATTTTATTTTTAATAAAACTTAAGTGATGTAATTTTTTTTTTATCTATTAACTCAAAGAAGAAGGATTTCAACCAAAGCAACCTTCATGGAAGGCATAAGAAGTTCCAGCCCAAGGAGAAAATAAAATAAGAAAATGTCATCTGAATAGAATCAAGATAATTGCATTAAAAATTCATTAGTTTTTTTAATATAAAAACTCATGAAAAAGAGTTTCATATTCTAAGAAGCTTAGAATTCTTATAAAAAAATACTTAATTAAATTTTAAGTATGAAGAGCACTAGAGAAACCTCTTACTAATAGAGGAAGACAATTTCAAGAATCATCCAAATAAATGGATAAAAAAAAGTGTATGTAACATTTGAAAGTGAGATATTGCACCTAACTATGAAGTGACAAAGTGAAAGCTACGAAAGTGACAGAGTGAAAGTTATAATTTTCACATTAACGAGTTGGTTACAGCATGGGCATGCTTAACCTCTTTATTAATGAAGTAATTACATGAAATTCGCTTAACTTTCTCAAAACTAGTTAAATGAATTCAGATATTTATTCACTTTCAAACCTCTTAGAATCTTCTAGAAAATTTGCAAAAATTGTATTTTATAATTTCTAAACTTTCTTATTCCAAGTCTCCCCTTATAATTCTTATTTATTTTACGAGTCTCTCCTTATAAATTTCTTTTATTTCTTATATTTTTCTCTTTTATCATGTTTTTTCATGTTCAAATCATGTCTTAAGCTTAAGATTCTAATTATGATCCCCATGGGAGATACTTTAATTATCTTATCTTAATTAAATATTTTGAGGGGTGATAAAATTTATTATGCATTAATCTTGATATTTTTGTTAATATCGATGGGTGATAGATTTAATAGGACACTAATAATTTAATTGTATTTTTTTTGGATGCTTTGATTTCTTAGAAGTCCAATAAACAAAAAAGAGTCTCTAAATCTTTTTATAAAATTGGATATAGATCATTAGTCTCACTCTCAGCAAACTTTAATTATTATATTATTTATGTACTAACTTCAATCTCTTGATTCCTAATTGGTTTGCAACTTTTTTATGATAATAAAACAACTATACACATAATAAAAAATTATGTATTTCATGATTTTGCAAAACATATTGAAGTTTATTAAGATTTAATTAAAGACAAATTTCAATACGATCTTATTCACTTACTACCTATCTCCTCTCATTGTCTTCTTCTCAAGATGCAAACATACTCATACTAAACATCTTCATACTCAAACATTGAAAGTAAATCTTTTCAAGTTGAACTTTTGCAGTCCCTTATGTGGGAGGATCTTAGCTAAAGATGACCTGGATCCTATCAAACTTAAATTAATATATTATAGATTTTCAATAATCAGTCACGTAATTTTCATTGTGTGCATGACATGATTGTACACTCACGTAATCTCAATAGTGTAATTTCAATTTTTATTTTTTATATTTTTATCTTTATTGTTATTCAACACTTGTATATAAATATCATTCACTATTTAAAGATTAATAAGAGAATTAGAATCTTTCTCCTCTTCCTGTTCTTTTCCATATTATTATTTCCAAATGACTGATGAATTGTTAATAATTAAAATAAAGTTAGAATTGAACAGGTTTTCCTCTCTGGTGAAACAAATTGCTTCTTATCAGTGTCCTATCACGCAGGGTATTTTATTTCACTTCAATGCACCACTACTTTTTAACTGCTCTTCACCCATGTTTCTTCCTTTAATACTTTTTCTCCACTTTTTTTCATTCATCTTCACAATGCCTTAGGTCCACAACCTGATTCCCTCACATGGCCTCGCTTAACATCTTTACATGCAAAATGCAGACAACATTAAATGGTTCTCTCAATTTTTAGTACATTTATTTGTACAAATGTTAACATAAAACTATCGGAAGTCATCAATTTATTTATTTATCTTTTTGGTTCAGTCCATACCTTAAGCATTTTTCGTTATATGCTTTGCCAAAATGGGTAGAGTGAGATTTGGCTAACATGAACGAAGATTATAATCGTTCCTTTAAATACTGTTGTGTTGCAAATGGAAGCATTGATTCAATTCAATGTCATGCTGCTTTATTCATGCAGACAAGTTGATGTGGATGAGATGAGCGAATAATGATACACACCCTCGCCACATATGCATTCTTCGAACAAAATAACTGAACTTTGAGGTGATGCAGTTTTGACCCAAAGCTGAAATTTCAAGAAAGGACAAGTCCATTTGGCATGTCATGCTACCCAGTGGCGTCAGATTATGCAGTTCAACATTGAATGAATACTATTTTTCTACACAACTTTGAAGTTACAACAATATAATTTATACCCAAGAATAACCTAAAAAAGAGAAATTTTCATAAAAATAAAAAACTATAATTCTGCTTAGATATATGTTAAGTTGATAGTGGTATTATTTTATATTTGCGATGTCCAGAACATGCAATCAAACGCGGCACTAATCACGGCACGGTCAATGGACTTTTTTCAAGTGTCCTCGTTGTTGGAGCAAATGCAGTGAGTGTCCTGAATTTGTTGAAAATTATGATGAAAGCCCTAACTTCAAAAGAAGATTAAAACTAGTATAGGTAGAGTTTAGCATGGAAGGATTATATAGAAGTGAGTGATTTTTTTGATAAATTATGATTTGGTTCAAATAGTTGTATTGCTAAAGTACACCTGCCAGCTTGAAAAAGATTCTTATGTGTAGCTTCATTCCATTGCCTATGCTGAAATGCCCTTTGGACGTGACATTGACATGCTTGCCATCTAATCTCTAGATGAATATCGAAAGGGTCCATGATAGACCATTATTTACAATTTGGTCCAAGAAAATGAAAACAAGTTAAAGTTGGCAACAAGGTATATATATTGTGAATGCAAAAGGAGCCCCCAGAAAATCCAAGAACAGCACAAAGCTCCATCGATTTTGGCTCAAAAAATACAAAACTAGCATAGCATAGCAAAACAAGAAGTGGGATTGGAGCATGAAAAAAACAAAAAGGAAGTATATTGGTTTCTCACATGATGGAACAGGCGTTGGCATTCTCATCGCTGAAGATCTCGAAGGGAACGAAGGGTGTGGATTGAAGGCGATAGGGGTCGTGGTCTATGCCTGCACACATGTAGGGCAATGGTGAAACATAGTAGGAAGGACCACCCATTGTTCCCATGGGACATAACCTGTTGTTGTGAGTTGCCAGATACACAAGTGGGGGATAACAGTAGCTTTCAGGATACATGTATGATTGCTGACGTGTAGGGCTCAGATTCACCTGCACAGGGGATCCACTGTGCGCACCTCCACCGTTACATGCTGCACTCCCACTACTCTCCCATTTCTCCATCTCTTTCTCTTTCTTTTTCTTTTTCTTCCCACCTCCCTCACTTTGACCAGCCTTCTTCTCCGCTTCCGCTGAATGCTTTTCTCCGCCGCCGCCGCCGCCGCCGCCGCTCTTGCTTTCTGCGTTGCCTTTCTCAACACTTTTTTCGTTTACCTTTTTTTTGCTAGAGTTGGCGGTGGTGGTACTGGTGGTAAGCTCTGCATTTGCTGTAGCAGACTGATTATTCTTGCTTTCCGGTTCTTCTCCTTGTTGGTTTTTTTTCTTCTTCTTCTGCTGCTGCTGCTTGTCTTTGCCGGGGTTATTTCCCTTCCCGGCGGCGACATTTTCGGGCCAAACCTCGGCGTGTTTTTTGGCTTTCGCAAGTTTCCTTATCAGCGTCTCAACGCCGACGCTTCCGGTAACCGTCACTTTCTGCTGCTGCGCGTCAACCGTTGTGGTGAAAACACCTGTGAAATAACCCGAAATTGAAAATTCTGTGACTATACCCACCTAAAAATAGTGCAAACAGTGAAAATACGTTAATAGTAAACGGTTCAGTTCAAGCCCGCGGAAAATGACAACTTTTGTTAGCACAGTGAAATTTGAGATTCCGAATCTGTCCATGCATGAGGAAAATTTACTAAAAAAAAAGAAAAAAGAAAACCTGTAGAGAAACAGGATAGAGAGAAGAAGTGGTTTGCTGGTGAAGAATGCGCAGAGCAGAAAGAAAGAAAGAAAGGGTAAATTTTTGTGTTACCATCAATGCTCTGTAAAACCTTCTTCACTTTCCTCCTACACCCTTCACAGTGGATGGAAACTTTCAAGAACCAAGTCTGAGAAACAGAGAAGAAACCAACTTATTTAGAGGATTTTGAAAAAGGGAGAAAAAAAAATGCCTTCTTTTTTTGTTTTAGAGACTAACCTGATACATCAATGGCTCAGAGGGAACAACAGGTTGGGGAGACTTTGCATCCATGAGAGAAAGTGTGTGTGAGAGTGTGAGAGAGTGAAGGAATTGGAAAAGAAGGGAAAATGAGAGTGGAAGTTAAAAGAAGATAAAATGAAAAGAAAAGGGAAGGGAAAATGCCAAGAGTGTAGCAGAGTTGTGTACTCTCCGTTTGGGAGCAAAGCAAGCAGGCCAGAATGGCTACCAAAGTATAATGTGACAATGACACAAGAAGAACACACTCGCTGCTTCTGCTTTCTTTTCTTTTTCACATTTTTGCTATTTTTTAACTAACCAAACAAAATATAAATAAAATTAGCATGCCATCTTATTGTGCATTTCATCTTAATTTTTTTTGTCCTTTCATCCATGTACTGACCTTTTGTTTGTTGTGCAAGGATTACAGGACCAGAATAATTATTCCTCTTGGTAAGATTATTTAATGTGGTTATGCCTAAATTCATGGAGACACATGTCATGGTTATCATGGGTAACAGTAACTTTGGTTCGTAGGTTTTAAATTTTTGGTCTTCTTGTACGTCTTGTAGGTGGAGGCTCTTAGTAGCCAAAGGGGTGAGTCTGATTAGGACCAGGTTTTCCCCAAATTAGCACTAAAAAGTTCTTACCATGTACAAACGCATGGAAACAAAATTTCTGGCTTTCACAGATTGAGTTTGACCCCTACACTTTGTTTGGAAACCGGAAATCAGTCACGTCTATTGTGCTACCAAATGTGAAAGATGTAGCTATTTATTTGTTAATCTGACCCTAAAAAGATGTTTGCAATGTGAGACCAAACATGTCCCAATGCCAAGGTTATGATTCTTGAGAGCAACTCTAGGCTAAATAGAACCTAAAAAATTTACATATACGACAAGATAAAAGCGCCAGATGTATGGGAAAAGAGGAAAAAAATAAATAAAAGTGACCAATATATAAACCTAACTTAAATCGCGGTTCATCAGAAGAAAAAGCTGTTCTTAAATATTTCCAGTTTCGACTTCAGTCTATTTAGTATGTGGCAGATAAATTTTTCATTGAAATTCACATTAAGAATGAAAAGGAAATTACGATAAATATGTATTGCTACCAATTCTTAATAATCTTTTTATTCCTTATCCAAAACTTCAATCACTTACTTATTAGTATTTTCTAATTCTAATAGGAACCAATAACTACTCAAAGTATACATATATTGAAAAGGAAGAGTAAGTCCAGTCTCTTTATAAATTAAAATTAATTTATGCATTAATTAATTAGTAAAAAAACTACAAAACAATTAGAATTATTTTCTTATTATCTATTAATGAAATGTATACATAAACATAATACGTAATAAAAATTTTATATTCTATAAAAACTACAAAACATCTCATAAGAAAATCATCAACTTCTTCTAAACTCTTAACAATTTGAAGCAAATTAAAATATCAATAATATTTTCCCAAACATTTTACCTTTTTACTAATTAAATCTGTACAAATCACACTGTAGTACTTGCTTGGATATCTTTCAAAATCTTCCTTTAGCAACAAAATGGGGACTGTACATATTAGGTGTTGTTTGGTCTTTTTCATATATCACTTACAATTTCTTTTTTTGTAAATTTCATTTTACAAATCATTCGCAAATTAATTTTTTATTTTGACGAATAAGAGACATGATATTGCATAAAAAAAAATATGTCGTGGTAAAAACAAATTTATTAGTGTTAACATTTAAGGGTTAAATTATAAGATTTCTTAATTATAAGCACTTTATTAAAAAAAATATTTCCTGGAATAAATTAAAATTTTAATAATACCAACTCTGCATTTTTTTATAAATTGAAAGTATACAATTCACAAGGTGCTTGCTTGGATATTTTTCAAAATTTTGTTTTAGATCACAAAAATGAGATATTGCAGCCCTCCTGTTGCTTTGTTACATTTTTCTACTAAAAATTATTTTTTTTACTGTAAAAAAATTGAATATACGTATATAATTCATAAGAATTTAAAATTATTCAAATGAAACTTAACGTTTTAAGATCACCTTCAAACTATTATTAGTGGGCATTTTATACATTGTATTGGTAATTTTAATTTATGTAAAGTTTAAAAAAATACATAGACTAAGAAAATATGAATAATTAATTCAAAGGAATGTTTTAAAATATAAATAAATCAAATTTAAAGAAAATATATGTTGGAAAACCAATTAAGTGTGAAAATTATTTAAATTTAAATGAAAGTAAAATTTAACATAACTATCATTTATTTATTTTCTTAAGTATAAAAGTTTCCAAACAACTTTAACAAGATGTATCATAAAATTCCACGAAACTGATGATACCCTCATTGAACTATTGAAAGAGGAGATATTTATTGTTTTAAAAGTGGCCACGGAAATTTGCGACAGTAAACAATTAGACAAAAAATTACTCTTAAATGTAAATTATTTTTCAGCATCAATTATTACAAAATTAGTTCTATTAAAATTTAAACTAAGATGAGCTTACTCTTTGTTTGTTTTCATCTGCAATCACAGAGTTAAAAATAAACAAATTATACAACAATAAATGGGTCACTCTTTGGATTTTCAAAAATATTTTGTGATACGGACTTCATCTTTTAAAATTTAAAACTTTTGTAGTGGATAGAATTTTGTTAAAGGAAAAAAAATATGTACTTATATAAGAGAAACTTTTTAAATATTGATCTAAATTTAATTTTACCAAACTATAAATTCAACGAAGCAGTGATCATATTTCTGTTTCAGTAAAAAGTTGAATTTTTCTTGAAAGATTTTCTTTTACGGATGATATGTTATGATTGCAGGATTTTCTGGTCCACAAAATCCCATAGCCACCAACCATGGTTCTAAAAGACGGCAGGGACACTATCAGTCCACAACTTTAATTAATATCAGTTAAAAACCAAGAAGATCGTAATAAGAGTGTTTAATTTTTAATTTATAAGTTCTTATACAAGTTAATTTACATAATTTTTAAATTGAAACATTCTATCTTGTGATAAAATATTAAATAATAATATTAAATTATTTTTAATTTATAATAAATAATAATAAGTAAAATAAGTTAAAAATTTGTTGGATGAGTAATTATTCCTAAATCAAAAGTTATAAATGTAAATTGATATTATCTATAATAAATAAATATATTTTTACTATTAAAATTTATAATTATTATTAAATCAAAAGTTATAATTATTAGTTAGATTATAACTTTTTTATTTAATTTTTATTTTTGATTGAATTATAATTTGATTTTTGTTACGTAAATTGATACAAATTGTTAGATCTAACTTATTATTAAATTAAAAGTTATAATCATTAATTAAAACATAATCTTTTCTACTTAATTTTTACTTTTCATTGGATTATAATTTAATTTTTGTTATGAGAGAATTAATATCATCTATAATAATATCAATAAGTATATTAAAATAATTATTAAACATTGTGTGTCATGTGATGAGGTTATAAAGACGTAGAAATGGTGAGGTGTGGTTGGTAGGAAAACTAAATAAAAAGTGGTAATGAATAGGAATAGGAAGTGCCTTGATGATGCAGAAAGCAAACCCACTCACTCACTCACTCACTCACTGACATGTCAAACTTGGCAATGAAAATCATTAATGATGAAAGAACCTCTTTCACATCATTTCTATTGTTTCTGTGGCTACTCAAACCAATTATTATGCAGCAGTAAATATTGATGCTATCTTCTCCAATTCCAGAGATCGATGCATATTAATGAACCCTACACCAACTTATGCCCAACCCAAACTAACCACCTTTTACTCCTTCCATGCTCTAATATCTACCAATTAAAGGTTACTACTTTGGAGAGGAGACTAACTATATATAAACATCAGTTACCTCAACAATTTATATATATAAAAGTAAATGTTTATTCAATGCTAGGATTTTAAATGTTATTTGTGTGTTAATATGAGTATAACTTTTCAAAAGAAAACTAATAGTTTTCTTTGCAAAATGTACTAAATAATAATATATATTTTATTTATTGTATTATCTTCAATGCCAACCAATTTTTTTAGACCAATTATTTTCAAGTTATTGAAAAGTAAATATATATATTATTCATCGCTACAACATGTTGGCTTTTCTAAACTTTATGTGCAACGTATATGTATTCGGTACTTGAGTTTTTGGAAAGAGAATGAATGTTATTGAAGTACTATAATTTAAATAATTAATATCTAACTTAAGTACATCCAAATTATATATTTTCAGCTTCATTACTATATAAAATAAGACTTTAAGTGGTAAGAAATTAGAAAAAGTTTGTGCATCATATTATTAAAATTTATGTACATGAATTACTTAATAGGAAGTTAAGGATAAATTTTTCAATATGTTTCTAGTGAGTAAGTGTTAGTATTTATTAGAATATATTTAATACTAGTCTTCTAGAAAAATGTTTGAGTGTGATAATTTATATTGGTTTATTGAGATGTAATTGAGATTAATGTGTTATTAGATAAAAATGATTTATTTGTAATCTGTTATTTATGCTCTAGTAGGAGATTATGATGTAATCAATATATGTATTATATATATGTGTATGATGTATGATTATTTAAAATAACTAACTCATCATTACATGTGTGTGTTAACTACATTATTATATTTGCTACCGAAGGATATGATGTACAAGTAATGATATAAAGAAAAAAAATATGTATATTTATATTATTTTGTGATGTATATATTTATATATATAGTTTTGGAAAATTCAATTTCCAATAGTTTATATGTTATTTAAACATAAACAATAGTCAATGTCAATAATTTGTATATTAAACATAAATAATAGCAAATTTTGAAAGTATATGTAACTATAGAATGAAAATTAAATAAATCATAATAATTTTTTGGAAAAACATTATATCATCTAATTAATAAAAATAACACAAAAAAATTATACTAATTTATCCTAAACACTTAAGTTATATATAATTTTTCTTATAAAAAAATTAAATAATTATACTAATAAGAAAATAAGTACATAAATCACTTTTAGTTATCATAATTACACATTTTTTTTTTTTTTTAAATCTTTAAGAAAACGAGACTTATAAATAAATCATTTTTATATATTGAGTCTACAAGTCACCTTTTTATTTAATTATAAACATTTATATCAAATTTTACAAAAAATTTATAACAATAAAAAATATCAAATAGATATTTTAACACATTTTAAATTATATATATTACATTGATCTTAATTTATATCAATACACTTTTTATCCATATAAATTTTTTGTATATATAATTTATACAAAAGGAATTTTACAATATTTAGTAGTATATTTTGAATAAATATATTTAATTAAAACCAATTTTAATATAAAAGCATGATTGATGCATTCATATTTCATAATCTCATGTGAGTTATCAAAACTCTATAATTTCATCAATTCACATTCATGCTCTAAATAAACCTTGAATCTTTCATTTGGTGTAGACTCTAATATAGAAGAATATAGAAATAAGTTAAACCTTAGATCTCTTATAAATATCTAAAATACTAAAATTACAATTTAAGAGTGAAGAGAATTTGTTCACCTTTAGTAAGTTCTCAACATCATCGTTAGTCTTCAAAACTTCTTTTGTATATATTGCTTCTCTGCCTCTTTAAAAACACAATACACTCAAATATTATGTTAGCATTTGTTTTATGTCTGCTTGTATTTTGTAATGATTTACTATTCTATATACTTATATTTATTTATACACGAGAGAAGAAAAAAAAAAAAGTCGTTTCACGATTTATGATATTCGATTTAAATTTTAACCTTGGTTTGTTTTTATCCCTTTTAAATTAATATTTTTTATTTTTGTATTATTGATAAATGTTTGGTATATTTATTTCGTGTGTGTCACGTAATATTTATAAATTCGTGATGTTTAATTAAAAAAACACTAAAAATTGGTAAATTGTGAATAATTATTTTCTTTTTTAAAAAGTGGTGTATTATAATATAATAAAATAAAGATATGTAAGGATAAAAATAAAATGTTTTATGATATAAGTGTGCACTGGATTCGTACAGATAGTTGGTTAACGGAAGTGGAAGTAAGGAAAAAGAAAAAATATTGATCATTTAGTTTAAAATAAGAAAAACTAGTTAGACTTATTATATGATTTTTTATTTATTTCTATTCATATTCCATTTTTATTATCTATTAAATTTGATAGATTTTAATATATATTTTCTCTATTTCGTACACATTTTTTACATTACTAAACAATTAAATATTCTTTTCTTTTCTCAACTTTTTTTCTTCCCTGTTTTCATCCTCGCTATTTATTTTCTTTATATCAAGCACTCATTTTCTTTAATAATCATAAATAAATAATTATTAGAAAATCCTTACAGATGACATTATTTACCAATATTCTCACTTTTTCTTTCATCAAGAGAACACCCACCCCAAAGTGAGTACTCGTCTTTGATTTAAAAGAACTTCAAATGTTTTATTCTCAAAAGCTATTTCTTGCAAGTTTTCAGTAGTTTAAAACTAATGGAAATTTAAGACTATGTCATAATTAATATCTTAAAATTAAGATCTAAATATTATAAGAAGCTTCTATTCGATCAATTAAGATCTAATCTTTTAAGAAGCTTCTATTAAATTATGTCGATGTGCTACGGTAAAAAATTTAAATTTAAAATCTGAATTCTATCTTAAAAAAAAAAAATACTTTAACTGTAATAATTAACTTAACTTTTAAAACAATAAAAAATTATAAAATTGTAAGTCTTATAAAATTTCAGCATTATATTAAAATTAAAAAAAAAACACTTAAAAAGTAATGTGGCATATGAAAGTCGTTTAAAATAACGAAAAAATCATATAAAATCATACTTTTTTTCATAAAACCCTTACATTAAAGATTATTAAAGGGAAACAAATGAATAGAAGGGAAATGCTAGAATAGGAGACCCGTAATAATGAAGTAGCCCAGCAAATAATTATTACTTTTACCGAATTTGGTGACAATTTGTCGAGTTCATAGTACCATCCTTTTCAGACAAATCCCATACATCTGCTTGAAGGGAAAAAAACACTAACCAGTTTTTACAATCTTAAATGTTGTTCATTAGATCACAAAAACAACTTTATGAATTCTACAAATTTCTAAGAAAGCCCATGCCTTAATTTTCACTTTTTAAAGGATTATCTCATAATCATCATCATCATATTCAAAATTATACTAAAAAATTGAAGGAGGCCACAAAGTACATACCATATTATTGATTAGAATGAAACAGTAGTGAAACTATCACGTGATATGACATTGCATTTGCCCCATTGTCACTCCACAAAACATCTTTAGATAACAGCGACCAAAAGCAAATTATAAGTATGCATAAGCATTTGTGTTTTTCTCCTTCCATGACCCACTTTTAAGTAACAGAGGAATCTTCATCCATGCTGCAAAATCTGCAACTAGAATGGATTCCCCCAACCCAGATAAAGATGGTCTTAAACTGTTGTGCTAATATTTGTGCTGCACGATTAAGAAAGTGGCACAGAATATTAAACTGCACGCATCCTGCCCTTAAAATACTTGATCTACATTATAGAAAACTATAAACAATGGAACACTACGAGGGGAAATCCTTGGATCCATAAGCAGTTTATTTTTAAACTTCAGAGGATCCATCAGTATAATAGATTATCATGTTTGAACAGTATACTAACACCTTACACCATGATATGGCTGATGGCATTTAGCTAAAGCATCGAACTCAGGTTTGTTATAGTTTTCCTTCTGTTCTAACATTCCGGTGTGATGATCTACCAATTACACAATCTGTAAAATTAGCTAAAATACAACAATTATTCCAGGATACCCAGATATTCAAAATTGGAAACGAGTTAAACATTAACACCCATAAGCCTAGCTGCTAATTGCCTTCACAGTTCAGACCCTGACAACAGTAAATTGCAATGAAATTATAAATTTGAGAAAATACAATCTAATGGACCACAACACAAAAAGGCTGCACAAGGAGGTGCGCATGAGAAGGTAAAATCATGAAAAGGCGAGTTTAACCAATAAAAAAAGGGTTTATGTACCGATACTCTATCACAACTGTTTAAAAGTAGCCTTGCATGCATTGTGCTTTCATCGTGATGGATTCGTTCTGGACCAAAATATTCTGATAGAATGAGGGCGTTGATGTTGAGTGCAAAGGCTTCAGAACAGAGGCACTAAACAGAGTTCAGAATTGTAGCACAAAAGAAAAGGACATAATCTGAAAGGTAATGCAACTTGCCATTTTGCATGCAGTAGTTAAAGAAACTTACAGTGAAACAGAGGAAAGGGTTGAATGGCAGCAATCAGCACCTCATACTTTTTCAAAGTAAATTTCATTGCAAAAGAAACAATGCAGCAGATCGATAGAATAGAATACAAGACCGTGCAGATGGTCCAGTTGCAAAAGCTGTAGTGAATGGAAAATACAATATATAACTAATTATTTGTAAAGAGATGCACTGCTTACAAAGTATGATCCCAGCACTGGTTCTAGTCAAGATCAACTTTCAATTTCTTCTATAACACAAAAGAAAGAGCATACCTCCAACTTTGTCATAAGACAGATTTCTGTTCAGAATTTAATTCATCATAATAAACAGGATTAGCAACTAAAATCCGAGAATACAATATAACATGTACTGTACAAATATAGAATTGGAATAGAAGCCTTGTGGATCATCAATTCTAGCTGATCTATATAAGCTACATCGACCAGACTGCAAAAACACCTATTCCTTATCACTAGTCCAACATTTTCCTGGTCTAACTTGAAACAGAAACTTCCAAAAACAACCAAATGCTAATTTCTTTTGTGTGAAGTTCTATTGATTATTGGCTAAAAAGGTACACCTTAAACGAGTAACTAAGAGCCTATAAGGAAAGAAACAAAAAGAAAATCACGATTAGATTTAGATAACGAAATCACGTTTCTCGACCCTGGATCGAATCTTATCCAATACACCATCAATGGCCAAATCAATTGCATCCTTCTTAGCTTTGAGACCGGGAGAACTATCATGCTTCCTGTACAAGACATTTGGTATCAACGTCAAAACCCTCTGCCTCAAGCTCCTAACCTTAGCCCTAGGTATCCGTTGCAACACGTTCAAAATCCTCAACCCCTTGAACACAACCTCCTCCTTCGGAATCAACACAGAGAAATCCTCAAACTCATTCTCGGGGAGATGCCACCCATACTGCGTTTTGGCCGAAAGCTCCTCAAAGAAAACCGGTATGCACCCGGCGAGTATCGCGTCGAACGTGGACCGGCGCGTGGGGGTGTCTCCGGGAGGCTGCAAGCAGAAACTCGCCTGCAGCATGGGCCGCATGAACCGAATCGGGTCGTGCTCGCAAACCCCGTTGGAGCAGTCCACGATCTCGCACAACTTCTCGTACGAGGGGTCCGAGGGGTCCGAGGTGGCGTTCTCGCATTCACTGCGTATGCTCCGACGGATGTTGGGTGAAGCTGATCCACCTCCACCGCCTCCACCTGCAAAGAGAGCGAGAACGGAGCGCTTGGAGCGGTGGACGCGGGTGAGCCAGGATTCAAGGAGTCCGAGGTTGGGAGGGTGGAAGGAGGTGGGATAGGGAACGGCGTGTTCCTGCCACGGCCACGCGCGGGCCTCGAGCGTGAGGGCGGTGAGGTTAAAAAATTGGGGTAACTCAAGAAACGAGGTGCCCCAGATGGGAGGGTCGTTGACGAGGGGTTGGGAGAAGTCCCAGGCGGGGCGGGCCATGACGAGGAAGTGGTCGTGGGCCATGTTGCGGGCCCAGATTTGGGGGTTGTCTTGTTGGAGGAAGTTGAAGAGGTGGAGGCCGTGTAGGGCGCTGAAGTTTGATTCTGGGCCGTAGAGATAGCGCAGGGCGTCGAGGCCGGCGTAGTAGGGGAGGTAGATTGCATTTGCAAGCGATGGATCTTGCGTGAGGCACGGGTACTCCAGAATCCGACGGTGGAAGATGAGTTCCAGCATGGAAGGGTCGGTTCGGTACCAACTGCGGGAGCGGTTATGGGTTTTTTGTCCCAGACCGTGGTTTCCGAGGTAGGGACATAGGTCGTCCAACATTGGATACTCCGAACAGTTTGCGAGCAGATCCAGGTTGAATCTGGGAGGTAACCTCCGTATGTAGATCCATCGGTTCTGGCATTCTTCCTCTTCCGATGCCGCCAATTTCCACACTGACACCGACAATATCATTAACAACGCGCACGCGCTGCCTTTCAACATCGCCATTGCTCTCTCTCAATTCATGCAACTCCGATGGATTCTTATCTCACGTCAAACCCACTACGAGAGAAAAAGAAAACCCTAATTAAACCACGCCTTTTCTTTTATCACATGTGTTTGATTTTGACCTTGGCCACCCTGCTGCCACCTTCTCTCTCAACCGATTCCTATCACTCTTTCACCCATCAGCTCTAATTACTCTTTGACTAAAAACAGATACACACCAGCTATAAAAAGTCAAATAAATATATCAATCTATAGCCTAAATGGTAACTTACATACCCTAATTAATAACACCACCACTTCAAGAATTTATCCCAGCTATTATATTAAATTTATTGAAATGTAATGTAGTTAAAAAGTTTTAATAGATCTTGTTTTTTAAGAAATTTCATTTTATCAATCTGTTTACGCGCATAGTATTAAAACAAACTCAATAAATTAATATTGTTAAACAATTTAATGCATTCAATTCAAAATTTGTTTTTTTTAAATAATCGTTGATGTACATTTTATATAATAAGTATATATTATATTTTATTAATTGTAGCATTTCTATAACTTTTACATTAGTATTAATCATCATTAGATAAAAATGTTTACATTACATTTTAAAGTTAAAAAAAACTATTTGAATGTAATAAAATCAATAAAACAGTTTATATTTATATCTAATCAGATTTTCGTGTAACATTATATTTATATGTTTATGTAATATACTATTACCACAACTTTTAAAAAATAACACACAATATAGGATAAATTAATGTTTAAAAAATACATACATATATAAAATCATATACATACATATACCAAAATCAATATTAAAAAAGTGCAAATAACTTTTTTAAATCTCAAATTCAATACACATTCTAAACATTTTTACACTGTATTTTCTAGTTAAAAATAACTATGTTTACAAATACTATATATCATATTGCAACAATAAAATCATATATTCTCCTTAATACATCTGAACTCAATTTAAAAATTAATAAATTACAAATTTTTCATTCGTCCCTTACAATGATGTTTAAGCATAATATATAGATAAAATATAACAATTTAATGACAAAAAAAATAAAATTTAACACTTAGAAATATTTAAACATATTTTTTAAAATTTAGAAAACACTCTCGCTCAATTACCGTTTACTTGCCCATTAAGTACATATTAAAATTTGTTTAACAACTATTATGCTCATTAAACCAAATGAGCAAACTCGTCCAACCACCTTTAGCCACCCAACAAACAAAAATCTCAAAAATTCACTACATTAGTTTCACTCAACAACCATTTTTTAAAATTTATTAATCAATTAAATTTTGTTAGACTAATAGTCCTAAAACAACTAGACCTCTTATATTTTCAATTAATTGAATTCTTTTGGGTGAACATGGTAATTATCCAACAACTCTACATAATTACCACTTTTGCATAATATTACAAATTGACATCAAATTAATTAAACATAATTCTACTTCACTTATTATACATAAAAGCGAGTAATTTGTTAAAATATCAATATCATATTAAAGTAATTTGAACCAATTACAACATTCAACTTCTTTAACTATTAAACATGTAACATGTGTTCATATTGATGGAACTCTAATTCTCCCAAAATGGAAAAACAATGCTATAGAGAATCCCAAATTCATCTTCCAGTTGTTGAAGAATATCAAGTATAAATTCATTAACAAAAATTATTTGACACTCAAATTACGAGTATATGAGCAAATTAAGTGAACAATTCCCATGCAATCAATATGTATTTATATACTTTTGACCTAGGTTAAAAATATTCACGAGATAATTGAGATAAATTGGTTAGTGGGTATCTGTCATTCTCATTTAATTAGTTATGATCAAATTCATTATCACATATATGGATATATGAGATGTCAGCACTGTGGATTATATTTATATATTATCCAGATATCTTGCAACTAGGTAGCTTACCTTCAAATATACTAGAGTCAAGAAATAAATCTCACTTAAGCTTCAAACTAAACAAACTTCTGACTTAAACTTTGTTTTTTATACATCATTTGTAACATCCTATTTTATAAATAATTATATTAATTTTTATTTTTTGTACTTTTATATTAAAATAAGAGTTAAAAAATCGTATGCTTTAATTTATGTGATTAAATTTCTATTTTAAAAGTATTTTATATTATAAACGAATTACGTAGTTTTAAATAAATATTGGAATTAAATGAAATAAAAATAATAATAATAAAAGCAAACAATAGGAAGAACAATATAAAATAAAACCGAATTGAATTATTATTATTATTATTATAATAAAAAAGAAAAATTAATAAAGAAAATCAAATAAAAAGTTATTAAAAATATTAATTAAAAAATAAAACAATAAAAAATAGATGTGACTTGTGAAGCGATAAGCTTAAGTTTGTATTAGGAAATAAATTCTCATAAAAGATATAATAAAAAAAATTTCATTAATATAAATAGGTATGAGGTGTGAGGGGGAAGAGAAAGAAGATAAGTGAGAGAGAAGAGAAGAAAGAAAGAGAGTAAGAGAGAAAGAAAAAGGAAAAGGGAGAAGATTGGAGTAGGACAAATTCTAAACCTTAGTATATCTAATTTTATTCTTAGGAGAAAGTGATGTTAAATTATTTTTACATTAATTTTATTAAATTTATGTATATTTTTATTAATTTTCTTTAATTGTTTTAAACTATATGTTCCTTAATTTAATTTATTTTTTAATTTATTTTATTTTTAATTACGTACTGTTTATATTTATTTTATTTACTTTATATTTATTTATATACTGATTCTATTTATTTATATACGGATTCCATTTATTTTTATTTATCATCAATTATCCATAGTTATATTCACTCATGTATTTGTAATGTTATTTATTTATTTTTACTTTAACTGAAACACGATCCTAAATATAATATGATTTAGTATTATAATTACTTAATTGCGGTAATGCCACAACACTTCTTATATACACATTAAATATTATAATAATTTTAATTAGTTCATACAAATGTTATTAAAAAAATATGTACAAAATAAAATATTTTTGACTGTTTTCTTTTTTATATGTAATTATAAATCATTTTTTCATACACATTTCTTATCAAGAAGTGATATATATTTTTTTCTTTTTTATTTTTAAAAATTATTTTACTTTAAATATTTTTTTCGATATATATGTATATGTAATTAGCATATAGTCAATAAAGTAATTTTTTATCGTTAAAATATTGATGAATAGTGGTAAAGAAGTTCATCAATATGTTAAAAACAATACTGTATTTTGAATATGTTTATAATATCACTTGTCATAATTAGATGTATTGTAAAATAGGATATTAATAAAAACAATATAAAAATTTATTTATATTTAGATCAGCCACCAGAAAATTGAAGCAACCAATTCTCGCAACTGGAACAACAATTTGGCTTTCAATTTCAATAAAATCACCTTTACAGAGGACACTGTAATTTTACTGTACCATCCTATTAAATGTAACATAGTAAGGGTATACTCTTTCAGCATACCCTACAAGGACATTTTCTAAATGCCCAATGCCCCAATAGCATTGCATTAATTATACTATTGAATTTTATTCTTGCCCTTACCCTCAATTCTTACATTCAAGTTACTGTTTGACTTAGACCTAAATAAAAATAAATAAATTTTATATTAATTAAGTTTATTTGCTTATTTTTATTTCATAAAATAATGCATACAAGTACTTTTGAAATAATAATATTAAATAGTTTGTTTCTTCTTATATTTAAATAAAAAAAGTACAATTTGTGGCAGGATCCGAATCCAATATTATGAGGCAGTGTAGTTTAAGAAAGGAACAAATCCAATCAAATCGAGGAAACCGGGGCAAAAGTAATAAAGCAAACCCCTCCAGTTCCCTACTAATTTTACTTAATTATCTATACATTTTTCTTTTATTAAACACTTTAATAATGATTATTGATTAATCTCTTTTCAAACTCAGTCAAAGCCAGTCAACAGTTCCAGCTCAAAAATACAAGAGAAAATGGGCAGTAATGTAACATAACTCAATTTATTATTTATTATTATCTTTACTATTATTAATTAATAATAAATACATTAGTATATTTTCGGATGAGAAACGCGTTTCAGCAGCCGTTGTTTTCTCCCACAATTTATTTCTTTCTTTCAGACGAAGAAAAAGAAGAAACCAAACGCGGCCTTCAAGTTCCAAATAAAGTGCAAAAACTAAGTACCCTCTCTCTCTCTCTTTCTCTCTCACTCACTCTCTCTGTCTCTCTCTGCTTTTGAGTTGCGAGTTGCAGAGAGAGCAATGAGTCAGGAATCGTTTATATACAGTTTCGTGGCTCGGGGGACGGTGGTGTTAGCAGAGTACACCGAGTTCACCGGAAACTTCCCTGCAATTGCAGCTCAGTGTCTCCAGAAACTACCCTCTTCCAATAACAAGTTCACCTACAATTGTGACCACCACACCTTCAATTTTCTCGTCGAAGATGGTTATGGTACTGCTTCTCTCCTCCGATCTCTTGCCTTTTCCCTTTGCTGCATCTTCCCCTCAACCTGCTCCTTATACCACTTTAATTCACACTTTAACTGCTGGATCTACTTTGTCGCATCAAACTGGCACATATATATATTTTTTTTTGTGGGTTTTCCATGCTGGGTTTTCTTTACTTTTTGGGGTTCCTGCCCAAGTTTTGTTATTTTTTCATTTCAAATAAATGGATGGTGAAAAACGGAATTTGGGTTCTCCAGGTCCATTTAAGGTGGTTCATTGATGAGAATTTGAATCAAGTCTTTATTCTGGGACAAGGACTTATCTTGTGGCTGTGAAGTTATGAATTTTTCTTGGGTTGGTCTTAGGCTGAAACAAGTTGTAAATGTTGGTGTCTTACTCTCCTGTTAGTTTAACCAACCACGCAGCCCCTTGATATACATGTTCCCCTTCTCTTGGTTTCTGAATCAAACCTTCTTCTTCCAATCATTTTGTGAATGAGCTGGCTCCTATTGTAACCTTACCCGATATTTTGAAGCGCAAGATTTTTAGAAGACAAAAAAGTGAGGTTACTAGACCTGTTCTTGTGTATTTCCTTTCAATGGTTTATTTTGGAAATTTCACGTTGACTAGTCATACGTTCATTATAGTGTATCTAAGTGGAAGTTAGGATAAAAGATTAAGATGTTCACTTTATCACTCATTTTGACTCTATCCGATCTTTGAAAAAATTAAGAAACTGTCAATATACTTTGAGTATTGGTCACATCGGCCGAGTTACATAAATTTGTGCGTTCTTCTTTAGCTCTGTGCAATTTTCTGTTCATTCCCATCTTTGTTGCAACTCGGGGTTACTGAAACATTCAGTTGCACACATGTGGATTTTATCTTCTTATAGTGTGTTTGGTACAGTTTGGATAACACCCAATAATCAATTCTCTCCCACATAATCACGGTGATACCATGAAAAGTTAGAAGCAACTATGGTTGCTTTATCTTCACCATGAAGCCAATCCAAACACACTATTAATGTTTTCCATTTGGGATCAATGTAAATTGCAGCTTACTGTGTTGTTGCCAAGGAAGCTGTTAGCAAACAAATCTCTATTGCTTTCCTAGAACGTGTCAAAGCGGACTTTAGGAAAAGATATGGTGGTGGAAAGGCTGACACAGCTGTCGCCAAAAGTCTCAACAAGGAGTTTGGGTATGCTTATTTATTCCCAATTTGCTTGAATAGAAAAAATTGTATAAAAATGTTTAATAATACAGATGCTCATTTGCAGACCAGTAATGAAAGAGCACATGAAGTATATCATAGACCATGCTGAAGAGATTGAAAAGCTAATAAAAGTCAAGGCTCAAGTTTCAGAAGTTAAGAGTATCATGTTAGAGAACATTGATAAGGTATGTTTAAGTTTTAAAGTGAGACGTGGGATCTTTTAGGATATTTTCAGTCATTTCATCTTGTGCACTGGTCTACTAGCCTTCAATCCATTTATATGTATATTACCGTTATTGAAATAGTAGAAAACTTTGGAGAAGCAATATGCTTCTATCCTTGCCCCTTTCCTCCCTGTCACCATTGTTAGTGACAACTTGCTATCACAATTTGACAATAATTAAATTTGGATTTACCTTTGAGATTTTTAGTGACTAAATCATAGCCTGTTAAATTCTGCATCACATAGAGTTTTTCCTATATGTTGTCCTGGTTGTATTAATATCAGGATACTGAGTTGTCTTTGCTGGATGTATTGATTGCAAAATGTTAAACAAGACAGTGTAATACATTGCCGACTTTGTTTTTGCTACACGTGCTTTCAGGCCATTGATAGAGGGGAAAATCTGACTATTCTTGCCGACAAGTCTGAGACATTGCACTCACAAGTAAGTTGAATGAGGTTTGACATCTTTTGAGGAGTTTGTTTCACAGAATCTTTTTGCATTCCTGGAAATATGAAAGTGAGAATGCATATGCCTGTGCCTATTACAAGGTTATAAAAAATATTTCTGGATAAAAAAATAAAACTTATTTTTAGACATGGCTACGAATAATTTTCCAATCATAACATTCCCATGAATTAAATTTCCAGGAATGAAAAACCATAACTTGAAACAAACACCTCCTTTGGTTTGTAGTCTTATGTTGTTCAGGGCTGAAGGGTGTCCCATTTTCAGGCCCAGGAGTTCAGAAAGAAGGGAGCTCAAGTCCATCGGAAGATGTGGTATCAGAACATGAAAATTAAATTGGTTGTTCTTGGAATTTTGTTGCTTTTGATCCTGGTTATCTGGCTTTCTGTCTGCCATGGATTCAACTGTGCAAATTAGCAAGAACTGGAAGCATAGGGATTTAAATGATGTTTAAAGAGCAATTTGTTTGAAGTTTTAGCAAAAATCTGCTTAGAAGGGGGAGTTTGGCAATTGGAGAAAAAAGTTTCCTACCTTCTTTGTTGGTTGATAATGATATACGATATTCTTGGAAATTCTTAGAGAGGAGACTGGGTGTTTCTGTAATGTATCATATGCTGGACTGTTTGGTCTTGTCAAACTCTACACTCTTAATTGCTTTCTCTTTTCTTCTTTACTTTAAATATAGAAAAATGTTTCTGTCTCTTTATAGCATGCATGAATGCAAATTCTGGCAGATTTCTTGGTAATATGAATTGATGATGGTGAGCTTACGAAGATTTAGATTGAATTTGGTAAAGATCAATCACATACTTATTTGATTAGTTTATAACTAGTTTGACAATTAAAATATGTGTTATAAGTTTTTATTTTTTTATTTTCTATTTTTTTATATATTTTAATTTATCTCTTTATTAATTTTAATTTATTTTAAAATTTTCAATTAGAGATATGAATATTTATATGAATTATTGTGTTACTTTTAATATTTGTTGGATTATTTTTATTTTATTTTATGTAGTTTAAATTAGAAAGGATTTAATATTACAAATTGAAGTAACTAATATTTAATTATATGATGTTATGTGAAAATTATATTTAATAAAAGTTTTAAAAGAGAAACTCAATGTCACTATAATTTAAATTACGAAATAAAAAAATATTATAATTATAATTATATAATAATATGTTTTGTTTAGGGTTTAGAAACAAAATTTTATTTATATACTTATGTTGTTGATATGATTTTATATTTAATAACTAGTTTATTAATTGATAACATAATTAAATTTAGAAGTTTATTATTTACAGGTTAGTTTATTATATGTTTGTTTATGGGATAGTATTATTAGATAAACTTCTAATTAATAAGTGTATATTTGGATGAATTTCTTAATACGGAAAAAAAATACATAATAATTAGTTTACCAGAGATGTGCTTGTTTATCCCATAGATTTATCAAACAAACTCTTAGTTAAGTGTATATTTGTAAGAATTTCTCATTAAAAGAGAAAAACAAGAAGAAAAGAAAATTAAACGAGGTCTTTACTAAGTTAAAATAGAAATTGAAAGAATTGTATTGGAGATTAAAAAAAAATCAATTTATGTATAAATTAATTTTAACACATAAAATAGTTGTGTTTTTCTGTAATCTTTATAAATAAGTTCGTAAAAAAAATCCTAAATCCATCAACTTTAATATTGTCTCCAAACATAATTACAGGAATGGACTACAAACATGTCCCAAGTGGATTAGGAAACTATCATGTAATCTTGTTAGTTTTTCAACAAAAAAGTGTAATCGTAATATTCATTTTATTTTTGTTTCCTTATTTAACATAGTAAACAAATTTATGTAATGGATGATAATAGGAATGGTTTTTCAATTTAAATAGAACACTATTCAAATTATTTTTTGGATGGAAATGTTCCATCAATAGTAAAAATAATAAAAATACAGTTAAAATATTATATTAGTTAAATGTTTATTTGATTTCCTTTTATTATTTGTTCACATAACTTTTTAAAAATAAAATTAATAAAATAATAAGATTATATTTTTATACTTATTTATTAAAATTAGAAAATGAAATGAGAAAATGTTTGAAAAAATATTTTTATTAGACAAGAATAGTTTAAAATAAAAGAGCTATCAGGCAACTTTTAATTTAAATCTAAAAATAAATAAAACTGACAAATAGGTTTTTCATAAATTAAGTTCATGTCATGCATTATAGTTTTTGGAAAATTAAATGATTTCTCTTGAAAATTTAAGACCAATAAATTGGTTTTACTTCATGAAAAAAAAAACAGTATTTTTTGGTGACAAGTTTATCTAGTTTCATCATAATCACATTTTAATACTAGTAATTACAACAATTACTTTAAAACAAGTTTCACTGGGATTCTTATTTTTTTCTAATTATTTTCTTCTCCTGTCTTCAACAATATTGAATGCGAATCATATTAGGTTTGCTATTTGGAATTTTGGAATCTAAGTTTAACAGAGAAAAATAAAAACGATTTAAAAAACTCTTAAACAAAAAACAAGAGAAAAGGGAAATTTAAATTGGATGCCCAAAGGAACATTGAAAGAAAGGAGTGGATCCATGCAAAGCTGAGAAAAGAAAAACAACAGAGAGAAGACAGAGAAAATGTGTCCCATTCTTTCTGAACAAGTTAACAGGCTTTTTTGTACAGAGATTTCTCGAACTTTCTTTCTCTATCCCTTTTTCAATATTCACTGAATTTGTTTTTCAACGGTAAAAAGCAACTCTAATTAGTATTGATTGAATGTTTTTAAAGTTAGCTTTAGAAAAAGAAAAAAAATTATTAATAAGATTATAATAATAATGTCTTGATAAAAAAATAATGATCATTATATAGATATTGATAATAAATAATTACTAAGATAGTCAATCGAAGAATTTTAATTTATATTCGTCAAAGAATAGTCTTCTGAATATTGGTCAATACAATTTTATTTAATATTATATAAAAAAATAATAATAGTCTATAATTAAAATAAAAGATAATTGTAGCAAATTAAATAAAAATTAATTTTTATTAACATTAATAAAAATTAGTAAACCTCTTTACCATGTTAATTAGGAAAATCTTTAATAACGTTGAATAAGGAATAACCTTCACATGTTAATATCAGATAAAAACAATCACGACTTCTATTAGTTAAGAATAAACTCACTTAACATAAATTAGAAAATAAACATATTTGACATCAAATAAAAAATATTGATTAATATTGATTTAGAAATAACTTTGACTTATACCAACAATTAAATAATTCTAATGGTGCCAACAAAAAAAAATACGATTAATTTTAGAATGAAAGAAAATATTTATTAAAAAAATGTACATTATGATACCCAAATCTTAACTAAACCAACAATGTATCGAACTTTATCCACTCTCAATCAATAGTAAAAAAAAGAATACAAATATAAATATATAAATTTGAGAATATAACTAATTTTTACTTTTTAAAATAAATTTATAATTATTTAATTTTAATAATCATAAAACTTAGAATTTCATTTTTTAATTTCTTACTCAAATAGTATAGTTTATAATAAAACATTTCAATTTCTTTACAAAAATAAATTCCAACCAAATTAAAGTATTTATTATCTTACAAATCCTGTAAAATTTCAAACATACACATTATATATAAATATATATATATATATATATATATTTACGTCAATACAAAATTTAACTTTAAATGTTTTTATTGTTATGACTTTTTAAATATATGTCTAGAAATTGAGGTAGTTTTTTTTATTCAGATTTAAAATGAATACTTTTAGATTAGTTAAGGTGTATAATTACGAAGATGATCTAAACATTTATCCATTGTCTACCGTCATAGTTAATTGTACAAAAATAACTGATCTATTTTGTGTAAAAAAAAATCGATTTTATACGAATTTGTGTCATGCAGTTTAAAACTATTTGTAATAAAGTGTGTTGAAAATATAATATAAAATAAGATAAAAAAATAATGAGAAATGAAGGAATAATTTCGTGAGGAACGAAAAAAATGCTTAGATAGGCAGTGGAGAGGTATCTTAATACTCGCGTGCGAGTTAGGTTGGACACCACTTACCCAATTGTAAAGGCCATGAACAAAAAGAAAATATAAAAAGGATCACTTTTTCAAATATAAAATATTCATACACCTGTTAAAAGGCTACACTAGTAGTGTTTTTCTTGTTTTTTTTTAAAGTTTTACAATGTGACATCAATTTAAATATTATACACAAAATTGAACCTTAATATTAAGTGACCAAGATGAATGTTTAATTTAATTTTGTAAGTTTTATGTATAATTGAATAATTAAACGTTTTATTAGACGTAGTGTATATGTAAAATAATGAAAACTAACGATAAGTGAATGCAATATTAAAAGGTGGTAATTATTATAAATAGGTTTGGGGGTGGAGCAGTAAAAATTTATTAGATCAATTTTTAAGTGGTTAACACTTAATATAAGTATGTATCATTTTTAACCTTCTTTTAATATTAATATATTTAAATTATTTAAAAGTATCATATCACTTGGACATTATTCCTTTAACCTTTTTGAGAGAATTTATGTATTATTCATCACTTTTTTTTATTATATAAGAAAAGGTTTTATCTAGGAGAATATCAACATTCGTATCCAATTAGGTTAATAAATTAAAACTTCATGAATCATGTGATATCAGAATGAAAAATGTATTTAAAAAAAAAAGAGAAAACAAAATATTTCAAAATATGAAGGTCAAATTAAACTCATGTACAGGAAAAACAAATCTAATCAAATAAATTTATCGTGGTTGTGAGTTTTAATAATACTTCTATGACTCATTAGAGGTAGATGAAATTGCTATGTTATTATAAATAAATTTGTTAACTTTAAGGTGTCACATAATTTTAGAAAAGAAAATAAATATGCTCATAAAATTACTAATTTAAGGATATACTCCAAAAGTGGTCTTATTTGCTAGCATAAAATATCCGATTGTATTAGAGATTTTTTTTAGAGATGAGTTTAGCCTGCTGAAATATAGATTTGTTTGATTATATTTATTTCAATATTCAATTCACTTTTAACACACTTTTAGTTAAAAAAACTCAGGAGAATATTAGTATTTTTTTATCTTTTGAATTACATACGGACTTATTTGAGATTGATATAGTCCAAATTAGTGTGGAAGGAAACATTTTTAATGTATCTCAAAAATTTAGAAAGCAATTCTTATTAATTTGAACAACCTAGAGAGTTCCAAATATGTAAAACTATAAGTTCGTCTTTAAAAATCAGACATAGAATGTGAACTTACAATCTCCACCATCTAAACAAATTGTTAGACAATAACTCAACTAATTCTGAATTAATTTATTTCCTAATTTAGCATATATTTATACATCCATTTTATTTTTCAAGATATATTTATCGAGCCTTATTATAGGAACACTTCAACGGTATATACTTTCTTTTAATTGTTTTCTCTCATTATGGATATCCTATCACTTACCATATTTTTAGACTTTTTTTTTAACATTAACCATATTTTTCTTTCTCCTTTCCAATTTTTCTCCCTCTTTGATCTACCCAATGAAACATTATGCTAGCACGTGTCAGATAACAAGATAGAAGATATCCAAATGAATAAAATAACCTTCTTATAAGGGAAACCTATATATATGTGGTAGGTATATATATATATATTATCCAATTATGATGAAAAATAGAAATGCACGCAATGTGAATATTTAGCAGTGGAATATAGAAAACTGGAATTTCATAGCAAGATGACTAAAAATTTACAGCGGAACACACAGTGGCAGCCATTCCTCAGAAATCAGGAATCAGACCCTACCTACGTAAACATAAACATGAAATAAATTATGAGACCATATATAATATATAATAAGAAACTCGAAACACCCAAGTTAATGTCACAATCAATTGGACATGGACCTCCACGCTCCAAAATCAAACACTCAAACACCTAACTCAATGAAAAGAAACTACCCCGCAAGAATTGAAGGAGTAGCAGTAGTAGTAAGTACACAAACACTGACACTTCAACAGTAGCAGGGTACCCTGCCCGAAGGCCTTGCCGGGTTGTGATGTGTTTGGTCACTATGTATATATGTTGTCTTGTGTTGTTGTCCCTCCCTACCCTACATGTCCCTAACTTCAAAAGCGTTCTTGTTCTTCACCACTATGTCATACATGTGCATGGACTTGAACTTGCTGAAATCTCTAGGGAGGGAAATAAGGTGCACGGTGGAGCGTTTGTGGAACTGAAGAAGATCAGGGTCGTCGTAGTAACGCTCCCACCCAAGTGAATACAGTTTTCTCTCCAAAACCGAGTACGAGGTGATAACCTCATTGCTTGCTAAATGAACAAGCATCTTCCTTCTTCCACCGCGGCTTCCCTCCACCGCCTCCCCCCCAGGGTTCTCCACAAGCCTCACCACCCCGTTCTTGAAAACCCAAACCCCAGACATTCTTATATGAAAAAGATGATATCTTTAAGCGTGTGTGTTTGTTTTATCTTTTGGAGCTTTGTTGGGGGAGCATATGGTTGTAATGTGTGTGTGTATATATAGGAGAAATGGTTTAGTGTGAGGATGGAATTATTTAATTTTTTATATATATAGACCAGCCAATACGAGATGAAGGGTACGTAGAGAATGGAATGGAAGAGAGAGATATAGTATTTGGATGTGAATACAGCTAAGGTGGGACCCAGAGAAGAAGAGTCCTAAGCTAAAGGTGAATTTTGGGGACAGGGTGTTTGGGGAAAGACTGGGGGCCTAGGTTATTCATTTCATCAATTATCATAATCGGATTGGGGGAATCATGATTCACTTTTCCATTTGCGTAGTTTAAGTTTTGTAACCCCACGCCTAGAGAATCTGTGTTTTGTTTGGGTGAGAGAATGAGTTCTTCTAGAACAAACTGCAATGATAATAATGCAATGGAATACAAGAGTAATAGGGGTGTAGAAGAAAAGATTTGTTGGATAAGGAGGGAATGAAAATGAAGGTCCTTAATTGGTCAGCGAGTAGTGGGGCCATTTCAATCAAATTGTATGAAAAAGTGGTGAAGAAAACTATATGAGAGGAAGGGGGGGCGAGTGTATAATTTGGACTTGAATGGTTATGGAATAAGTTTCTTCAAGTAGAAAGAGGATGCCCAAATAGGCTTTCAATGAATAGTGTACACTTTTTCCCAAAGTGTTCATATATGGTTTGTGGGGAAGGATGAAGAAGCGCAGATAGTGGGTGTGGGGACCAGAATATGAAAGGAATTGATTTCAATTACTTGAGGTCGTTGGTGGGGAAGTAACATTGTTCAATTTCATTAGGACAAACTAGTGTAGGGGGAGGTTTTCCAACCATTTCTTTTCTGTTTTTGTTGCCTAACTATTATGCTAATTTATACTTTCGGTAAAAAGTTTTCTTGCCTAACTAGTTTTGACGATCCATATCCATTTATATTACTATAATTAATAAACTTTTCTTTCCCTTCAAACCCAAGTTCCTATGTTTGAATTCTAAAAATCACTTTAAGGTCTGTGTATATCAACTCACAGCTTTGCATGATCAAACTCAGTCTACAAATTCATACTCAATTACTGCATTTTGCTTACTAGAATATCCAATAAAATAATGACTCACAAAGTTACAACACATTAACTAGCTTTTTGTTTACTACCATAAAACTACCAATGAGCCACTAGCATAGTGCTGGAATCCATTCTGTCCCAACCAAAATCAAAGTTGAGGCATTAAAGTTGTAATCCTTTAGGGCATGCATGCTCGTTAACCCAACACTATGGTCTTGACTTTGCTCCTTGAGCCACATTGTCCTACGATGCAGACACATACACACTACATGGACCAAAGTTCTACATTTCTTTCTCATGACAAAGATCTTGCTAGGGTTTGTCTTTCTGTCATTTTCTCTCGAATTCCTTTTGCATACCATTGGGCCACCGTTGACGCTCTTATAGCTGGTATATATTCATTCACTTCGTAATTTGTATTCACTCTTCCACAGATTCAAAAACATATAAAATTTTCATCACAAACAACTCATAGATAGTAATTAAGGTGTGATAGTAGTTCCTTCCCTGCAACCTCGGTAACTTCAAAGTTTCACTCAAATTATTCTGGAATTTGTCTGGTATGAGATTCTTCTCTAGAAGTTTACATGTTGGTGAGGTGAACAACCAAAGTACTTGTATTAAATACTCACGTAAAGAACAACGAAACTTCATTAAGGGTTTATTATGATGTAAACAATGAGGTGGCATGCATCAAAACGATTTCTACCCACAAGTGCCAGCCTCACATAAATTTGATTCCCTGTGTATATATATATATATCCAAAAATTTCCGATTGTTTCTTGATATGTCAGCTTCACGTTATTACTTTTTCTGGATTTTGGCCATTCTATTTTTTTGTGATAAAGTTATTCGGAGAACATCTCCTCAGTGACAAAACAACTAAATTATAAAAACATGATATTGCTTCTTTAATCTCGTGTCACAAAGAATCACAAGCTCCACGATAAACGGAATGCTTCCTCCAGCACGCGTATGTGTATATACAAGAAGCTATATGTGATTGTTCCAATAGAAAATCCAAAGACAAAATACTAATCTGAACAAAGATACTCTTTGGTCGTATAATCAACATCCTTCACACATGTACATGTTATGTCTTTCCATATTAGCCTCTTCTTTTAAAAGACAGACTATGATCCATCAACTCACCAAAAGGGACCTGTTGTCTAGGGCTTTCTGTTCTGTAATACATTGCTTTCAACACTCGTCGGTGCCAAAGATCGTGAATTAAAAACCCTAAAACACTTGAGATATATACATAATTCAGGATTCAATCATTTAATATTGATGGTTTTTGTGATATATATCTTATATACTACTGCAATTGAATGTTCTTTTAATAAATTAAAAACAACAATAAATGTATTTCTAAGTAATTTTATTTAAATAAATTTACTCTTTCAAATAATACATTTTTTTATTGAGACAAATTAATCAATTTGAGAATAAATTAGGATAAAAATATTTGATTGAAAGTTAAATATATCAGCCAATTTATTTTTCTGAAAGGTTAAAATTATAACAATCTTGGAACATAAAAGAAATGGAAAAGCAAAAGGAAAAGTCCAGAATTCGAGTGAAGTTTTGATTTTTCTTACATAAAATATCTAAGATTTGGGTCGAAGGAAATTGAGTCATGTTTGTTGGATCCAAATTTTCAAGTTACATAAGACTCTCTTTGGTATATCATTTGAGGAAAAGACTTAACAAAATAAAAATAAAAAACTAAAAGGAAAAACAATGTTAATAAAAATGGTTTCCAACTAATTAGATAATGTAAAGAAATGAAAAAGAGAGAACACCATTACTTTTGATGTCTGATATCTGTAATGCAGCATCCGTGCAATTGTCTACTTGCAAATTAAAAATCATTCTTTCATTAATTAAAATAAAACCATTCAATACCCTGGTTTAAATATTCAACGATTTTGCAATGAATAAAATAAACATTATTATATATTTTTTCAATCCCTTTAAAATGAAAAAACAAAATAATTTATATTCCTCCAAAATAAAAGGCAAAAGAGAGTTCCGTTAACTATGTGAATAATAGGTTTTTTTTTTCTATTTTGGTGTAGTTTTCAATTTTAATTCTCAAAATGGGTAGAAAAAAATTTATTTACTAAAATAGGAAAATTCTTCTAACTAGATAGACATAATTTCAAACTAGTCAAAATAGAAGTGATATGGACTATTTCAATTAATGAAATTAATTAAAATTGTTTCTCTCTCTCTTCAATCATTTTTTAATTATTTGATACTATGATCCTTAAGTTTAATAATTAACAAAATAAATAATAATAATAATTATATAATAATAATTAACAAAACTATAACATAAATATTAAGAGATACAAATTTATTTTAAATTAAAATAAAATAGCATAATGATAATAATAATAATAATAAGAATAATTTTAATTAAATTCATATGAATTTAATTTAAATAATAATAATAAGAAAATTTCATAAAAATTTAATTTAAAAAATTATTATTATTATTGAATTCACTTATTATTAATTATTATTGTTATTATGTTATTTTATTTTAATTTAAAAATAATAATAATTATTATTAAATTTATATGAATTATTATTATTATTATCATTATGTTATTTTGTTTTAATTTAAACTAAATTTGTATGTCTTAATTTTTTTATTACAGTTTTGTTAATTACTATTATTAATTTTTTTTGTTAATTGTTAAAGTAATAAACATAGTGCTAAATAATTAAAAAATATTTATTAATTATTATTATATAATGATTATTATTTTTTATTAATTGTTAAACCTAAAAATCATAATATTAAATAATTAAAAAATATTACAGATAAATAAATGATTTTAATTAATATCATTAATTGGAATCGCCAGCATGTCACTTTTATTTTGACCAGTTTGAAATTATACCTATCTAGTTGGCAGAATTTGCCCATTTTAGTAAATAATTTTTTTTCTATCCATTTTAGAAATTAAAATTGAGAAGTACACTAAAATAGGAAAAAAAGCCAAATAATAGAGACTTGGATGATCATTTAGTTGATATCAGTTTTTTCTTTTTTCAGCAATAAAAACTATATAAATTATATAGGTTATTTGGAGTATTCCAACCTATTTACAAATATACATGGATATAAGTACAAATAATTTTGGATTAAAATTAATTTAATGTTATTTTTAAATCTAAAATAATTTAAATTCAATATTTAATATCGCAAAAAAAAATAATCTTAATATAAAAGATCATTATATAAAATATACATGTAAAGATGAACAAATTATTTATTTAAATAAATATTAATAAATTATATATATATATATATATATACACTTAATATATATTTCAAGTAATTCAATTTTATAATTATTAATAATATTTAAATAATAATTACAGATTTTGTATAATGTAAAAACAAAAATTCCAACGTATTTTTTCAATCTAAAAAAATATTCTTATAAAAAATACAATAATTTAAAATATTTTAAAATTGTCATTAAATGACTTTATAAAATTTTAAATTATTTTATTTAAAAATATATTTTTGAATTTAAAATTCAATCTAATTATTTAGATTTGAAATCCAATTTAATTTTTTCCCGAAAGAAAGTATGACTTTGAATTAAATTTATATTTAGATATACTTGAGATTTTTTGGTTAACTTTTGAATGACTGAATTCAGATGTTATAGGTCAATTCACAGAAATGTGTTATATGGTTTTTATTTGATTTAGGTAACACATTTTGATTAGTACATAATACTCTGATATTGATATAAAAATAAGTTATAATTGAATTATAAAACCTGTTAAAAAATAAAACTCCTTATAATGGATATAAGTGATGGAATTGGATTAGCATTTGTTTTCTAATTTTTTTGGTTGGTATTATATATGTTTCTTGAGTGATAAGCTAATTACACTCAAACAAAATATTCATGACTGAAATAGTTTATTATTGTTCAAGATGTTTGAGTAAAAGAGATGTTAAAATAATTTTCTTCTTTTAAAACTTTAATTGTTTAAGTGACTTGAGTAATTTTAGGAAAGTACTATTTAAGTTTATAATTTACACTGCAAATATTTAGTTAAGAATCAATGAAATGTTAAATTCTATTAATATATCGAGTTATATAAATAAATGTTTAAGTAGTGAGAGTCTATTGGAAAATTATTGACATATTATATAAAATATGTATTAAATATCATAATTTTGCGAGTCCAACCAAATAAAGGTTACCCTCTTAATTTGAATTTAATATTAATATTTCATAATTACTTAATTCTTATAGATGTCATTGATGATAATTTTTTGACAGGGTTAAGTTTGTGATTATATATGTATTAGCATTGATATTTTTCTCTTTCATGATTATGTATTGATACCAGAATAAATAATTTTATAAAAATAAATGCTCAAAAAAATTATAATTGTATTATACTCATTTTTTTCGTTTTTGAATGGTTATATATACATATATGTTTATATAATATAAACATATATGATTTATTAAACTTATAATTTGGATGTTGCAAACATGTCTTTATATGATTTTTTAATCGATTAATTGTTTTATTGAAAATAATAGTCAATACTTACAAAATCATTAACATATATAAAATACAGTGTAATCAATAGAATGATACTTCATTAAAGATCATCATCAGATATTATTATTTGAACCATGTTTGGACACTCATACTTTCCCTCTCTCTCTATATACACACACATATATATTAAAATCTCTTACTAATTATAATTGTGTAAGTGTTTAAATTGTATACAAATGTGAATATATTTATAAAGATATTATTTTCTATAAAATATATAAATATAATTTTTAATTATATATTAATATTCGTAATTATTTATCTATATATTTTACTTATTTACATACAATCTAGTAGCAGATTTATATATAAAAACTAAACAAGAAATTGATAAATTTATTAAAAACTCATAATAATAGGATTTGAAATATTCTACATTGGTAGGAATTATTCTAAAATATAACTGCAATATAATTTATTAGGATACTCCAACTAAAAAATAAGTCTGTGTCCACATGTATATATTCATATTTGTTGCATAATAAAATTGAAAAGATAAGTTTCAATAATTATATTATGATATTAAATATATTACTTATCTTTAAAAGTTAAGATACTGCAATTATTTCTCAATTGATTATTATTGGAATAACATGCTCCTAATAACTCTATTAAATAGATAAAGTGGATAAGTTTTTGTAAACTTCTAAAACTATTGAGTACTTCATTAAATATATCAACTTAAGGAATAATAATTTAAAAATATAAATAAATATCAATTACAATACTATATATAAAATGTTCAAATTTTTAGAAATTTGATGTCAAAAGTCTTGTATATATAGGTAGAAATCTTTTAGAATTTTGACTCTCAACAATATTATTCATATAAGTGGCTAATAATGAAATTAATTATTATAATTTTGTACTTAACCTTAAAAAGGGAATTTGGCTTAAACGTATTTCTTAATTTTTTTTTTCAAATGATCCTCTGTACCTTAATCAAATTTTGAGCATCTTAAATATTAAGGATGATGGTCCCACCTAGGTATATGAACTTATTCTCCATTTCTTCTAGGATCATAGTTTAAAAACACAAAAAAAAAAATCTGATTGGGCTTATGAAATTATAATATAAAAGGATGAATAAAATCAGATACCGAATAGAATTTTTGAAGAATCAGAAAAGAAAAGAAGGGTGGGGAATTTGGTGATAGAAAAGAATAAGATTAAAACTAAAGGAGAATTATTTGTTTGCTTATCAGTTGTTAGGTTTATGCCTAACTTTGATTATAAATGATGGAATTGGGGAACTTACATTGATTTTGAGAATAAAGTGATAAACATTAGGAATGTTGGATCAATTCTCCCATAAGGCCATTTTATGAGAATTTTCTTGTCATATTCCTTATTACGTACCATAAATATAAAATAAAAAATAACAAAATAAATATCTCATTAAAGAATCAAAATAAAACAAATGAGTATATGAAGATTTGGTCTTTAAATTAATTAGGTTTATATGATTCAAAAAATTATCATGATTAAAGTGTTATTTAATTTTAATTCAGTAAAATTAGTCATTGGAGTATAGTTTATCTTCACTCAGAAACTTAAGGATTTAAGGTTAATTTTGTGGTAAAAGTGAAAGGAGAAAAGAAGTAGGGTATGAAACTTTCAGTAACAAAAACTAACATATCAACCATTAACATTTAACATTTGTCACTAAAAAAAACATTTCCTCCACCTGTCTCTATTACTTTTTCCTATTTCAAAACATTGGCATTTTAAAGATGTGATACACATGTTAAAAAATATTAAACAAATTATTTCTAGTTAATTTTTTTAATTACTTCTTTTTAATATAGAAATAAATATTATTCCATTAATTACTTTTAATTATTTGTAGAGGTTATGGTTGAAAAAATAACTTAAAAATTTAAGAAAACCATTTTTTAGAATAAAAGAAAAACTGGATTATTATTTTTAAAATGGATAAATTACTTTTTAGTTTTCCTTAATGATATGGAAGAAAAACAGAAAATATTTGTCATAAACTATAGATAGAAATTATGAAGCAGTTGCCTCATTTCTTTCCTTAGTCAGACACCATCTTCTCCTGTGGTTAAAAAAAAATTATAAATAATTATTTAAGAAAAAAAAGAGCTCCCAAATTTAGGAATGGTCACATGTCGGATAGAATCTCTGCACAGATATAATCACAAATAGAAATAGTGAAAGACATAAAAATTAAGAAATGTAATGTAAAGTCTGTCACAAGGTCAGTTCAACCTAATTTTAGGCCTAAAACAAATATTAAAATGAAATATTTTTAGGATTAATAATATTTTTATTAAAGTAATTATATTTTTACTGGAAGTTTATCTTACTATATTTTAATAATAAAAAATTATTTACTAAATAAATTTTGAAAACCTAAATTGATGACTTTAATTGCTTTATTTTTGGACCTACATCACCCAAAAAAACATTCTTTTGTTATGCTTATTCTTTGTTTAGAGTGGAAGTAGAAAAGTACAAAAAGGAAAGAAATAGAATTTGAATTGAAAAAAAGTAGTAAGTTGGATTAAAAAATAAACTAATTAAGTAATATAATAAATTAAAATAGCACCTTTGATTTAATTTCAATCAGAATAAGTTGAGAAATGATTCATTATAAATTAATTAATTTATAAAATTGAAAATAATATTTAAACTTATTTTTTAATAACATTTCATAAAATTACATAAATTTTAAAAAATAAATTTTTAATATAATTTTATTCTTCTATATGAATTTAAATTTATTTTATTAATATTATCTTTCAAGAAAATAAAATCAAAATTACTAATATCAAATTAATACTCAATTAATTTGTTTCAATTTTAAATAAAATAAAATTAACATTTGTTTAAAAATAGGAGCGAATAAAAATATCAATTAATTACTTATATATATCATTACAATTAATTATTTGTTCCAAAACATTTGTATGTGTTACCTATTTTTTATTATATTTAATTTTTATCTTATTTTTTCATATTTTTTTAAATTCAAACTAAATATAAACTATCTTAAGACGTTTTTAAATCCATAATCATTGCAACCATTAATTGTATTTATTAAGAATGTTAATAGTGTGAAAGAAGGTGAATAATTATATAAAATTCTTCTAATTCCCATTATAATTTAAAGATATTGAAAATGAAATGGGAAAACACCAATTTGAAAAAATTATAATATCTAAGTTGCCTCTGTCTAATAACGGACGAAACATCAAGATTGAATATATATACTGAGCAATACAATTTGTTCCAATACTTTCATTCAAGTGGTAACATGGGAGGAAAAAATTGTAAATGTTTGACTTTTTCTTTTTTTCACCATGGTAAAGGGGGCCAAAATCTTACTCTTCCTTTCCTTTCCATCACCTCAAATATGCAAACAAAAGATTTCATGTTAACGAGAAAGTGAGAATTTTTTTAGTAAATGTGATTAATACGAGTAAAAAAAATTAAAAATAACTGTTATATAATGAATTGCTAACATGCTTTTGCTTGTCATTTATTGAAAATGAGTATACATTAAAATTAAATAATAAATAACTATGAAGTAATTAGATTATGAAAAAACATTAAGATAAATTTATTGTGTTTATTTAATTTTAGCAATGTGTTATATTACTGACATATTACTTTATCAATGAAGAAAATATTTTCCTATGTAGCCCAAGTCACGACTAACAAGTTTGCAAAGCCATGAGTAATCAAGTTTGAAAAATCACGACTAATATACTTAAGCATCTTGTGTGACATGATGAAAAATACAAAATGTTGTAAATGCATAAACATAAAACGAAAAAGAAAATTGCAAGGGTCACATAACTGATTATGATTGTTTGCTTAATCAGCTATGATTAGCCACATAATCAATTATATGTCTATAAACGATTAGACAAACAAGGATAATGGATCAAGCGTCACTCATTACTCTTGCATGAAAGTGTCATAACCATATTATAATATCAACTCACATAAATATATCATAAATCAAGAATAATTCATAAATCAAAACTTATGAACAGAAAAATATTTTGTAAGTCATAATTTGTTTTTAACCCTTAATAAATAATTCTACTATTTAAATAAATTAAAATGAAGTCATCGCCCGGTAGAGAATGTTCCTACAAAATATCTACCAGCAGGTGCAAGTATAACGGATTAAACCTGATATAAAGAATGACTTTAGAGTGCAAAACAAAAGCAATGCACCACAAACAACACCGTCAACAGGCTGCCAAGTGTTGCATTTGCTTTAACTACTTGATTTCCAGCTAATCAGGTTTTGTTAATTTTATTTCAACTGGCAACAAAAATAGGAAGGTATTGCTTTCATCCGTAAAAAGCTTATCAGTGTAAAAATGATATCGATCACTCAGGATTTCTCGTGATTTTGAATTTATTACCTTAGAGAACAAATTTAAGAAATTACAACATAATTAGGCAAAAAAAAAATTAATGAAAATGTATAAATTGTTCACCTACGTATCAAATCAACTTTTTATCAAGATTCTCCATTGAAGCAACTTTTGAGGCGAAGGAAAACTAATATCAGATCAGGGTGTTTGAAGTTCATATTGTTGTCATAATGTAATGACATGATAATCCTCAACTGCTGAATATCAAATGTAGATTAAGAGTATTAAACATTCAAACCTTCTAGTGATGTTAGATCCCAAAAGGTGGTGCATGAAGGTACTGAGAAAATTTAAGGAGTGGGGTTAGACCATAAAGGCAATTATGAACAGCAAAACAATGTCATAATGAATGGAGCAGAAGATAAGTTGACAACTTCGATAAACTATTGCAAGGTCCAATATAGCTATAGCACATCCATATATCTGTGAGAATCGGATTAAGCATGTTCTAGATTAAAAACACATTTTTTGTTTATGAACAGCTCCTCCCAAAAATTTTCTTCCTTGTGTAAACAACTGCTAACCAATCAAAACAACAGCTGCCAGATAGGATTAAAAATATTCTTCTTTTGTACAATTAAACGAATAAAACAAAACAAAAATTAGGGATATGACATTGTGCTGTTCTGATATCAGAACCTGGTTGTGAACAACCTTCATGGGAGAAGCTCTACAGAACTGAGTTGTTCTAGAAAAATTGTAACAAAGCCTACACTCGTTAATTTGGGAAAGCTCCTTACTCATCCTCCTAGCTCACTTCCTTCTCTATTGACCGACCTTTAACAAAAACATGAATACACAAAAAATTGTACAAAACTCAAAAATAGGTTAAAAAAAGAAGAATGTAATATAGGAAAAAAATGAATATCTTATAAACTAGAGAAACCTGAGTTCATTGAGTACTAGCCACTAGCATGACATCAGAAACCATAGCTCCCATCATCACTACATTATCATCTGGTAAATCAACTATAACGATAAATGTGAGGAATGATATGATTACAAGGGGCACAGTGATACATGGAAGGGCTGTAATTGGAGAATGAATACAATTTTTTTTCTGTTATGAGACCCAGCTGAATCTGGAATTAAAACACAGCAAACAATATGCAAGTAAATTAAGTTGCTTTGGTTCCACAAGCTGTTTGTCCATTGAACAGAATAACTCATATTTCGTAATAACTATTCAATTCATATATATTTTCCTCTTTGAAAGAAACTACAAAATAACAAAGTAAAGACAAAACTAATCCCTCCATTAATTAATTTCCCCTGACGCATCAAAGCCACCTCAATCACCGATACTCAATCACAATGTAACATCCAGGCACAACAGAGGAATCTAATAAGCCATCTCAAAGGCAAGGGAATTAAATACATATAATATCGAAGATGATATAATTTCACGAAATTCTGAAAATGCAACAAAAAAACCGTTTGGAAAAAGCATCAAAGCTCATCCTCCATCCTCAAGTAATCTCCCACATCGGCCTGGCGCAGAACAACGATGCCATTGGGATCCAACTTCCTGCAATCCTGCGTAGACTTCGCGGCGACACCGAAACCCAACGGCACATCCGCCATGGAAAATACAACAACCCCGTCGCCGGCGGCGATGTTCTCCGTGATTCTGCCCAACTCGCCCTTCAAAACGTGGTTTCCGTACAAGAACGACTGCTCAGACTGCGGCTTGAGCCATACCTTGTGCTTGGCGTTGGCGGCGAGCAAGTTGAGGGCCTGGATGGTGAGGTGGAAGTTGCCGCCGTGGGTGTACTTGCCGATGCAGATGCCGACCGATACTAGTTTGGGACGCGCGACGTTGGTGGCGCGCTTAACGAGGGATTCGCTGGCATAGAAAATCTTGTTCTTGTGGAGGCGGAAGCAGTAGCGGCCAGGGTTGGCGTCGGGGCCCTCGTGAGAGGGGTTTTCGACGATGTTCTTGAGGTTGTTTCCGACGAATTTGAAGAGCTTCTCGAACACTACACTCGTCTCCTTCTCATCCAACGGTCTCATCTTTCTCTTTCTCTGTTGCTCCCTCCTTCTAGGGTTTTACGGCGAGATTAGGGTTTTTGGTTTTGTTTTTAAAACAGAGAACAGTTCAGAAGATGTAAAAGATACTAATGCCTAAAAAAGACACCACGGCCCAAGACGGCCTACGAACTAGAACACCAAATTATTTGGGCCTGGGTTGCTGTCTTCGGCCCATTTAATCAACCAAGGGCTATCTCTGTGTGGTTGCTTTTTTTTTATTTTTATAAATTTAAATACTGTATTCATTTAAAATGTTAATATTTTATATCTAATATTCACATATAAATGATCATAAATTATTTTAAAACTTTGTACTAAAAATTTAATGGATGACCAAAATGATAAGATCATTTTCATGCATGATACTACAAGTAACAATCTTAACTTTATCGTAGTTAATGTCAATATTAACTTTTTCCTTTATTAGTCAAGTATTTGATTTTTTTTCTTATTTAACCATACTAATCTTTTTAGAAATTAATAATATACGTATAAAAAATACTTACTCTTGTTTTATCAATTAATTTAATGGAGGGATGATAATGAAAAGGACGAACACGAATAATACCTACCCGTATAAAAATATTACATGTGCTGTTAGATAAGATTATTTAAAAACAGATTTTAATAAATAAACTCGTAAAAATTTGTTTTTGAATAAAATTATAAAATATAATAGTATTACAAATAGAGTTAGTTCTAAAAATAAATTCAAATAAGTTATATTACAAAGTATAAATTTAAAACATTTAAAAAGTTTTAATTTCATAAATCTAAATAAAAAAACAAAATTATATCAAATTAAAATTTAAATTAATTTTCATCTTATTAATGTTTTTATTGTTAATAATTTCATTTTTTTAATTTTTTTATAAAAATATTCACATAAATTTCATTGACAATAACAATAATATCTAAATAGTATAATATTTTACTTACTTTATTAACAAACATATAATTAAAATATATATTATATGGTTTATTTGAATAATCACTCAATTGAATAAATTGTGTAACAAATATTTGATGACTCCTTTGTATCTATGTTATTTACAGTGGAATTGTTTTTTTGGTGTGTACCCATATGGATTTTGCCTTTGTTTTGAGGAGTTTTTAAGTTTAAATTTTGGCACCTTTGTTTATAATTTTGGTAATTTGTTATTGTTGTTCATTTATTATCAGTTTTCATAAATTATTGAGAGTTTATGGAGATTTATTTCCATTACCAACTATTAGAGTGTGTTTTATGTTATTGTTGTGTCATTGTTTCATTTCAGAAAGATTAACAAATAATATGATAATCAAAAAGGCTTAAAATTCTTCAAAATCAAAATCATACCACTAGATATTTAATAACAAGGTAGACCACTCATTGAGCAAGTTAGTGGGTTATTGACTTCAATACATCAAACTTTAAAGATTCAATTATACTTTTGGACAAGATTCATGTTTGATCTTCATTCATTTTTCGTGGGCAAAATATTATGTTTGTAACATGCACTCTACTCTGATCTTTTATTCAATAAACCATGATTTAATTTTTTTCAGATGTGATCTTAAGAAGAACATAAACGAGTAAGAGTCGTGTTCGTTCAAAACAAATTCATAGGTTTGATGAAATTGGTTATCAATATCATTTGTCTCTATTATATGCTTGAATTTACTTTTCTAATAATAGTTTATGTAATAACGAAACTGTTTTTAAAACTCGGTTAATAATTTGGCTTGCTTGAAGATTAAGTTATTTCATCTTATATCACGAACAATCTTGGAAAAATATTTTGTTTTATGTTATTAAAGAAAGTCAAGAAATATTAGTTTGCATGATAATGAATTTTATCTTCAATTCAAAATTACTATATTTTTTTGTTAAAATTGAACACAATATGAATATATTGAGTGAAGACCATTTATTTTCTATGTAGACAAGTTGCCACAATATTCGAACGTCTTTCATCTCACCTTCAACATTATAAGGAAAATACTCCAGAGGAATTACAAAACAAATATTAACAACAATAATAAAAAGTTGATGTTTTAATTTAAATAAATGAGTTTCAACAAAAAAGGTCAATTATGGGCAACACATTCAATATATTATCTATTGCATATTACCTTTAACAACTACCAATACATTTCTCAATCAATGTTATTTTTTAAACAGTATAATATTCAACCATCTCCAATATTTATATATATGGATCATTTTCAAAATCACGATTATAACATGTATGTTTAAGATTTAGCATGTTTAGTCCCAATTTCAACAAATTTTTTTACAGTTATAATATTTTTTTTCATCCCAGTAAAAGAAATCCTTCTACCAAATTTAAACATTTTTCATTTCTAATATCATTTATGAATCGTTATGAATTCATATCATCTTTACAAAAATTTTAACTAAAGCGCGCGGAAAAGACGATGAAAAACATAATAATGACAAAGAAAATAGTGTTAATTTGCAAACATAACTAAGAATCTGTACACAATAATATTAAGATCCATATTTATATATTTTTTTCGTTAAGTTTGTTTTCTACCCTCCTACTTTATAACCAAAGTCAGTGCAACCCCGTGGAGGTTGCTAATACCTGCTAGAATTGATCAACAAAAATGGGTTTGAGAGATATATGTTGCAGAAATCATGTCCTGCAGTTTCTCAAATGATGTAATCAGAAAAGAAATTAGAAAGCAGAGAATAGTGGTCAAGCGTACATTCGTAACCAAACATAAAGAACACACCAACTGTACACCAAACTAGAAGTAACAAAACAGTATATACTGTTGCAAAAGCATATTCATCGTTCGCATGCTAAGAAAAACTATATACTGCAAACAAACAAAAAAAAAAAAAAAAAAAAAAAAAAAAAAAAAAAC
>Ga0099824_1000287_pt1 | contig 53486 bp, 24 predicted proteins | sample SiratrowhiteBW_FD_76837 | JGI IMG/M metagenome (GOLD analysis project Ga0099824, IMG submission 76837) | Root nodule microbial communities of legume samples collected from California, USA - Siratro white BW | ecosystem: Host-associated > Plants > Roots > Nodule | place: USA: California... | reverse complement strand
TTGGGGAGGGGGGGTGTGGACTTGTAAAACCATTTCTATTAAGCTCGAGTCTTTCTCCTTGTCAAACGTTTTTCATTTTCATGCGTGTTGAGAGCACCTGTAGCATCTTTTCTTACACAATCTATGCTTTTGAAGGAGAAGGACAAGTTAGTGGCTGATTGGATGGGAGAAAGAGACTGGTTTTTTAGGTCAGAATGGGTGAACCGTCCTATAATTAGACGTTTTTAATTAACAATATATTATATTATTGTAAGACCATAGGGAACACGATAATATTTTAGAACAATTAAAACTTTTTAAAAGCCTTAATGAATAATTATTATATATTTATAGAGACAAATATATAACGCATATAAATAAAGCGAAGGGATTGAGTTACTCTTTGTTCCAACCCTTTATTTTCTCTCTTATCTGGTGGTTAAAGGTAAGTTACTTTTTCGAACCATCAGATTAAGAGAAAATATAGATTTGAGATGAAGAGTACTCCTCTATAAATTAGAAAATGTTGTGCGTACACACGAGATAGTATCCATTGACCCCAGGTTTAAGTCTGGATACTTAAACCAAAATCTAAACCATTAATTAAAATCAGTTTAATGGTTTATTATATTTCAACTAAAAGTGAAAAAGATATAACCGAATTCCCCAGGTGATTCTTAAACCTTTCTCCTACTTCTTTTTCCCCTCCCTATCTGTTATTCTCTCTCTCTCTCTCTCTCTCTCTCCATGTAAATTAATTCTAAACTCACATCACTAAGTTATAGTTTGTCTGAACTGGTGCACCTTATACCCAACATGCAATCCCCAACTCTGGTAGTTTTTCACCCATTATTGTAATTTAATATTTAACCCTTTAATTCACAAGTTTGCTACTTAGCTATGGAGCAGAAGAAATTCACCCACACGTTACTCCAGACCTGTCATCCTTATGGTAAGTTGAAAAATGCCAGCCAATAAAAATCAATGCTAACCCTTGATAGAACTCAGCAATTGATGGTCTTTATGAGGAAAATTACAGGAATTGGGAAATTAAAAGCTCGGGTTGTTTACCCAACTAAGGTGAAGAATTGCTGAAAAGAATAATTGCATAAATTGCAATAGTTTGAATTTCACCAACTCGAGAAATAATTATATTAGTGTTGAAAATTTTTTAAAAAAATGATAAATTTGCATTCTTGTTGTGACCTAAGAGAACTGAATTACGAGAGTTGAGATGGTGAAGATGATAGGGTTCCAACGACAATGGGTTTCAAATCGTCTGACCTGTTTTTTATTTTATTTTTAATTGAGATATTTGGAGTCATTATACTTATTCAATTCAATGGATGAGATTTGGTGTATGTAGACTCACACTTGGTGTTAACAAATATACCTGATATAACATTTTGGGGGTGGGTGCTGTGCCACCATCTAATGTTGGTATTGTAGAACTGTAGTATCTTTCTGATTTTTTGGTTAAGTTCTTAATTTATCAGGGAGATTTATTACCCGTTTTGTACCTTAGACGTGTCTATAGAATCTGTATGTACATAGAATTACAATTAGTTTATATTTTTTCTTCTCCTTTATGGTATTAAAGCCTATCCTAGATCTACTCTTGGTCAATTGTACCTAGTTCCTAGATATGGAGTGAGGACCAACTTACCAGAAAGACTAAGTGAAGTGCCGTAGTGTAGAGCCATCTAGTTGTTGGCTCTTAGCAGACTAAGATCCCCATATTGATTAAAGATATGATCTCAGTATTGTCTACAGGGCTTACATAATATTCACCTTATAAGCTGGTGTTGTGTGTGTGTTATGTCCTAAACTCAAATTCTAAGTGATAGTTTCTAGAATTTGATTTGTAGTCAAACCCAATGATATGTGATTTATATGGCTGATCTTACATAGTTGTCTAACGTTACTGCTGCTGCTTTTTGTTTTGTCTTCCATTATGTGTGGTGGGAGTATGAAAGTTAAGTTGATCACCTCTGTTTTCTCAAGCATTTTCTGATATCTTACATGGAAAAGTCTTTTGGATCTCTGTATAAAAAGGTCACATGATGATTACTGAAAGTGTTGTCTCTTTGTCCGCTTTTTTGCAGGTTTTGTTTAAACATTTGCAGGAAAAGCTTCTTCTAACAGAGGTATGTTGGGCAAAACTTAAGTGCGTTGTATTCCTGTAGGCACTATTCTGGTTTGATTTATGGTTCAATAGAATCCGTGCTCAAGTTTAGTTTCACTAGTGAGTAGATGTTGCTGATATTTTAAAATGTTTACTTTCCCTTTTTGCTAGAGGAATTGATTTTATTGGTTATATTTGTCTGTTACAGTCAAAGCTAAAGGAGTCGCAATATCAATTGATGCCTTGGCGTTCAGATACAAACCATGCTAATGTTGCCACACAATCTCACTCGATTGGTGCACCTTTGGCAACTTCGGTATGCTATTTTGTAATTTTTTGCTATTTCTTTGATATGCTTAGAAAAAGTTCTAAATAATTGCATTTTTTTATTAGAATAAAAACGGCCTTGAACTGGTACCCCAGCATATGTACTCTCAAGTAAAGCCTCAGGTCTCTGTTGATGGTCAGGCAGGCACTGATTGGGATCTATTGGGTCGCCACCAGAATGGCTTCAGTGGTGGTGTGGCAACTGGTGTTGATGCTGATGATTTGGGGAGATATTCACCTCTTGCAAGCAGGTGAGCCTGGTCAAATGGAGACTGCTACTGTGAACTGAATGTATTGGTGGGTTCTGTTTTCATGGAATCTTTGTTAAAGTGGTCCTGATGCATGAAATTGTTTTGTTCCATTTGACTGAAGTGGATGTGGATAGAATATTCTTTCTAGGGCAATATTTGACACTATTCTTAGCAGATGAAATATTATTTAAACATGGAGACTTGTCTCCATAACATGACATGCTACTTTTATGGCTCCATCATCATCATCTAAACCAATGATATTACTGTCATTATTATCGGCGAATGTAAAGGTGGACTATATTTTCTATTGTTATTCTTGAAATAACTGTCTTAGAAAAGAAAACTTGTGGTTTATAGATTGTTGGGATCTCACATTGACTGTATATATTGCCAAACTAGAGCTTATAAAGGATTGGACAATCCTTACCTTGTGAACTAGTTTTTGGGATTTATATAGGGCCTACTCAAATTTAAGATGGTATTAGAGCTTAGCATAGATGTGATCTTGGGCCACCCTTACCTGTCCAAATTTCTACTTGGCTTCATGGTTTTCCTAGTGCACTAAAAAAATATGTCTACAATCTTCCTGTGGTAGATATTCAATCTTTAGGTTTGAGGGGATTCCACATCTACTAAATAATATAGGTATGGCCAAATTAGAGCTTATAAAGGTTGAGATAATTCTCACCTCATGAGCTAGCTTTTGGGGTTTATTAGGTCAGACCTAATCTAAGACAGGTATTCAATTATTGGGGTCTTGAATGAAGCTTTTTTCATGACATGTATTGGAACAGTGATTGATGTGTGCATTTAGCTTTCCTGTCAGTTGTAGACTGTCAAGTAGGAAATTCAATTATTGTCCCCTGTAATGTTGCAAATTGCAAGTATGTAATGATACATAATACTCTTCTTGCCGTAGGTCATAGTGTAATTGGATTGGATATCTACGTTTCGAGTGGCTTAGACAATTCTTTGTCTGAAGTCTTACATGGTAGGCTTATATAAAAATTGTTCTGAAGTGTTAGATGTTTGGTAGCTCAGTTCCTATTATTGATTACCTTTTTGCCTGCTGTATAAAATTTATCCAAGATCAGGTTGCTTAGTTAGCAATGGGTGCCCCAGGATGGGATATTGTTCTGATTGCCTAGGTGTTCCAACATAGATACAATGAAGTTTTGCTTGGTTGAGAAAAAAAATGGTTTTCTAGCTTTTCTTGTTTCATATCACCTAGAATCCATGTGGTCTCTCACAGCTTGTTATTAAAATTTGTTGATTAAAATAGAAATTCTCCCTTGGTTTGTGTCTTATAACTTGAGAACGGCTGTAATTTGTTAGTGAGTCTTTTAATAAAGTAATAAATGCTAATTTATATGATTTCTCACTTCTGTTTGTCTATGTTTTCTATGTCATAATTTCCTTAAGTTGAACTAAGTTTACCAGCAGGTGTGCAAATTTTTAGTTTTGATATTGAACTAGCAATGAAAACAGTGTGATAAAATTTACATTCTTTGGGCTGTTGGAAAATGACATCTTTGCTCAAATATATTGGTTATTTCATTTCACAGGAATTTATCAGCCCATGACGCATCCACCCACCTGGTGGTTACCCAGGGTGATACCCATCCTGGACATTATGGAGAGGAAATACCTAACAAAGAGGTCACATTTCGTGACCATGTGAGCACCAATGAAGTTGATGATCCTGATGGAGATGGATCTCATAGCGAGAGAGAAACACCTGCTAACTGGAGTTCTGGCAACACTCCTTATACAACCACCGTTGATGATCCCGGTCCTTCATATTCTCCTTATTTACCACCAGTTCTTGAAGAACCTTCTTCTTCTTTCTCTGAGGGTAAGAATTAATTTCCTTTTAAGCTTTACTATACATTCATAGCCTTGCTGTTGGCTATTCCCAAGTTAAATGAATTATGCTGCAGCTGCAGATGATGATCCATTGCCGGCTATAGAGGGCCTTCAAATTTCCGGAGAAGCCTTTCCTGGAAGGGAACTTCAGGCATGTGGATACTCCATCAATGGCACTACAAGTTGTAATTTTGAGGTGCATTTTATTTTTGTATAATTTGGATCTTGTTTCTTCTTGCTTTGTTTCCTTAAAGATATTAATGTTTGTTATCTATTCTAAGCATTTGACAATTGACGTTACCTTGTGTCCCTGTTGGACTACCAGTGGATTCGGCATTTGGAAGATGGTTCCTTTAATTATATTGATGGTATTGTTATACTTCTGCATAGGATTATGTTCTCCCTTTCTTCTGGTATGTGATGAACTCAGTCATGATTTGTTTAAAATACAGGGGCGAAACAACCTGCCTATCTTGTCAATGCTGATGATGTTGGTACGTTGCTTGCCATTGAAGTCCAACCCCTGGATAACAGGAAGCGCAAGGTACTTTTTTCCTCCTACTATAATGGAAATCTTACTTGTATGCAAAAAAACGTGAGCCGTTATAATTTGGAAAAGCCACCTGGGCAACCCAACAACGAATTAAGAAGTTCAATTAGATCTATGGTGGTAATAAATAAGCAACTACTATTTGTAATTTTCATTGACCATACTGTTGATTTTGGTATACGATTAGGGTTTGAGCTTTGAGTGGCGACTTTTTGTAATCTTTGTTGATCATGGTGAATTTGTCTCTCACCTTTGGACATCAGGTCATAGCCAGTATAGGTCAAAGTCAAACCACATTTAATTTCCTTGTCTATCTAATTCCCCTTGTTCTATGAGTGCACATGGTTGCTGAAGAGGAGTTATCTAAACACTATCTTTCTTTCCAAGAGCATTTTACTTTATAATGTCCCCAAATCACTGTGGTGGTGTGGTTCATCACAAAATGGCATGAAGAGACATCAAAGAGTAATTAGTTAAATTGTCGTGGGTTTATTCATTTAAAATTTTCTATGTATTTGAGTATGAGAAGTCCGCTTAAAGCACCTTGAACATTTGTACAATATTTATGTACGAGAATGCAAATTTCTTTATTCACCAATTGACACAAGAAAATCCTTTACCATTGGCATCATTAGCATCCTGTTCTTGACTCATTGAAAATTTGATAGGTGTCCTTTAAGAGGGTATATGTAAGGTGAGATAATAAGAAGGGGTAACTAACACTGAATGCAATTGAGATATTATACATATGTGGGCTCATTTGGGGGTTACGAATGCAGAATAATTCTATTAGGAGGGTTTGTACTGAGTTAACATCCTTTGTAATTGGACTTCTTTGCTGCCATAGACTTTGTTCTGAATTACAGCTCATGGGTTAATTTTGTCCAATTGTTTTTTTTTTCTTTCTCCAATACTAGTTGGATCCATCCAAATTGTGGTGCATCCTCCTTAACACAGCACAGCGAAGTTTCTGATAGAAGATCTTATTAATTTGAGAGCAAAAAGCAGTTAGCAGAGGATAAGCTTTATCTACTGCTGAAAACCTTAGTTGTGCGCACATATTGCATTGGGCCTCTAATAAATCCCTTTGTCGTTGAGTCTTTGTCATATCCAAGTACTTGGATGGGGTTGTATATTGCGCATTGGGGGAAATATGGGCAATGTTTCTTGGCAAACATTTGGGTTAAGATACAAAAATTACTAAAATAAATAGACATTGAGAGAAAATCAAACCATCCATGTGATATATAGGAAAATTCTGGCCAAATTCGCCCAAAAGGTATATGATTACATTACAGTCATTTATCCTTGGGCTCAGCTTCTCTATCCACTGCAGAACCAATATGAATTTTAATTAAACACAAACTGCCCTAAATACAATACCTGGAAGTTCCGAAATTTCAATTCCTCTATGGCATGCACATTAATGTCTTCTACTAGTGCCACAACCATTGATCAGAGTCTGAAACCAAAGATGCTCTTTTAGGTACGAGCGGAAGAGATGAAAAAATAGACAAACTGCATGAAAGAAGGAATACAGGAGGTCAAATCAGTGGAAACAGTACAGTCCAGTCTATTTTCCTGCATCTGGTTGTTTCGTCTTTTGGCTAATACGAAACTTAGCTGCCAAGTTTCTGCAGTTGCCTATGAAATAGCTTCCAGATATCATTTTAATTTTTTTTTCTAACTAAATGGCACTAAGCGAAATGTTCTAACAGATATATAAGCTGTACTACAAGAAATTGAGGCAGACGATGTAGGACTTCTCAACACCCCACTCAACAAATGCTTGTCAAACTAGGTGAGCCTACTAGAATTAGAAATTGCCAAGATGAGTCTGCAATTGCCAAGAAGAGCTATAGACTCTGATACTGTGTCAAATTTCATCTTAAAACCAATTGACATTAAGTGAAGTTGCCCAACACATGTATAAGTCGCACTCTAAGAATTGAGGTAGGCAATGTCAGATTTTCCAACAATAGCTGTCCATTTTCTTACTGTACAAAAAGAAATTTGAGGATAGAAAAGAAAAGCAAAAGGCTAATACATCAACTTAGACCCAAAAAATATGAGCACTAGTCAATTTAGTCCCTACAATTATAAAGATGTCCTTTTAGTCCTTTGATTTATCAAACCATGATCATTGAAGTCCTTGAGTTATCAAATGACATATTTTAGTCCCTAAAATTACAACAATAAGGACTAAACTGACTTTTGTTTGGTGATTTCAAGGGCCACAATGACATTTTTGTAATTCTAGGGACTAAATTACTGGTCACTGTAATTTTGTGGATTAAATTGATGTATTACTCAATGGGATTATGTTAGGTACAGTGGTCATACTTTGACGGAGGAAGAAGAAAGGGGGAAGATGTAAAGAAATTATTAAGCACACATTTTTGAGACAGCAGCATCTCACTTGGAATTTTTGCCACGTCATTGTTGAAATGACATTTAATTTTCCATGTCATCATTTAACAGAAGTGCTTTAACAACAGGAAATAAATCCAAATTTTTAAATAAAACAGTGACTGAAACAAAAAATTTTATGAACCAAAACCAAAATTGACCTATTGTATAGGGACTAAATGTATTAAGCTTGTATTTTAGTCTTATGCTAGTCGGAAAAATAGGATTTATTCAGAGGTATATTTGGCTTGAAATTACTGTCAAGGAGCTATGATATCAGATCAGTCTTATGGTTTGCTTCTTCTACTGGATGGGTCAAATGCAATATTACAGGGCTGCCTAGTGCTCTCTGGTTACTGCTGCTTGTGGGGGTATATTCAGGAACGAAAGAAATCAATTATGGGATATTTTTCACAATTCCTTGGGTTCAAGTTGCCTTATATGCAGAAATTATGGGTGCTATTTTGGGAATCGAGAATGCTTTCACCAAAGGATGGTTTAGGCTCTGGTTGGAATGTGATTCTCAGTTAGTGCTATTTTAAAAATTTAATTATTGTTCCTAGGATATTGCGGAGTAGATGTCTTAACTGCATGGAGGAGACAAAACACACAAGGATTCATGTTACTCATATCTTTAGGGAAGGAAACTATTGCATGGAAAAGTTAGCCTAGGATAAGTTCGCCAATTTTGGTATTAGCTCAAAGTGCTATACATGGTGGGATAATATACCTTTTGTAATTCTGGTTTTTTCAGAGATAGATTTCAACTTCCTTGTTATAGGTTTTCTTGGTGGGTCTTGGTCTAGTCCCTCCACTTTTGGTTTTTTTCTCCTTTATTTTACGGATTGGGGTGCTACAGATGGTTGTTGTGCCAACATAGTTGGGATGACAATTAACATTGTGATACTTTAGCACTACCATTTAATTGAGAAAAAGGGTATTTTAGTTGTAAATTAAGCTTTTCATATTTTAATTATACAAATATTTTCAATGTTATATGCTTTATTTTTGAATTAAAAATATGTACTTTGATTTTTTAATATAACAGGGCCAATGTGCTTTGCACATGAGTATTGTGCATTATGCTTATTAGAGTACTTAGCTATTCTGTATATGTACAATTGTTGTACTAGTCAGAGCTGTTAGCAATAGCTAACAGCTATCTCATGTAACCTTTTCAGTAAAGGCAGTTAGCTATCTCTTGCGTTGTAAGCACTTAGATATAAATACTTGTATAAACTTCTCTTTTTCAACAAGTTAGTGAAATGAATACCATTCAGTTTGTTAAACATTTCTCTCCTGTTCTGTTCGTCTAACATGGTACAAAATTGCCAAGTACATACTCTAATAATGCATAACAAATAACTTCTGATGTGGATTTTAATTGAGTTAGACAGTATGTGGTTTTCTGCTAATGGTTATCTTGCCTTCTATTATACTGAATCTCATGCATTCTCTGATTTCAGGGAGAACCTGTGAAGGTTTTTGCCAATGATAGCAAAAAGATCACTTGTGGTGAGTATATGTATCATAATATTTCTGACGTTCAGTTGTTGCTGCCTGCTGTGTAACTTGAAAGATTTACTTTATAGAGAAGTGTTGTGCATCAGGGTGATCTACTGTACTCTTTTTGTGATTAAGCTCCCGGCATTTGTCATGTCATTATGTGTTGTAGAAAATGAAAAAAATATATAAAAGGGCATGATGGTTGTTGTGACTTTTGAGAAGGAAATTGTTATATTTAGGATATGTTTGATAGTTAGGAGGCAAAGAGAAGGGTTCAAGAGAGAAGCAAGGGTAAGATAAAGGAAATGAATGGTTCTGGATCAGTGTTATCGATATTGGATAATGGAAAATATCATGGACCAAAAAAACCTTAGGGTGTGTTTGGATTAGGGAGTGGATTTAAGGTTTTTGGATTTGAGTTGATTTGAGACAAAAGTGTGAGGAAAGTTTAGTTGTTTAGATTAAAAGAAAGATGGCAAGATTTGAGAAGAAAGTTTATAAAAGTTTGTGAATGATGTAATATGTATAATAATTGTTTTAATATATAAAATTATAATTATATAATTATATAATTAAAAATAAAATATAAGTTATTTATTTAATATATTTAATAATATTTTTAATAAATTTATGAAAATATTAAATTAATAATTATTTTTAAATAAATTTAATTTATTATAAAATATATTAATTTATTATAAAATATATTAATTTAATTAACGTAATTGATTATATATACTTTTATGATTACTTATAATAAAAAAATATTTTATTAATTGTTTTAAACTTTTAAGTTTATAATAAATTTAATTATTATATATTTTTAATTATTTATTATTTTAAAATAAAATATATATATTTTATATTTTATTTAGTTATAGTTGAATTAAAAAGTTTTTATTGGGAAATGAACTTTCCCTGCAAATCATCTTATTAGAGATAAGAAAGTTTTGAAGGATTTTTTCTCTCGTTTTTCGTGTTTTATAATTTTGTTTTTCCAACTTCACTCTCCTTTCCGCGCTCGGTGTGTTTCCATCGTTGGAAACAAACACACCGTTAATGAATATATATCCGAAGCCATTACCGGTTATGGCAAAAGCATTGCGGACAAAACAATTTAGTCTTAACTGACCTTTCTGCTTTGGATGTGTCATACATGTCTTGATTTGAATAGTTGTATGACTTTTCTTTTTCTCCCTTATATTCATATATAGGGCTGCAAATTTTGACCAGTCATAAAATAGTTTGAGTTATTCTCCTTTGCTATTTGTTTTCAGATCCTGAAATGCAGAGCCACATTGAGAAGGCTTTTAATAGTGGACATGCTTCATATAGAGTTTCTCATTCGGTAATTCAATGAAAGTAGTTTTCATATTGTTATGATTTTCCCTGAAATGTCAGTGTCAAAATATTATTTTTACCTATCAGTCTTCTTTATGAAGAACTCCTAACAGTTTCATAAATATTTTTGGCTTGATATTTCAGACTGGATTTCTTGATATATGGGAACCAGCCACATTGGCCATTAAGAGGGAAGGTTACAGTATCAAAGGCAGTGGACCAAATGGAGTTGTTATCACAGAAAAATTTTCAGCTTCCACCCAAGTATGATTGTTTATTCTTTTGATATTCTGTATGAATATTTAGCGACTTTATTATTTAGGAAACGAATTAAAATTTATTTGTAATTCCCTTTGTTTTTTAAATAAAAATCAATTATTTCCTCACGTGAAAACTCCTTACATTGAAAATAGGCCAAGTCTCACATGGCTAGAAATAGAGTCTGAAAAGATTACCTTAGTGAAGGACAATCCTGACATTACTAGCTGATTTTATGGGATTGAGTTAGACTTAAATTTGCATTTTAAGTTAGGTTAAATCTTTGGCGAAACATTCTGCAGTATGGCCTAGTGTTTGAAAATAATAGTTATAGCAACACACTATTTAATCTCAGGGCAATTAGGTTTATCTGAGGATATTTTAGCTATCGAGAATAATAGTCAGATTGTGATTACCAGAAATTGTAAGAAGCATTAAATCGCAAAACATTTGTCTTTTCACTTTATGGATTGTGTTGGATGAACCGAGTTATCTCATCAGATAGATCATTTATGTTCCCTGCTCATTTCTGAATAATAGAACTTTTTAAATGTTTAATTTAACTTCTAAGTTATGATATTACCAAATTTGTGATTGTCTGTTGATCTTTCTAAACTTTGGTTGGAGTTATCTCACCAGATAGATATCAGGAAATCCAAAAAGTGTTTGTGGAGTTGACAATAAATAATTTTTGAACCTTGTTTATTTCTTGATGACAAAATTTGTTAATTATTGATAAAGGATTTAACTTTGGAGATATATTATATTTAATGTTCTTGAGTTGTTAGCTAATTTTTATATATCCATTCTTCATTTTATTCTGTAGGTTGTGATTCCATATGGACATGCTTCAGAATTCGTTATTATTGGTTCCAGTGGTGCTCAACACCTTTTAAAAGCAGAAAATAACTCCACAGAGATCAGTGGGTAAGTATTCTCTCGGCTGTCTTGTTATAATAGTATTTAACTTGCACCTGTAAAATGTTCATGTGCAATACTTCTTCATTGACTGGAAAAGAGATTATATTATCTGTTTGCTGTGTTTTATTACCTGCTAATGGAAAGGGATCATATTAAATGGAAAACCTTATTTTTATGTTCTGTTAGTTAAGAATGTATGTTTTTGGAATAATTTTTTTGGAGGATTCTTAGATGCAGTCGGGTTTTTTACTCTAATTGAGTAATAAGATCTGGGTTGACATGACTTGGTATGAGAGAGTTGCTGGGTGTTTCATCTGCAAATGTTTCAGCATTAACTGGAACGCTGATCCCCTCTGGAGATTTCACTATCTTGCTTTATTTCATTATCTGCTTATGGAAAGTGATCATTTTAAACGGAAACCTTTTTATTTATTATGTATGAATGCATGCTATGAATAATTGGATATGGAATAATTTTCAGAGAAATTCTTAGTTGCAGTTGAGTTTTATTTACTCTAATCGAGTAATAATACATATCTGGATTGATTTGGATGAAGGCATAACTTCTAAACTTGAACTGACCTAAAACTTCAAAATTTTGAACCCTTTTGAAGACACTAGATAGTCCAATGTCCGTTCTCTCTCTGAACTGTCTTTCGGATAGAAAATAGCCATAGGCCTTAGGTGTTTGATAAACGAGACTTCATATCAGTAGCCAATCATGATTTTTGTGCCTTATTGTTTGTGGTTACTTCTGCATCATTCTTTAAATTTAATACAGCCTTGAGCAGAATTTTAATTTTTTTCTTCTGTAATAATATAATCGTTTAATTTTGTAATCTTCATCACATAAAGTTCGTTGCAATTCTGAGAAGTAATAATTCCAGTTCTTGCTTCAGTTCGTTTTGGATGACAAAGGCAAATACATTTTTTTTGCTGAGGATGACAATTAAATTTTGTTCTCTGTTAAAAAACGGTGAAGATTTTCTTCATAATATATTTTTAAATTTCTATTTCTTTTTTAAATACTGCTTAGATCCCTACTCCCCACTGTCAACTTGGTGGAATTCCAATTGTTTAAAGATTATTATGGAGAAAGAGAACAAGACAAGTGAATAAACTTTAATATGTTAATACTAATAATTTGTTTAAAATGCATTTAGAAGTTGGAATAATTTTTTTTAATCTATAAGCAATAAAGAGAAATTACCTTTCTAATTTAGAGGAGTGTCCTCAAGTTTCCGAATTGCTGCAAATAGCAGTTTGTAATCTCGTGTGGTTTGTTTATTTATGAATTTTTTTCTGTTCTGTCTTCTGCTTTTAATAGTATTTATGTTTATTCTTTTTGCAGTGCAAGAGACACCATTGTGCTCACTTTGAGATTATTCATCCTGCGGAGGGTATATATAAATTTTCTCCTGAATTTATTTACTGATTAATAAAAATACCATAGTTTATATACCCTAAAATTTCCATTTCGCCTTCAGTTTGCTTGGCATGTCATTGATAAACGGTTACAAATTTTTTTCTTGCTTGACTTGGCATCATGCACCCTTACTACGGTTGTTGGTAAACTAAAAAAATAATAATAATGATAGAAGGTAGAGAGCATGAGTTTTCCAACATAATAAATTTGGTTCAATTTAGACAGTCATTATTGTTAACAATGAACTCTACTGCTTCTTATGTAGAAACTATAAATAACTAGCATTGATTATAGTGTTCCCTGCTTGGGTAGTATACGATTGTTTAATAGATTCCTTTTTAGTTCCCTTGATTTGAAGTCAACTGAGCTTTATAAGGTTATGACTCTGACTTATTGCTTCAATTCTGAAAGTTGTATTGGAAAGCCAGAAAGAATGTTACTTTATTCCATTTGATGTTCATGTATTTTGTTTATTTCTGTGTTTTTCGTTCTTTTCATTTGTTTTTAGAGTAGAATATTTTGATTCAGCGTGGAAGAGTATATATTGAAGGTTCCTTCTGCATTTTTCTCTTCTGCAGCCTGGGGAGAAAAGGAGAGTAAAGAAGAAGGGATTATTCTTCTAACAGGAGAGGGACCGTCAGGCGCTTGGCAGAAAAACTCTGCGGTTCGTGGAATATATGCGGAAAGAGATGGGGATCGGGAGTTGTGTTTCGTGTGTTACCTAAAGTTTTGCTCCTTTTCATATTCTATAATAGGGAAGAATTAGCTTGAGCTGTAATTGTGAATTTATGCAATCATTGTTTTCTTTTTTCAATATTTAGCAATTCTTTTTCATCTCTGCTCTTTGCCATGTAAGTCCATTGTTTTACTGCATGCTGCTCTTACCATTTTGTGCATCTTTTGCGTGGGCCGGTTGCAGTGTGCCTGCATTCACATGCTATGTTCCCCCACTTGCATTAAACTAAAATGGTTCAGAGAAAATGATATAGTTGTCATTTGAATTCAGTGAAACATGTCTCCTATGTCAATGTCGTGTTTTTTAAATAAAGCAATGCTCTTGAAATCCTTAATGTTTAATCATAGACAACTTATTGGAATTATTTCCGCCCAGTTCGAGAACTGTTACGTTGCAAAACAACCTTTAGGGAAAAGTAATACGTAACTAAAATGTCATCTTGTTTCATGGTCATGGAACATCTGCCATTGATTATCAATAAATGGGATGTCCACAACAGTATTTACTCGGTGAAGATAGAAGTTTATGCGATAATGGATATAGATAAGGTGTGCAGTGGACCTGAATTACGTAAGAGGTTGTGGTTATGACTTCTGAGTTGACCGATTGTTGTGGAAAGTCAAAGACATCAAGGAACACGAGTATAAATCATATTACATTGAGTATTGGGTTGCTCTAGTTTGATTTGATTCAATTTGTCTTCAATTTGATGCAACACATAGTAAAAGTTTCGACGCACTTGTCGTATGTGCTCATCTCCATATTCTTGGAGATAATTGGGGGAGATGACCGAATTGCTGTGTCTGCATTTCTTTTAATGTATTTTATTACTGTTAGAAGAAGAGTAAAACAAATATCGTTTTGGATTTTTTTTTTAGAATACATTGTGCTTCGAAAAGTTTATTCTGGTAAATTCAATCTAAAAGGTATATTTTATAAGGTACATATATGTTTTAGAAATTTTGTTTTGGAAAATTTATTTTAGAAGGTATTTCATGCATTCCAGAAATTTTATCTTGTTCTGGGAAACATATTTTAGAATTATATTTTATAAATTCTAAAATATATGTTCTGGAGAAGTTTATGAAATAGGTAAGGTGGAAGTCATTTTAAAGAAAGGTATTTTCATAAAAGCAATCTTGCAAGTGGCGGTATGTTAGGAACTTGATTTATGTTAGACCCCTGTGATGACAATTGACGGGTTTAAGTGTAGTAGAGAGGAAAGAAACTGGAAAAAAAATAATGAAAATAAAAGGAAAAAGAAATAGGTGATAGGAAATAAAAAGAACTGAAAATGAAATATTTTTTTCTAATAATAATAATTTATTTAATTTCTTATTATTGTTATTATTTTGCTTTTCATTATTAAAAAATTTAGAAAAAAATTGCGTTTCAGAATTGGAAATTATAATAAAGACCATATAATCCTATACTATTTAATATAATTGATTATGTTTTGCTTTATTCCACATTCTCTGTATTTTCACGCTCTTGCTTGTTGAAAGTAACTTATTTTTTTTTTCACTTCACCAAATCATCCTTTTTCTCTCCCAAACCACCCTTTTTTTCGTTCTTTCTTTCTCTTCCCTTTTTTTTCATCCCTGCTTTCATGGCTTAAAAGCTCTGCCAAATAGAAATGATTCAAAATTCAAATTTGGTTCTCATTGAAAATGCTGTACAGGCTTATCTTCGAGTGTTGTGAGGACATATTAATAGTAGTTTATCATGTTTTTTAAATTTGACCATTAAACCAGAAAGTGAGTAATAAGAGACAAGATTCGAATCAAATAGACGGTGTATAAGATAATTAAAATCGAGAATTTAATCATTAAATTATAAGATTTTATGATTTTATATATTATATGTGATTCAAGTTTCAGGTAGGATTGTAGTAGTATAATAAGATTATATGGTTTATCGAATAAAATTGGAAAAATATGTGTAATTGCAACCTTTGATTTGTAACTATTGTATAATGGGGACGTCTTCACTTATGACATCTGCACCGAATAAAACTTTGTCATGTGAGCAACAATAAATGATTTTCAGCATATGAAATGTTATTTGGTTGGGGAGTTAAAGACAAATTAGCTTGTCCTCATTGTATAGAGGATAAAAAAAACATTCACATTGAGGCATGGGGTAAAAGTTCTTGATTTGATTGCCATCGATAATTCTTGTCAAGAAATCATCCTTTCAAGAAGAGTCAGAGGAGATTCTTAAAAAATAAAGTTCAATTGGATGTGCTACCTTATTTCATAAATGGAAACAAATTATGGGGGTTTCTCTATGACTTTCCAAAAGTGATTGATGGTTCATTTGAAAACTTGCTTGGGTATAAACAATTTTACAATTGGACAAAAAGATCTATATTTTGGGATCCTCCATATTGGAAGGATAAATTGTTAAGGCAAAAGCTTGATGTCATGCATATAGAGATTTTTGTTTTGATAATGTCTTCAACATTATGATGGACGATAAGGGTAAAACGAGGGGCAATCAAAAAGTAAGAATGAATCTCATTGAATTGTGTGCTTGGGGAGACTTGGAGTTGGTCCAGTTACGAAACAAAAAGTTAGCAAATCTAAAGGCCACCTGAATGTTCTCACCAAAAGATGTCAAATCAATCTATAAGTGGTTTAACGAGTTAAAAATGTCAGATGATTATGCTTCTAATATTACAAGGTGTGCAAATCCTGATAAAGGGAGTATGAATGACATGATAAATCATGACTATCACGTTTTCAAGGAGTCTTTACTCCCATTTGCTTTTAGGTCATTGTTATAATTTGTGTGGAATGCCCTTACTAAATTAAGTCGATCTTTTAAAGACTTATATTCTAATACATTAAGGACAAATGATGTGGTTAGAATGAAAGAAAATATACAAATTATCATATCTAAGTTGGAAAGAATATTCTCCCCAACTTTTTTTGATTCAATGTAACACATTGTCATTCATCTTTTTATGGAAATAATTCTTAGTGGTCTTGTTCAATACTAATAGATGTATAATTTTTGAAAGGTAACCACTTTCTTATTAATATCAATGTTAATCATTGAATGAAGTCTGTTAATTTGGTGTGTGGAGTAGGTTGATGAGATATGCAAAGCGATTGGTGGGTAATTTGGCATGTATAAAAGGATCAATATGTGAATGTAACTTTGAGAAATGATCATAGACCATATTCAAATGAGGAAATACAGTCTACATTATTAGTTTTTTTTTAACATATGTGGATGCCCAAGTGGTTCGAGCAAATATCATTGGCTGAGTGATAAAGAATTTCATTATTCTCATGTTCATATCATCATCAACTGCAATGAGGTCAAACCAATACTTAAGTAAATTTAACTACCCCTAATTTCAACTCAATTATGATAGACTATGTATTTTACTAATTGATTCAATGTCTTTTTTGAAGATTGTTCTTACAATTGTACTCTATCAATGTCGAAGAGGCATCGATATTTGTGCATAACAATTTTTTTGAAAGCTTTAAGCACTAAGTAAGTGTAAATATGGCCATGATTAGTTTTTTTTTTTATTATGAGCTAAAAATAAATATAATATTCTCTCATGACTATAACATAAGTTCAAGACGAAAGGAATGACTTAATTGACCAAACTTGAAGGCTCCAGGTTTAGGACCTAATTTTAAAGGCCATATCATTGAACATGTACTTCGTTAATGGGTATAAGTTTCATACAAACACATAGACCGACGATAAAAACTAACCAACAGTGGCTTGTATGTTAAAGGTGTCATTGATAGAGGACAAGATGACTTTTATAGCATAATTCATCATCTTTATGAACTAGAGTGCATTAGATAACTAAGAAGATCCCTTTTTTCTATTGTGAATGGCTTGGTCCTACCGTGAATATTGCGACCATATTTCATTTGCAGTATAGTATTGTTGAAATCAAGTTCAATGGAAGATATACTCTCTATGATCCATCCTTTCGTAAAATGCAAGACAAGTTTATTTTGTTAGTTACCCAAACATATGTAATAACCTTCGCAGGTGGTGTGAGGCAATCATAACAAAACTCCAAGGGCATGTTCAAGTTGACAACATGAAAGATGAATTGCTATATCAAGCTGATAAGACGCCTAATCTCTTACCAGTTTGAAGAAATGAACAGTTAGAAGGTTTAGTTAGCACCTTCATTATTGAAGTACTTGGTGATGATCATATTGAACCAGCTATTGATGAGAGTGATGAAGATCTCAACATCTAAGATGAAGATGATCAACAAAATGATAACAATGATGAAGAACATTCAGACTTTGATAATAATGACGACTAATGTACATTACTTTTTATATACTAAGTTATGACCAACATTTCATGAATACATATTTAAACTAATTTTACATTAATATTTTTTTTTAGAAAAAATGGTTAGCACTAGTGTTAGAGATGGTTCTATCGTTAGACGTGATCAACTTAGGCATGGAGTTCCCACATCTATGCATCGTTAGCTTGCAATAGATATAAGAAATCCCTTATTCTGGTTTATCAACAGGATCTGATGGTGAGAGTTTGTATGCTTATTCATTCCTCCACCTTGTCTTCCAACATCCTCCACACCCTTTATCTCATCTTCCCCCATTCTCTTCTCTTTCAACCATCAACATTTTCACTTTTTTACATCGTGTTCATTTTATCACCCCACCATACATATGATCTATCATCACCTCATTTCGATGTCATTGATTTACTACCATATCCTTTTGTTCTTCCAGCACAACCTTTGTGTTATGTTGGTATAGTCTACCACATATGGGTTGCACTAGTGCCTTATACTTATGGTCCACCGGCCTCCTTATCCTCTACTCCAATTGTCTACTACATTTCAAGTGCACCATTCCATCAGAGTTGGAGTTCACCATTTGAGTTCACCCCTGCTTCCTTTATATAGCCCACCCTTCCTCGCTTTTTGTAGTTCACCCATTCTCCTTTAATACAACCTATCCTTGTTTCCATAGTCCAACCCACACTTATTTCCTCTGTCCATACCATTGTTAGTCCCTTAGTGCAGCCACTAGGTGACGTTAGCGACCATCCCGCTACTACAAGTTCCCACCATGACTTGCCTATTAAGGATGTTCACTGTGATCCTAGTGAATAGGGTCATCATCTGACCTATTAGTAAAGGGTAAGTAATTATATATTTATATTACGTTACATATGTTTCTACAAGTAATTGCTAACAATTGTACTTGAATGTTTTGAATGTTTTTTAGTTGGACACCCAACCATTATGCTTTTGAGGCTATTGGATACTATATTAGGTCATCATTTAGAGGGCTCTATGATCATTATAATGCCATGACCGAGGAGGACCAACTTAAATGGTGGACTGACTTTAAGGTAATTTTATTTATTAATGAAATACCATACAAGTGAAATAATTTTCAATAACATGATATTAACTTATGTATTCTTGTTTTTTACAGAGTAGAGTGACTTGTGTCTCTCAGGATGAGTGACAAATAAGAAAGGTCTACAAGTCCAGAGTCAGAAAATAACTTTGTGACATGTTTACCGAAGTCAGGACAAGGGGCTCCCAACCTACTCGGATAGGTGAGGAAGCAAGGGATGATCTTCTGGACTATCGGGATACCTACAAGTTCAAAGAAAAATTATCCCAGAATAAATTAACCGATCTTTAGCTTGGGATGGAGCATTGCACTCGTCTTGTAGTAAATCACAATTAGACATTGCATTGGGTCTGGTAAGTATTATTCGTGACTTTGTTATATGTAATTCAATTTAGTTCTGTAACATATAGTGTTTCTAATTATACAACCTTTTTTAGGAATGTAAATATGGTCGCTCAATTAAACCAGATGAACTATTTATGGCCACTCACAACAACAAGAAGGGTGGTTGGCTTGATACTCGAGCATGTAAGTTATTTCTTAAACTTTTGTTAATTTATTTATATTTTTCATTTAATTTATAACATTTTCATATCATGATGATTGTGTAGGAAAACTATCATAACCTCTTGAGAGTCATACAATCAGAGAGTTCGTCATGATTAACCATTGATGTCGGTCGAGTAGATGCAACAACCAACCTACAAGCTTAGAAGGATGCTGCTGGAGGAAAGAGTAAAGGTCGATTTTATGGCATAGGAGACTTGGTTGGTAACTACCGCAATGAGTGTTTTCCCTCGCTCAGTATTTTTTTGTTGCTTCTACTGTTGGTTACTTTGATCAAACGGTTTGAGAAGAACAACTTCGTTAGAAAGTCCATGAAATAAAGAAAGAAGTAAGAATGACAAATCAAAAAGTTAATGAGTTGAAGAACACAATGAGGATGATACAGTAATAGCTCACTATGACGGTGAAGCGACAATATGGTGATGTTTCAACTGATACAAGTCAAGTCTATCCCATTATGCTGAAGACAATGACCAAGAACCCGTTCATTAATTCCAAATTTTAAGTTTCATTATTTTACATTTTTTCTCATTTACTAAATGTGTTATTTATTTTATTTATTGAAAGGTTTTGTATTTTTTTACAAACAATTTTAATAGACAATACGACTGCTTCCACGAAAGACTTATTGCACATAATGTCATTTATATTACTTTGGATATTGTGTTTGAACTTATTTAAATCTAATTCATATAGCATTGTACTAATTAATTAGGATTGTCATTTATATTTGCATTTTTAAATGTTACTTTTATTGCAATTAAAATTTGATATTGGATTTTATAATTTCACTTAACCCACTCTAACATAATTTTTCCCGTCATTTAGTGTCGGTTTAACCCATACATGCTCAAAAAATATTATTATATTATATCCTACAACGTCGGCTTAGCCGACACATTTTTGTATTCAAGAAGCAAATCGACGCTAGTTCTTAATAGTTTACACAATACCAACTTCTACTTCATGACCGACGCAAATCCAACGCAACAAGTATCGATCTTCATTGGTTTTACTTTCATTTTAAGCCGATTCTAATTTTAAACATTCTTATAATATATGATTTCAAAATAATAAAATGTTTGTAATACTAATTCCATTTGTTAATCCTTGCTATTATCATATGCGTTTACATATATTTTCATAATATTATGATCTTGTTTTGAATTTCACAAATATCTCTTTTTGTTAATAAATAAATTAACAAGTTTAGTTGGAAGAAATAATTTCTTAACATAATTTTTATTTGAGATTTGTTTAGTATTTCAAGTATTTCAATGACACTCATAACACTAAAATTAAATATTTTTATTATTTTTTCTATTGATAAAATTCTAAATAAATCACATTATTTGTGAATATAAGAAGTGATGATTTAATTATAATAATAATTTCTATCTATTTTGACAAGAAACTAATCAGAGTTTAAAGGTGAAATGTCAAAAAGTGTTAAAGATGACAAATTTTGGTTGGATGTTTGCTTTCTAAGAATGGAAGTGGAGCAAAGATCAAGATGGAACCTTTACATGCCAAAAAAAAAAAAAGTATAAAAATGAGATATTCAAGAGGTTCTACATAGATAATTGAAAAAGTATCAAATGAATAACTAGGAAAAATTCAGCAAAGAGGATAAAATTGATAAGGTCGATGAATATATCCTATAACCTTAATTGATAAGCTTAGTATACCTGCAACCAGAACCGATATTATGTTTGTAATATGCATTATTTTAAAATTTATGAATTGTGTACATGAAGTGCATCAAACAAATTATCTGTACGCTGTCAACAGATATGAAATCTCGTAAAAGAGTATTATAAACTATGATATCAAGTATACTCATTCCCAGAATTTCAGTTTCATAGATATTCTGAAAATGAATGAAGTGGTTCAATTGATGACATTAGAAGTAAAGCAAATTATTGTTTCAACTTTGGTTTAAGCATGTCTTTATGATGTTAAAAAACATGATATTGGTGTTAAAAAAAAAACATGTCTTTATGGTGTTAAGAATTAGCATTTCAAATCAAGTTGTTTTAACGAAGATATGCATAGAAAGAAAGAGAAATCAAACTATATTATAACCCAGAAAATCAAAGTGCAAATGATTTATCCAAAATCTAAATTTGAATTCACAACAATCAAAATAGGAGTCTACAGCAGTTAGGGCTAGGTGGAGATAGCTTGCCAAAAACAACTACGACGTTTCCTTTCCTAGTTTTTAGGAGTTTTGTTTTGCTTCTGTTTATCGTTTCAAATCTCAGGAGTTACAGGCTTTTGTTTCTGAGATTTATTATGTCTGAAATTAAGAGATGTAACTGGTGTGCTTTATACATAGATCTCTATTAATAAAATTATAATATGCCTTTCTGCACGTTATCATTTCTTATTTTATGTTATCATATTATAAACTAATTGTATAAAAATGAAAAAGCATGTCAAAGTTTAACTGAAAAGAAAATAGTTATAGTATAGTGCAAATGGGTTGGTTTTGTCCATATTTTTGTTCGCTTCTTACCTTATGATTGTATATTGCAACCTTTTCTCTCAAAGTGCATAATATAATGCGCGGTCCAGGATTAGTTTTCAAATAAAGGTTTAGAATTGCCCTTTTGGGCACAGGTTTTTTCGTCATATGATGGCAACAATCCAATAAAAGAAAACTACAATATCACCTTTTCTTCTTTAATTTCCAACAACAGATCTTCCTCTTCAACTCCATGTGGACAAGGCCCCAACCTCCTTTTGTGTGTGTGTGGAATGAAACAAACAGTTAATCTTCATCAACTTTAGCTTCTTTTATTTCTTTCAACCCTTGACAATGCTCATACACAGTATGATCCTCTTTATATATTTTTACAAAAGTGCATCTTTTTTAAAGTACAATATCCCAAAAGCTTTAAATGTTAAGACAATGAACTATATTGGGTTTCAGAGATGAATTATGTATGGGTGTTCCTCTTTCTATTTTACTTTGTGAAATGAGAGTATGATAATCAACATTAGAATTTGAATGGATGGTAGCTTCTTTCTATAGCCGACTTGTAGGGCCCACACAGAGGTGAAAATACTGGAAACAAGTCTTTCTTTTTTTTTTTCTTATGGTTGAAGACTTGATTGATAAAAGTACTAGTTAGTGGAATAGATAGTTTATCTTCTCTATCTTTTCTTATTCTAATTTTGTGAGAATACTTTCAGATTCTCTAGTGAAAAGATTTACCATAAAAATGTATTAATTTAGCATCATATCTCATATGGTTTTTTATTTAATGAAACAAGATATAATCCTATCATGATTCTATACAAATGGGAACAAATCTTACATTACTAAGTTGTTTTAGATATAAACTGATTTATTAAGATAATTATATCAAAGTTAGTGTCATTTTTTATTGATGTGCAATCTCCGTCACACTTCTCACTTATAACTAATAGTATTGAGATTTTCATTACTTATTTTTTAAGTCTCTCATAGAGTATATTTGTTTCCTATAATAGACAGCTGGCTAGTAATCTATAATTAATATTTAATAGATTATAACTAAAAAAAATACAGTAACAATTAAATTTATAATATTTAAAAATAAATAAATAAAAAATATATATAATATTAAATTTATAATAGAAAGAATATTAAAATAATTAATAATTAAAATAAATTTAATATTTTGTTCCTATATGTTTTATGTTAAATAGATAAATAAATAAATTTAATAAAATTATAAATAATAATGATAAAATATTAATAAAAGTAAAAATAATAAATATTAACAATAAATTTATAAAATAATAATAAAAACAAAATATTAATAATATTAATGTTTACAACTAAAAGTAATAATAAAGTCGTAAATAATAATTATAATAATAAAAATAATAAAATAATAATAAAATTAAAATAAATTTATAAAATAATTTTTAACTTTAATTTTATTTTATAAATTATATCTAATTTTATTTCATCTATTAAAAAATTCATTTTATCAATTACACATATCACTTCCCTCACAAATTTTCATAAACTTTAATTTTATTTTATTTTATCTATCTCTTAATCCAAATACACATACTTTTCATTCCCTTTACCCCTAATCTACTCTTTTCTACTTCCTCAAATACATCTTCACATCCAAACACATTAGGCTTTTTTTTTTTTTTTTTTATTTTTTTTTTTTTTTTTTCCCTATTTCCTCTTCCCCTCCCAACTCCTTTTTTTTTTTTTTTTTTTTTTTTAAATATGGTTTGTATCTTTCCTAGAAATTCACATTAAGAATTAAACTATGTTTTAGTACACTGAGTCTTCAATATATATATATATATATATATATGGTAGGCAAAATAGCTATAGCACGCAAAAGAAGCATTGTAGAAGTGGTAGTTAATATTGTCTTTTATGTTGTTTAGTTGCAAGATAATTTACGGCCAATATTGGTTTAATATAATCCTTACTTCTGAAATTAATATTAATATCGTTTCCTATAGACAAAAAAGATTTTATAGATTAATGCTTATTATTTCCAAATAATAAACCTTTTCTGAATTAAAAAGAATTTGGTTCTCTTTTATTAATATCTACGAATATAATATTGTAAACAGAAAATTCATATATAAGATTTGAGTAGTGTCAATAAAAAATATTAACTTTTTATTTCTCTCAATAAATTCACCCATTTTAATTTGTTGAAAAGAAAAAAAGTTTATGGAGAGAGGAAAGAAACTAAGTTAAATATCTAGGCTTGTGAATATTTCTTCTAATTCTAAAACTTGAATATACTTGTTGACCGAAATTTTAGAAATGTACCTTAAATAGTAAAGAATAAAAAATATCTTAAATTATTGGGGATTTAAAGTAAGAACTCCTCTTTCAAGAAAAAAGTAACAATCCCAATATAGTATAGAATAAAATGGCTTAAATTATATTTATAAATTATTAGTTTAGGAGGAGAAATAGTAAAATGAGATAATTGGATATGATAGAGGTAATAGAATCCAAGTAAAGGAAAGAGAGGTGAAACATGAAAAAAAGTGAATCTTGTGAAAGATATTTTAAGCAGTGGAATAGGTGCAGGGAATGCTTACATCCATCCACTTCCAAAATCCATGTTTATTTATCCTATGATGTTATTTATGCACATGTTTTTAATATTATTTTTATCACTTTATTTAACAAGTAAAAGAGATGCTTTAATGATAAATATTGTTTTTAATAACCATATAAACATATTTTTACTTGTATTATTAAAGCCTACTAAAGCGATAAATGTGCCATCTCAACCCTTTAATTAGATTGGATAAATTAAAGGAGCCAAAGAATGTGTAGTTGCATGCTCATCATAGTCTCTGTATTTTATTGTATTTTTATATTGTAACACTCGTGGATTCCACAAGCCTATCAAGATTCCAAGACAATAATAATTGTTGGAAGGCAACATGATTGATGGAAAATTTATCATTCAACCTTTGAGCGTGGCTTTCGGAGCCCAATTTTGTGGCATATATGCTACATGCCATCGGAGACTTTGAGGACCAATTTTTTTTATAGCAATAAAAAAATTATAAATAATAATATAATAAAAGCAAAAAATGGGTAATTAAACCCCTTATAAGAAAAAAAAGAGAATATGAAAACCTCCTTCGACTGATACCACTATACAAATATAGGGTGCCTAGTATGTGAGAAACTAGCATAAGTTTGTACTATTAAAAGACTAACACAAATACACACGCCCATTTCTTCCAATACATCAACAACACCACATATCCAATTCTTCCAATACATCAACAACACCACCATGTTACAAAATATAAACAACAAAATCATATGATGAATCCTAACAAATTTGGACAAAGACAAAAATTTTCTTTATTATTACAGCTGTTACATGTTCCTTCAAAATTGATAGATAACAATTTGAGAAAATCATATGAACCTAACCTTCCTTATAACCGAAAAAAATAAATCATTTTGCTTAACTTATTAGTGTTGTCTTGATATATATTATTATTGAAAAATGTACCAATAGTCCTAATGGAAAAACATAACTTCGGACTGTAAAAGAACACAAACACACCCCTTGTATCATAAAATATCAATTTAAAGACTTTAAACATAATATCGAGTTCAAACACCAATCTGAGTATGCAAAGCTAGCTTTAACATAATTTTTAGTTATCGAAGTCCACATTTTTAGTTGCATATTTATAAACACCTCTTCTATGTCAAACAATTTATTCCTAAAAATTACATTGTTCTAGAATTCCATACATTCCACACTACTCTCATTCATACTATTCTCCACAAGTTCAAAATCTTGGAAGTGCTCCTTTTGCCCTACATGATGAGTTGAAAGAACTCCTATCCAACAATTAAGCATTTGCCAAACTTTGTAAGTGACCTTGCATGTGAAAAACAGGTGGCAAATTGATTCTTCATGTGATTGGCAGATCACACACCTATTGTCCTTCACCATGATACCTTGTTAGTTAACATCCTCTAGGCACAAAACATGATAATAGATATGCTTTAATTTTCTAAAATTTTTCAAAAACTTCCTCATCTTCCCCACACATTCCATTGAGCTTATTATAAGTTGACCTAATTGTATATATTACAATCCCCTCTCGTATCCATCCATTCATCCTCTTCCACCTTCTTCACACAATAGGCTTGCACCTTCTGGAGAAAATCCTCTAATATATATTGTTTTTTTCCTATTTAAATCATCCTCTTCTCCAACTAAAATTCCACTCCCATGTATTAACATTCTAAGCACCGGTATTACTTACTGTGACATCCTTTTGACATGAATTAGTTATAGTCTCGGTACTTTTCTATTAAGATAAAATCTCCTACCCATTTATCCTTTCACAACAAGATCAACTAGTATTTGTACTAAACCAACTTCCTTCTACTCCTTTCCCACTCACTTTCCTTAAGATCTCTCCATCTTCTAAATTCATAAGAACTTTCTTTGCCAATGTCTAGACTATGCAATGATCCATATTTGGATTCTACTACTTGAGACCACAATCCTTTATCTTCCTTCCCAAGCTTCCACTTCCATTTTTCTAGCAATGTCATATTAAAACTTTTCAACTTCAAAATTCCTAACCCCCTTCCTCCTTACATTTACATATTGTTTTCCACTTTACTTAAGTTGTCTTAGGTCCTTCTTGTCCCTAATCCAATAAGAACTTTCTTTAAATGGGTATGATCTATTCATTATAAGAAAAAGGTTGTTTAGAAACCAATTTTTAGCTACCAAATGAGATAGTTACTAATTGTGACCAAAATAGTCACTAAATTAGATTTTGGTTGCTAAATAATTACAAAATAGAAGTAATGATTGAATTTAGTGACCAATTAAGTCAAATAATTGGTATCTAACATTAACTACCAAGGTTTTAATGACATACTATTAGATTCTAAATTAGTTTCTAACTTAATTAGATACCAATTTAGAATCTAATGACATAGGTCACTAAAACTTTGATATCTAATGTTAGATACCAATTATTTGACTTAATTGGTCACTAAATTCAATCATTACTTTTATTTTTTAGTTATTTAGCAACCAATATTTAATTTGGTGACTATTTTGGTCATAATTAGCAACCATTTCATTTGGTAGCTAAATATTGGTTTCTAAATAGCTTTTTTCTTGTAGTGATTGTCTAATACAAGTAAAAGAAAAGTTGATAACAGAAATAATGACATAATAAATAACACTAATTTAATTAAAATAACCATTTCCATCAATGTGTGAGAGCGGGGGAGAGAAAGGGGATGATATATTAAAACATATAAGTAATAATTTGTTTCATTTAGTAAAAATTTAATAGAAATTATAAATAATGTTTTGTGTTTTTTCTGTTTAATAATTAAAAATATTAAATTTATTTAACAAATTAGAATTATTTTATAAAAAAAATTACTTATCTCTCTTCAAGTGAAGGACTTTTATATCTTTTCTAGTTTTAAAATAAAGATGTACTCTTTATTATAATTTTAGTAAAATAAAACTCATTTAATAAATAAACTTTCAAATTATTATATAATTTTTATATATTTTTTAAATAAACATTATGCTCTTTGTTTTAACAAATATAAATGACATTTATTTCTTATGTATTTTAATACAGTTACAATTATTTCTTTTATTTGATTTAAAATATTATATCAACTAAAACTTAAATAAAAATTAAAAAATTAAATTTTAAAATAAAAAGTAAATAACTTTTATTTAATGGTTTATTATTATACATTAAAATTGTCATAAAAATTATAATATATAATTAAATTTTTAACGTGTTATTGTATTTAATCTTAATACAAGTATAAGTATAAATATAATAAAGAGTGCAATTATTAAGTTATTAATAATGCAAAAATGTATAATTTAAAATTGAATCATTCAATTTTTGCTTATAATAATTTTTATAGTTCATAATTTTTATTAAATTTTAGAAAATATGTTATTTTAAATAAAATAATGAAAACGGGTATTACGTCATTAAAAACATAAAAAAAAATTAATGTCATCTATTAAAAATACAGAGGAAGTAAATTTTTGTTTATATACTAGAGGAAGTGAGAATACCACTTTATTAAAAAAAAAAAAAAACAAATAGACACTCTTTGTTTTTAAACTAAAAGTACGAGAGTAATTCAGCACGACTTGAGGAGAAGTAAATTAAATTTCTTCCCAAAAAATATTATTTTTAATTCAATTTACAGTTATAATTAAATAGTTAGTTAATTAGTTACTTTTATAAAAGAACTAATAAGTATTTTATTTCGTACTAGTAGGCTCTCTTCTCTACCTATTCTGCATGGGTAACTCACTATTGTCTCAACTCACTTCCTATTTCTTAAACCTACATCTTTTAGTATCACTATTCTTATGGATGATATTATCTTGGTTGGGAATTCCTTAGAAGAATTTTAACATATTACAAGAGAACACTTGATGTTTTCCTCAAAATCATGGATATAGTGTCTTGAAATACTTTATTGATTTAGAAGTTGCTCATTCTATTTTCTTTATTAAAGAAACCTCTTAGATCTATCTATCTCAGTATCCTTAGAGTAAAGTTGGCTAAAAATACTGTACATGTTGATCAATTTTCTATTATTTACAATAATTTGACCTTATATTACTTATTTAACACAATTACTAACAAAAGAATTGTCAATCTTAAAAATTGAAGTAATGGTTGTTCCTTCCATATTTCTCCAATCAAATTCTTGTTATAGGAATATAATTGTTTTAGTGATGGGACGGGTAAATATCTAGATGCTATATATTTTTTCAGTTCTACAATTTTATATATTTAAAATCAAACACATATTATATATATATATATATATATATATATATTCTTAATTATATATATTTAAAAAAAAAAAAAAAAAAAAAAAATAAATTTATATATTTATTAATAAATTAATTTATTATTTTAATTATATAAATTTTAAAAAAAAAAAGCAAAATGATCATAATGTTCTACATACTAATTAGAGTCTCACTTTTACTCTATATTGTAATAATCATGTAAAATTTGTATATAAAGATTCACATAAAATTTTAAGCAAAACTCATTTTATTGGTGTCCTTTAAAAGGTAACTTAATGAAGGTCTAAAAGTGTGTTTAAATGAGATTTTTTGAAAATATAATTTTTACAGTTAATTTGAAATATTTTATGTTAAAATGTTATTTGGTAAATAAATTTAAAATAAATTAAAATTTGGAATACTTATTAAGTAATTTTAATTTGATTACATAAAATTATGTAATTTTAAGCTTTACTTAAAAGAGCAAAAATTTGAAAGTTTTCATATTTTTTATATTTATATATTTTTTTTCTCTTCACACTCTCTCGTCAGTTAAGTTTTTGCTTTAAACTTGATTAGAATGTTATCAATTGAGAAAAGTCTTGAATATAATTTAAAATTTTATCAGCAATCTTTAGTTGAAAAATAATTTCAAAAATAAGGAAGTTTGAAAGAAATATCATCAAAGAATATTTTAAAATTATTAAGTATTATGTAATGTTAAAATAAATATTTTATTTGATAATAATTTAAATACATTATTTAAATAAAAGAATTAAATTCAACAAACTTAAATTATTCTATTTAAACAAAATCTTTATAACCAAACCTTAAATAAAAGATAATTCAAATTCAATACATTTTAATTTTATTGAAATTATAAATTTTTCTTCTCATATACATTAAATTCATGTATTCCCATTATTTCTTTCTTTAACAAGTGTGAACAACAAACATTTATCATCTTTCAACCTATCAGAATGTTACACGTGCGAAAGGATCATATATAAACTATTTTTATTTTTAAATATAGTGAATTGGTTTCTCTCTTTTTTCTAGTTAGTTGTAAATGGTAATTTAGTTCAAATATTACTCATCATTGTTTATTTTCAGTCCAAAGTAACATATTAAAAAAGTATTTGTTATGCAATTTGATTTATTTATTTTTAGATATTTTCAAATCAAACATAAAAAAAATTATTTGCAACTCAATTTGATTTAATTCTAACATATAAAACATAAATAAAATCAATTTAATATTTATGGTTTGATTTAGATAATTTTTATATTTTTATTGTATAATTTTCCATTAGTATGTTAGTAGCTTCTTTTCATCTGGGAAAACAAATAAAATGTGATCATGTTTTATTTATAAATTATGTTATAAATACTACAAAATGATTGTATCTATCTCTCAAAAGTTTAACAACTTCTCTTGCAGACATGCACATTATTATACAAAATTCAAAATATAAATATTAACATCAGTCTTTGCGTGTTGTTTTTTCCAATAGTTTTTATTTTATTTTAACACTTATTTTTTTAAGATTAATAGTGTAATGTTCATATAATTAGAATAATTATTTTTTCACCTTATTCATATGTTAAATATATTGTATACTCTTGTACTATAGATTTATAAATTTAAGGAAAGTTAGGCACATTAAATTTTTCTCTCAAATATATATCTAATAATAATAATAATAATTAAATATTTCATTTTGTTTTGGTTTGATTCAGAATATCGCAAATCGACTCGATTGTGAAAGAAATTACAAATCAATGATTTGATTTTTAGATTGATTTTCAATTATTTTTTATAGAATTATTAACACCTTAATAGTTAATACCAATTAATTTATGTAAATAAGATTTGAATTTAAATACAAGAGAAAAGCTATTTAGAGACCAATTTTAGCTATTAAATGAATAGTTGCTAATTATGACTAAAATAGTTATCAAATTAGATTTTGGTTGCTAAATAACTACAAAATAAAAGTAATGATTGAATTTAATGACCAATTAAATTAGATAATTGGTATGTAATATTAGTGACCTATATCATTAGATTACTAAATTAGTCTCTAACTTAAAATTAGAGACCAATTTAGAATATAATGATATAGGTAACTAAAATCTTGGTAGCTAATGTTAGATACCAATTATCTTGACTTAATTAGTCACTAAATTTAATTATTATTTCTATTTTGTAGTTATTTAGCCACCAAAATTTAATTTGATAACTAGTTTGGTCACAATTATCAACTATTTCATTTGGTAGCTAAAAATTAGTTTTTAAATAGTTTTTTTTTTTTATGTAGTGTTTATTGTGAGCCACATTCACACGGTGAACATTCATTAATGGCAACATCGTGACTTGGATTAAATTATATTTTCATTCTGAAATCGGAAGGCCTGCCTACATCTTAAACTTATATATAATTGCTGTAAAAAAAGCTTAAATAAATTAAATATTTTAAGCTAACTTTGATTCTCAAATTATTGAAACAAATATTAGAACATTCTACCACATGGTGAGAAAGAAACGGGATAATTTTTTTTTCATATATATAAACTTTATAAAGCACATTCTGACATATATTACCTTGGCTATATTTTTAGGAATGTTCAATGCATTGTTTTTCTTTGAATTCTTTTACTATGTAATATAACATATTGAAATTTGCATCATTCCCCACTAAGAAACGTGCCTTATGCGAAGTTTCTTATTAATGGAAATTAATATAAACTAAGGCTGATCTGATTCACTTGGCCTATGCCTTAAGTTCAAATCCAACCTCACTATTAATATATTCTCTTATCATTGCAAAATTACAACTATTGAAAGGAGTGCAGGTTAAATGTTTTGTTAAGAATTTTAAAGTTTTTGATATTTTTAAAAGATAATCAATGTGAGGATAGATAAGTTACTTTATATTTAGAAAAAATGACATTTTTAAGTAGTTATATTTCTTACCTTATAGTTTATGTTTTTTCCGGAATAAGTTTGGTCTATCCGAATTTAAATTTATTTGATTTGTACATTAATTTTGGTTTGTTAGCTTGATAATTTATGTCTTAATTCTTTTCTTCTTTTAATGTTTTTTTAGCACATTATATATGATTTGATAATTTGTTTACTATAAAAATTTTACTACAATTTCTTTATTTACAGTGATGTATTTGTTAGAAAATTGAACTTTAAATCTAATTTAACCTATTTATATATAATAATTTGGTTAAATTTTTAGTAATATAAGATTTAATAAATTATGAGATTAATATTTGATTAAAGAAAATATTTATCATTTTTTTATACTAGTATTTCTTTACTATATACAGTTCATACATATAAAATTCGTATTTAATGTAATACATACTCATAACTTTTATATTAATGATTTAACTTTCATTGGATAAGAACTACATTAATAAAAACAATTCTAATACTAACATTTTCCAGCTAATATATAGTAATTTTTATTTTTAGAAATTCAAATAAATTGAAAGTCTCACCCTAAATAAAAATACTAAATAAAAATAAGAAAGTTAAGAGGGATAAAAGGAAAAAAATGAATTTACATATACTTAGTTTTTAGAAAATTTTGGGTTAAAGATCAGTATTAAATCTTTTTCCTATAAAAGGGCAACATATTTACAAAGAAAATTCAAAATGAAACGCCAAATTAATTCAAATATATATAAAACCGACATGAAACTTAAATACAATGACAAAAAGGGGAACGTAAAGGGAGATAATGGTAAAATATGCTAAACAATAAAATCTGCAATCCTTCATATATGAAGGGGTTGGAGTAAATAACATAAAATAAAAGCTTATTAACATGAAACACATTAAAAAAGTTATGAAACTTTTTAATAGTTTATAAATTAATACAAATTTTTTAATAGTTTATAAATTAATATAAACTTTTAACTTATAAATCAATTTTATAAAATTAAGTTAAACTCAAAATTTATTTTTTAATAATTAAAACCGTTTCCTTAACAAAAATATCTTTATGTAAAAGTTTGATATGTATTCCTGATTCTACACCCCAAAGGCAATTACTTAATTAACCAACATAAGTTGGTGTTGGTGATGGTGTGCGTAATTATTTATTTTCATAAAAAAATGCCAATAACTTAAGCTCCATTAGTAGCGCTACCACTAAGTAACCACGGGCATTAGAAAACGTGTAGTTCCCAGCATCTTTTGCCATTTCATTGTTCCACTTTCCACAATTAATACTTCTCTATGCTTTATTATATTATTTCCCACACTCAAATAATTATTGTGAAAATATTTATAATTACCAATAAATATGTCTTTGCTGTAATAAACGTGTCTTATGCAATATACGAAATAAAAATAAAATTCTGTTTCTGCTACGGTACTTGTCTCACAAACTCACGTGTTCTTCTCTTATAAATGCAATCCAAAACTGACGAAACTTGTATTATGTGGTAGGAAGAAAGAATCTGCGAAGGGTGATTGAAAAGAGAAGCTCCTTGAAATTCGTGGAGAGATCATAGAGAAGAAATTAAGATGGAATGGAAGAAATATTATTTGGATGTTTTGATGGTGCCATTGGGATTTGTGATAACCATTGGTTATCATGTTTGGTTGTGGCATAAGGTTCGTACACAGCCTTCTTCCACCATAATCGGAATCAATGCTCATGGAAGACGCTCTTGGGTCCCTGCCATGTTGAAGGTATTCTCTTCTCCATCAAAACATTAACAAAAATTATTATAATTTCACTCTTTCTTTTCTCTTCAACTACATCTATCCACTTTTCCAATTTCATGTTCATATCAATTACATACAGCATATACCATTAAGTAGTCACTTTCTGGTTTAAACTGCTCTATGTTTTTATTCCTTGGTGAAGAGTTTTTAAGTTTGCCAATAAGGGCACCGAGATCTTTCATCTTTTATTAGATTTTACTCACCTTGCTTATTTGTATTATTTTATGTATATATATTAACATTTGAACCTGATTTATACACCCCTTTTAACCAGACATCATCCAATTTGTTATTATCCTTCTTGTTACATTGTAGAAGTTGTCAAGTCATAATTTTATTTGAATTTGCAATATATTCTCTTTGTCCATTTTAATTCATTATTAAACGATGAAGTGTTCTACAGTTTTTGTTTAAATACTTATTTGAATGTTTATTTTAACTTTGTTCTATTTTGTTTTATAGCTACGTCATACTCCAATATTTATTTCTTTTGGTTTGTGTTTCAATAAAGAAAATTATTTAACGTGCAAACCATGTTTAAGTCCCTCAGTTTTTGATGATGATTTTAGTTTTTATGTTTTGAAAGTAATGATTTTGATTCTTGTATTTTTTATAAATGGTAAATTTCGTCCCTAGTTCCCAATAGTTCCTAAAAAGACAAAATATAACAAAAAAACACTGAAACCAAAAATGATTGCTATAAGAATAAAAGTGATTTTATTGGAAAATTGAAATGCCCATAAGTTTGAATCACTGCATTTCTTTTATTTTTAATTGAAAAGTTTCATGAAGTGTTACAATATGAGTTAGGCTCAGTGGCAAGCAAGCTTCCACTTGAGGTTGGGGGAAGATACTTTATGAATATTTTTTATTCTTATCTCCATGAATATTTAGTGCATGGTTAAAATTAGTTTTAAAATGAGTCAGAGTGAAAGGGTAAGGTAAAAAGAAAAATAATTGATAATTAAGGAAGACTAGGTTCAAAGATATGGCTTTAGTAAATGGATTCCAGGGCCCTATTTGGTGTGATGTTTATCAGTTTAGAATCTTGAAATGACAAACATACAAATATGAATATTCCAGAGAATCTACATACCACTGGCTGCCTTGGATTTTCCAATTTTTTTATCACACTGGCTGGTGTGCCTTCAGCAAAATATGGCCAATCACTTTCACATAAAAGTGCTTTAGTAACTTCATTTAAAAAAAAAAGTAGGTTAACGACAACGCATTTTGTTTTCGTGGTCTCCATTACATAGTGGATCACCCTTTTTCACGAGTTAGTTCTTCATCAATTAATTGATTCCCAGGAATATCAGTTTCTGCTTTATTTACATTATATGTTTCTTTCTACACTCACTAATTAGTTAGGCCATGTGTTTCGCACAAACATTATTCCGCACAAATACACTAAAATTGAGTAACTAAAAACAATTTAAATTTTAAACTTTAAATGATACATCAAAAATCTAAAAAGTGAATCTTAAATTTCGAATTTAGTATTAAAGATAAAAACATTTTTTAAAAATTCAGAAAAATATTTTGAAAAATCTATTTGGAAGAGTAAAATCAAAATTACCCTAAAATTCAAAGAACTCAAAGCATAAAGGCATCTATATATAGTCTTTCGGTTTGGTTCTCTTCACATCAAACATGATTCAAATAAGCATATATAGTATACATCACACACATGAACATGACCTAAACCTGAAAAACAGTAACTTAATTTCAATCATAGAACCGTTTAATTACAATTACTTATTAGATTAATAATTAAATTAGACTTAGAAAAGCAAGTTTTGTTGATGTCAGGACATTGAAAAGAAGAACATCTTAGCAGTTCAAACTCTTCGTAACATGATTATGGGATCAACTCTTATGGCAACCACATCCATTCTCCTCTCTGCTGGTTTGGCAGCTGTCATAAGCAGCACTTACAGTGTGAAGAAGCCTCTGAATGACGCTGTATATGGAGCCCACGGTGAATTTATGGTGGCTCTCAAGTATGTCACACTCCTAACCATATTCTTATTCTCATTTTTCTGTCACACCCTGTCCATTAGGTTTTTCAATCAATTGAGCATCCTCATTTGCACACCACAAGATGTCATGTCCATGGTCACACCCCAATATTTGACTGAGCTTTTGGAGAAGGGAACTATTCTGAGCACTGTTGGCAACAGGCTCTTCTACTCGGCACTTCCTATTGTTCTTTGGATCTTTGGGCCTGTGCTCGTTTTCTTGTCTTCTGTAGCAATGCTACCAGTGCTTTACAACCTAGACTTTGTTTGTGGAACTGTGAAGGGCAATGTCGTGAAGAACGAGAAAGGGGAGAACTATGTTTGAAAGTGCTTAGCTTAGACCCTAACCTTATTAAACAGATAAGGTATTAATATGTTTATATATATAGGTTATTAGGTTGCATCATTTACAACTTTAAAGTTGTAAAGGTGTTGTGTTTTACTCGCACAGCCACATGCTGAAGCGTTTTCCCAAATAATTCAACTAGCTTTTCCAATGTATCTTTTACTGTGAAATTATTAACCCTTTGCCTGTTTTCTGATGGAAGTCTTTATCCTAAGCCACTAAAGAAAACACTTGAACTACTCGTTTAATCACACTATTAAACTTAATTATCACACTTTTTTTTCTCTCCTTTTTCTTTTGACTGTAAAAATAAATCAGTGTAAATGTATTGCACAAAATGATTTTTTATTTAAATAATAGTAATGGTACAAAAGCTGGCCACCTTGTTGTTTTGTTCTTTTCTCGGAGTAGTTGACAAATAAATAAGGGCTAATTTACGTGAACCACAAGTTGAAACACCAAGTCTTTGTTTAAGAAAATGAATGTTCCCGTCTAAGCTTTATTGTTACACGTTCATTACTTTTCATAAACAAATAAACTTGTTAATGTGCGTGTAGGTCTATTTCCACCTGCTATATATATCGTAGGATTTGGAAACAGATAATTATTCCCTTAAATTCTTTTGTGAAGGTTAAGATAAGATGAGAAAAAAAAAAGTTGTGACTTAATTAAACCGGATGCCGTCTAAATTTCCATGATTCTCTATTAACTTACGTAGTTACTTTTACTTTCCTACTTTGCTGGCGATATAAAGCCATGAATAGGAAAACAAATTGTTTAAGCAACTGTTGCTTAAAAAGAACAAAAGCAAATCCAATAACCATTTTAAGTTGATGATTATTAATACATAAATATATGGTATATTACAAAGTCTATTTGATGGATTTTGTAAAGTCAAAAAATTAAAAATGACAATAATACACATAACAACTACAATTATGGCTTGATATTGATTTCTTTCCAGATTAAACGAGTTTAGTTTCTATTTATTATCAGTATCAAAAGATAATTTTTTAATAATCTATTTTAAAATAACTATAAAACAATTTACTACATTAAATAATAGTGCAAAATTGGTTCACACTATTTTATCACAAATAAGCAGGATTTCTTGAGAAGTGAACTTTAAGTCTAACTCAAACTTATAAAATTGACTTGTAAAGATTTGTATTCATTTATATATTATGAATTTTGACTTTATTTTCACCTGATGTGAGATCTCTAACATATCCTCTGTATGCTGAGACTACCTAACTCGTGCGTGAGATTAGATATTTATGGGTGATCCGACGTGTCGTGATAGACCCATCAAACATAGTTAGGGTAGGATTTAAATGACTCTAATATCATCTAAAGTAGCTTTAAGCCAAATTTAACTTTACAAAACCAGTTTGCAGAGTAAGGTTTACATTCACTTATATACTATGAATTAACCTTATCTCTATTCAATATGAAATCTCCAACACACTTCCTCATGCGGAGACTGTCCAACTCTACATGGGGCTAGTTATTTATGGATGGTTCGGTAGCGGTTCGATAACGGGTGACACGATAGGCCCATCAAACCTTGTTAGGATAGGCTATGATATGTTGGAGATCACACATCGATTAGACATAAGGCTAATTTATAATATATAAGTGGGTGCAAACCTCACCTTACAAGTTGAATTTTAAGGTTGAGTTAGACTTAAAGTCTATTTCTTAAGATGATATCAGATCTTATCCTAGTAAGTTTTGATATCATGTCACCCATTATTGGACAATTATCTAACCACTCATAAATATATTTAGCCTCGCGCATAAGTAGGACAGTCTTGTCGTAAGGATGGAGTGTTAGAGATCTCACATGAGATAAGACAAATTCATAGTATATAAGTGAATGAAAATTTTACCTCATAGTATATAAGTGAGTGAAAACCTTATTCTACAAGTCGATTTTGTAAGGTTGAGTTAGGCTTAAAGGGTCTAATGGAAAAATATACAATCATTGCTCAAGGTGAGATTTTATCATATCAACTTTGTTATGTCATCTATACCTTTACTCTTTTTTTTTTACTCTTTAAAATGTCCGTATGTAAGCAATAAATGTATAGAAAAACTTAGTTTAAACCTAACTTATAAAACTAGTTTTTAAGGTGAGATTTGTCTTCGTCATATATTGTAATTGGTCTAATATTTGTCAACGTGAGATTTTTTAGATACCCTCTCATGTTGAGGATTAAACATCTTGAATGTGAGACTAAATATTTGTGAGTCGTCCAATAGTAATAGTGAGTGATACAATAATATTAATAGACCTGATTAGTATAGACTCTCATACTATATTAAAAAATAAATTTAAAATTAACACCAACTACCTTATAAAGTGAGATTTATTTTTATTTATATATTATAATATAATCTTATTTTTTGGTCAAGATGAAATTTTCAGAAAAGTAAAATAAAATTTTTGTACGTGTAAAATGGAAAACAATGTATTGCACACATGAGGGAGGGAGGGCTTGGGTATAAAATCTTAAAAGAAACATTTGATGTTACACTACAGGGAAAATGGAGGTGGAGTATTTTGAATTAGTACAAAGCATGTGGTGTAAAGAATATTGAAGTCAAAATGTGGTGAAGAGATTTAAGAATGATGATGTAATTATCAAAATTGAACTACTAGTGCAGATTTTTGTCAACAAATAAAATAAATTTAGGAAATTTATAAGACAAAAAACACTGCTATATTGAGAAAAAGAAATTTAAGTATGTTATTGAAAGACGGTGACTTGAATGAGAGAAAAAAAAAAGTTAGTGGACAATTATGCAGGAAATAAACACAGCTCATCTAAATCAAGTTTATTAGGAAAAATGGTCTGGAAGCACGACATTGGAGGGGTATATTTAGTAAAATCTGCATACAGATACTGAAGATACCTGATTTTCTTTTTCTATTATGAATGTTCAACAAATTGTATTGAATGTTTAAGAAGTCTGCAACTTTATGATGAATAATGGAGTGACGGTGTAAGCATCGATGGGATGTGATGATGTTAATCATGTATAAAGATTGAGGTAGTCCTTATTAAATGAACTTTATTTATGTTGAATATATAATAAGAAAAACTATGTTGGCATAAGTCCTCTCTGACCTCATCTTTCACTCCTTCCATTCTTTTTTAGCTTTTAGACTAACGGATTCCGAACAAGCGAGCAAGAGTCACAAGTCATGTGCCCTATGGATTCTTATGTACTTTAGAAGCATAAATTTATAATAGTTGATTTGGTATGACCTAACTTTTAAATAAAAAGTATGCAATTTTTAATGAAAAATAACATAATTATTGTAATAATAAAGATTGTCACGGGATAAGGAAAAATAAGAAATAAAAAATTTAAGTCATCACAAATATTTAATTAAGAAAATATAGAAAAAAATTTCTTGAAAGAAACGGTGTACTAAATCAAATTTTAATTTTAGGAATCAATTATGTGGAGGAATTGTTAACATTTGCTAGTACGTTACTGAGACAATTATTTCTAATTAATTAGTAAATTATGTATATATATATATATATATATATATATATATATATATATATATATATTTAATATTTGTATCATCTAACATAGTAAAAAAGTTAACTAAAAAGTATATTATTATTTACTTTTTAGAAAAATAATTTATTTAGATCAACACTGAATGTTATGATGAATTCTTATTTGTTTTATCTTTTTAGCTCGACATATTCCTACGTATCTTTAACTATAATAAAGAACTAGAATTATATAGTCGTTTTTAAAAAATATTTGTGTTGATAATTTTTAATATCTTTTTTACTTTTATTGAAATTCAGAATTTCCGAACTATTAGTTATATATCTTGCAATGTAGAAACTCACAAATTATATATATATTGCGGCTTAACATTTTAGTTGACTTAAAATGAATTTAAAAAATGAGACATTTTTTAAATTAATAAAATAATTAAAATTATGATATTTTTATTTAAAATTTATTTTTGAAGGTTTTTGTAATACAAAATTATCTATTACATTATTATAATTAATTTCATTTAAAATATTTTTCTTAAATAGACAATAAAATTAATTTATTTAATCTTTGTTAAGATATTGTTGATCTTAAATAAAAAAAAAAAACTCTTTTCAGTTGAAGCAACTGATACAAGAATTATTAACAATATTATTTTATATGATATATATATATATATATATATATATATATATATATATATATATATTTAGAAAAGAATTTATTCTTTTTATATAATTAAGAATATCAATTAGTTTATCATTTTCCAATCATATATCTCATTTAAGATATTTAATTCTGAAAATAAATTTAAACCATCAAGATCTAACAACTTATCATGTTTCAAATAATTTTCAAGGTTTAGGCATTCAAAGAACACTCACTTTCATTTTCTAATTCATATTTTTTATTTATTTTTATAAATTTATCCATAGCCTCTTTTTGTAATTTAATAAAAAAACTCAACTCTTTTTTTTTCTGATGTTTTGATTAACTTGATTAACATATTCTAGTTGACATATTGCTATATTTTTATATAAAATTAAAAACTATAATATATATATATATATATATATATATATATATATATATATATATATATAACACTTAATACACTTAATATAAGTTATAAGTAAATAAAACATGACTAAGAAAGATAAAACCTGATTGTCAAAACAATGAACTTGATCATAGTATATTGTCTTGATGTTTCAAGTCTCCTTTTTCTATCTTTTAAGTAAGCCTTTAAATATAATTTACAAATTCTAAATTTGTAATGCTCTTTCTTGAATCTACAAAAATTACTTTGAAATTAATTAAATAATAATAAAGAATAAAATGATTTTGAGATTAATTCATCAATTTGATGTATTTTTACCTGATATTGATGTACCCAATGGGAGCAAAAACGAACACAAATCTACCGCTCCAGGTCTTTAAATAAATAAAGACATAGGCATACATGCACAATAGAATAATAAAACAAATTTGGAATTGGATAATGGCTTGATGACAATCAAACACTCAAATTAAAATAATAATATGCAAGAAAGAATGAAAGAGAAATGATGTAAGAGAAATAGAAAAGATAAATGAAGAAGTCAGATAAAAGAAGAAAATAAGTGAAAGGGCTAGAGAATGAAATGACATATAAATAAATGAGGTCAATATGATAGAATACTAGGAAGAGATAGAAAATTAGAAAGAAAATTAATATTTAGGATTCCTTCACTGTTATTTTTTTAAATACTATTGATTTATAAGAAGAAAGTTTTAAAAATATTATTTATTAAATAATATTTATAGTATCAATATAAATTTAAACTCATTAAAGAATATTTATAATACTTATGTAAACTTAAAATGAGTTAAGATATTTTAAATTTTTAATTAAAAATTATTTTTAAGTATAATTTTAAAATTAAATATTTTTTAATTTTATAATAATATATTAATATTAAATTTTTTTAGACCTTCGAAACCTTGAGGCCTAAAACGGTTACTTTATCTATTTGGGTCTTGAGTCAGTCCTGTATATATATAAATCGATAACAAAGAAAAAGTTCAATTTTTTTTTATTTCATTGGTTTATATTTTTAACCTTTTATAATATTTATAAAAAGGTAATTATAAATATATAAAAGTAACCATATACTTATAAGTTTTTGAATTTTTTATAATACTAATGAAAAAATAAGATTGAAATAATAGACATTAAATATATTAGTTATAATTTTTAGAGTGCATGACATTATATCAAAATAATATTTGCGGTTGTTCATATAAAAAACTCACCTATAAAGCTGAGAATTGCAAAAATGTACTTGCAAGATATTTTGACAGTTAAATAAATTGCAAAAATGTGGTTGGCCTTCTCATTTTTTTTGGCACCTTTCTCTAACAGTAGAAGAAGATTTCTGTTATAGAATAAGAAGAAAGTTTCCTTGCTGAGTTCCGATCACACTTTGCAATGTTTAACCATTACAAAACACTGCTCCAAACCTTTCACATTTTTTTTCTTCCAAAATCAAGCCTTAAATTTCCACATGCACCTATAAATCATAAAAAAATAAGTTCAAAATGACAAAATCTGTTTGACATCAACAAAATGTTAGTGTATTGAGCTTCCTTCCTATAGAAGAAAAGGTTCACATTGAGAAACTCTTTTAATGTCTCACTTAATTAAATACAGATTACTTTGAAATAAAGAAGAGAGTAAGAAAGAGGTGTTAAATCACTTAAAACATCAGCGCTTTGATAGAGAAAGAGAGAAATTCATTTTTTTATTTTTTACATAGTAACAACTATTAAATGGTTATTGTAGACTCGTTTATCGTTGGGTTAGACGAGATCTCGACAGAGAGATATTCAATTTGCACAGTAGTAATGTATCACTTTTTGTTAGTGTTAGCACTATTTAGTAGGATTGATTAAGATTCCTTTATATCTTTTCTTAATCATGAGTTAATTTTAATTTGGACATTTTATTCTATTTTGAGAGGTTTTTCAAATTAAAATCTTGGTTTCTTTGTAATTTTAGTAATTTACTATTGTTAATAATTTGTTGTGACTTCTATAGATTCTTTCCTATCAAGAAGATAAACAAAAATAAGACAATAACTTATTCACATAAAAGAAATGATATCACTTTCAATTCAAAATCTTAAAAATATTAAATTTGTAAATTTTTTTTAGATATTATTTAACAATCTCATTTCTAATTAATATAAAACTTAAACTCACATTTAAATAATTAATATAAAAATAAAATTTATATTAAACATAAAGAAAATTCACTTTTCATTAGTTTACAGGTGAGAAGCAATTTCGGAAAAGTAAACTATCTAAAATCATTTTTAATGTTTTTATTTTCTTTTTCACAACAGATTATGAATATAGATCAAAAGCAATAAAATAAGAGGAAAGCCCAAAACACAATGTATAAAAAATTAATTAAAAATTAAAAACAGAACAAGAATTTGGTGGCACACTTTCTTCACAACTTACAAAGATTTAGGATTTTTCTATTATATTTATTATAATTAATTATTTTTACTAATTTATCAATATTTATATTTACATTAAAATAAAATAAATATAATTAATTATATAATATAATATAAAATCAATAATAATAAGAATAATTGATAATAATAATAATTATTAAAATAATACTAATAATAATAATTAATTTAATAAATACAAGTTAATAATAAAATAAAAGATAAAAAAATATTAATAATAAATTTATAAAATAATAATAAAAAGATAATTAAAAGTCTTAATAATATTAATTTAAAGCCTAAAAGTAATAATAATGTCAATAATAATTATAATAATAAAATTATAAATAATAATAATAAAATTAAAATTTATAATAATAGTCAAAATAAATTTATAATAATAATATTAACAATAATTATTTTATTTTATTAATCAAATATATTACACCACTCACAAATTTTTATATTAAATTTATTTTTCTTATTTTTTAAATCAATCCTCAAATCCAAACAAAGTATAAGAAAACATGAATGAGAAATAAAAGAAAAAAGAAAAAAAAGAGTTTAAACAAAAATGAGTTCAACTTTTGTTTTAGTGAAAAAATGGAGTTAAAACTTTTATTCACAGCTCTCGCCTTAGTAACTCACCTCTTTAGCTTTTTGAGCCTATATCTTTTTCGGCCCAACAACCAACTAGTCCAAATTGATTTATTTGCTACACTTATCACTTAAATATTATTATCACTCCACTACTTAAATACAAACATCATTCTCTAAAAGAAATATATACATTTCATGCCTACTTTAAAAATTAAAAATTTACATATTAAACATAAATTTAAATTTAATTATTGCTTATGCGCTAGAAAAACAAGTCCTAAATATTGATTAAAATGTAATATTCAGGTTACTATTAGTTTAAAGCCCGTATAGTTAACTCTACTTGCCTAAACTGATTGTTTGACATTATTTTTTAATTTAAATTAAATATTTTAATAAATTAAATATTTTAGTTCAAACCTTTTTATATACGTGACATTTGTTTTTTTCTATTAGTGTATCCCTTAAGTTAACATAAGATTTGGAGTACTACATGTTCCAAAAACATATAAGTTATTATATATAAAAAAACTTGAGTGGTAAAAAGAAAAATAAAGAAATATTCTAAGAAAGAGTCAAAAGTGTCAGTGTAATATCAAGAAAATATAAATATGTTTTTCACAGAAACTTAAGAAAAAAATTAATTAGTTATTAGACATTTAATTTTAAAAAAATAATAAATACTCAAAATAAAATTGATGATATATTTGAATTTAAAACTTATTTAAACCTACTATTAAAAAAAATTAATGAAATAGTTTATCCTCGAAGTATTTATAGAAATAGAAACAACAACACTTAAGAGATTAGATCCTAGGAAGCATTCTTGCTTCCTAACAAGAGTTTTATTTTATCAAGTCTTCTTAACTTAAGCATGCCACACGTGTACTTGAGTTCTTGCTTTTGGTGGAATACTATATTCCATGTCGGTTATTTACTCAGATCCTCTCCAATATTATATCCTTCTGCTTTCAATTTCGTTAGAACCAAAAAGAACTTGGAATATGAATCAAAGGGGTGGTAGAAGCTGGGGAAATTCTTCGGAGCCTGTATATAGAAGAAGAAAAACACAGCGCACCAAAAAAATAAAGAATTTGATGCTAAATTGAATATCTTGATATCATAGTTTTGCATGCATTGATAACTTTCGTTTTCTACATCATGTTATTAAGTGGTGTAACCATGTAAGTGATAAAGTTTGATATATGATGCCATATGATATATTAATTGTGTAGCGGTGTTTTATTAATATATTAATTTTGTGTCAATTTGACATCTAACTTAAATATTCTCAAAATTGTTTTATTTGGATCGTATATGTATTTTGGTTAGTTGGTATTAATTTTAAAATTTAGTTCGAAAGAATCTATGATACTGAAAATGATTGGAATTTTTTAGTCTACACTTTTAAAATAAGTTGACTCGTAAAAAAGGTGATTTAGAGTATAATTTTTGTTGAGAAAGAAATGTTATACATACTTTTTTTTTTTTGGATTGTATAGAATTTTTTATTACTTTATTTGGTTAATTGGTTTGAAATGTTTTATATTTTTTCATTTTTCTCGATATTAAACCTGCACTGTAGGATGTAATTAAATAGAGTATTTCTAAGAAAAAGGACTTAGAGACACTTTAACATCAAAATTTCTTTGTCATTGAATATAGAAAGCGTTTGAATATATTTGAAATTATGATGAGATAATTTAAATCATATATAATAAATTGTCCGGATAAGAGTTTAATCAAATGATTAGATTACTTAATGGAAATAAATAGAAGATGATTTATCAGAGATAATCTATAATATTGGCGGACAAAATGTCTAATGCAAGTATTTATTAGATGTAATTGTCTTAATTTTTTTCTATTAGTTTAGGTTCTATAGTAGAGAGAATGTCATGAGTATAGATGTTATACTCTATTGTGATAGATTCTCTATGTATAGAACTTTCTAATATTAATAAAGTGTTTTTTTTCAATTTTATTATGCTATACTCTATTGTGATAGATTCTCTATATATAAAACTTTCTAATATCAATAGAGTGTTTTCTTTCAATTTTATTATTATGTTTCTTGGTCCTTAATATTGTAAATCTAGTCATTGACAAACATTTGTGAGGACAAAAAAAGAAAGTCAAGAAGTTATTGACATGACTTCCAAGTTTGATATCGAGAAGCTTTTTAGCGATAACGACTTTGGATTTTAGAGAATCAAGATGGATGTCATCTTGATACAACAAGTTTGTGTTGATAATATGAATGGGATGTGAACATGATAATGTCTATGTCTCAAAGGGAGAAGAGTGACATGATCAACAAAGTCAGAAATACCATAACTTTATGTCTTAGTGATAAAAACTGAGAGAAGTCGTTAGAGAGGAAATTGTTGTGTTAATGTGGGTGAAAAATTAGTCATTGTATATGACTAAGTCTTTGACACACATGTTATGTTTGAAATAACAACTGTATTAATTCAAGATGACCGAGTCTAGAATAAAGGCGGAGGGCACTACAGGAATGTTGGCAATCAGCTTCTAAACTATAACGTGGGCCAAACACATACACTATTAAAATGGGCTAAGCCCATGCTAGGCCCACACTAATTTTAATAAAAATAGGTTTAAAAAATTTAAATATTTGAGTTGATGCTGAAATGAATGTTTAATAAAAAAAATTAAACAAAGAAGGATCCATAAATTAGTGAGTAAGGTGGTTAAAATCGAGAGATTATGATTAGAATGCTTATAAAATCGTAAATTATGGGATCTAATTATAGATTTTATTTTCTATATGAAGCATGTTGCTCTAATGACTTGAGTTTGTAATTGTGATTTTTTTAATTTCATGAGGAAGAAGAAGAGACTGGCGTGAGAAGTGCCTTAATTAAGTTTTATTATAGTTGAAACTCCTTCACTCAAGAAGATCAATGGTGTTGAAGAGCACACTCTTAACTTTTAATTGAATTTAAATTTTATTTTATTTAAAACTCAATTCACAAAGAAGTAAACTAAACACAACATAAAATTTATTTATATTAATTTTAATTGGGTAGATTGGTGTTGACAACACCTATAACAAGCTAAAATTTTATTTGTATTAATGTTTAATTAAGGTTAGATTTTATTTGAGATTCCTAAGAAGATGAACAGTTGGTGTAACACACAATCTGAAATAAATAAAGATCCATACATTTTTGTAATTTTATTGGATGATCCCACCATTTTACGATGTCACGGTCATGAGTGAGATTTGAATCACATGTAATATGTAAAATCATATGATCCTACGATTAAAATCTCTATTTTAATTAACTTGCAAGCAAGTATAAAAAATTCTAAAGAAATTAAATAATAATTAAGCATCGATCTAATTGACACTAAGTTAAATAAATAAAAAAACCAAAAAATTTGGTGAATGGGGCTAGCTGACCTAAAAAAAGGAAAGGAATTTTTAGATAGGGGAGCTAGTAGTAGGTAGGAAATTTATAATTACTCACCTGTTTCACTTTTCCCATTTCACTTTCTCTCTCACTTTGGTTTTCATCTCACTCTTCGTATTCACTATCTCCCTTTATGAAAATGCTTAAAATCTCCTACTTCTCTAATATTTTCAATCTACGATATCCCTTTATCCCTTTATGCAGACCAATTTTTGCGTAGGATTGTGTGGTCTTGGAAGAATTTATGGTGGTGTGGTGCCTTAAGAAGAATTCACGATGGTGGTGTGCTGTCATTGGAACAAATCAAAATCTCCTTGTTTAGGCTTAGGTGCGAGGTTCAGGTAAGTAGTCTCCCTTTTCCTTTGATTGCATATGTTATTTTGATTTTGTAATGTGTGAAACCCTAGTGTATTGAATTGGTAATAATTTCTGAAACACTAGAATATGTTGGTCTTGAATCTGAAATCCATTTTATTGATTAAGAATTTGGTAGAGATCGATACTCGTTTTGTGGAGAACATTTGTGTGTACTTTCCAATTTCATAGGTTTTCCTTTTCTCACTTTGATATTGGAATGATTTTATTGAATTTGGAGTTGGCGTTAACATTTAAAACTATTATTGAATGTGAGGTTTCTAGTTGCTATTTGTTGTACAGAAAGGAGCAAACCATTACTCTTGTGAAGGTGCAAACAACAATAAGGACTTAGAAATTTCATAAGTTTCAAGAGTCTAAGGGAGAAGATAATGGCTTGAGTTTTAATGTGTCGAAGTCAAAGGGACCCTATATCTTAGAATGTTCAACAAGGATTGTGCATGCTTTTGTGACTAATCAGACAATGCAGGATGAGGAGAAGTTGTTATGATGTGGAGGATAGCACGAGAGATAACCAAAATTTTCTTATCAATAAATTTTGCAGTAAGTAGTGAGTAGAATAGGGGTTCGAAGATGCACTATTTTGAACAATTTTGTACATAGGTTAATTCAACTATCAAATCCTCTATTTTATTCATTTTATCTCAATTGATAAAATATGGAGCTTGGATTGAGACGTTCCAAAAATAAAAGTTGCTCAAAATGGAATAATGAATTTGGTGGACAATCCCTATGGATATAAAATTTTTCCAAAATTTCATCCTTTACTATTAACTTTTTTTATTGTTTAGTATTTTTACCTTTTTTTTTTAGATTTTAGGCTCTTATTTGACCTATTTATGCTTGTCAGAAAATTATAATTTTTTTGTGGTGTTTCCTTGTGTGGATTAGAGATTTATCAATCCATTATTATTATTATTATTATTATTATTATTATTTAAAAAAAAGACTTATTACATCGGTTGTAGCTTACAATCGATGTAATATGGGACTCTTTACATCGGTTGTACCCACAACCAATGTAATGAGTCTCATATTACATTGGTTCTAGCTAAAACCGATGTAATATATCTCGTGTTTTTACCCTTTTTAAGTGTTTTATTACATTTGTTGTCTTTATAATCGGTTCAAGAATTACATTTGTTGTCTTTATAATCGGTTCAAGAATCCATGTAAAAAGTCATGACTTTCTACATCGCCGGTATCAATATCGGTTGTGGAACCGATGTAGAAAGCCTCCTAGAGTCGATGTAGAATCCCTTTTATTCTAGTAGTGACCCTATAGTGAAATGGGTTATCGTATATCTAGACTAACATATTCAGGCTGAATAGGAAAGAAACGTAGTTTGTGTTGGTGTTTGCAGGTGAAGCTTGATGGTGTAAAGATCCTTCGCAAAATACTACACGAATCTCCCATGATGGGTAGTTAGATTTTTATCCTCATTCAGAGCAACTACAAACCTTTCTTCAGAGCAACTACAAAGCTTTCTTTAGAATATAAGGTGACTAAGTCAAAATGAAATATCAATCACAATTGGTGTAGTTGGCATCATTTTTAGAATTGAAACAAGAAGGGATGTAAAGAGTGTTCAATCCTCTTGGGAGCCATAATACACCTTGAAAGTATGGTAGAAGCAATTAGAGTCATTATTGGTTAGTATGTTGTGTTGTATTTGTAGAGGTTGTGATGAGAGTGGAATAAGATTTAGAGACAATGGCTAATTCCATATAGAATTTGAACATTTTGATAAATGAACCTTATGATGTGAATGACAACTCAAGAAATAACCAAAATTTTATTATCAATAAATTTTACTCTAAGAAGTAGAGAGGAGAATAGGGGCTGGAAGATGCATTATTTTATTCATTTTATATTTACTGATAAAATATGGCTCAGATTGAGACGCTCTAAAAATGAAAGTTGCTTAAAATGAAGTAACGAATTTGGTGGGCAATCCCCGTTGAGGATTTTGGATCTAAATTTTTTTTCAAAAATTCCATTATTTACTAATAAATGTTTTTGAGTATTTGTACGCATTTTTTTAAAAAAAATAGGGTTTTATTACAGATTTTAGGGTTTTTATTTCACATATTTATACTTGTATGGATTAGAGATTTATCAACCCATTAATTTTTTTAAGAGGCTTATTATATTGGTTATAGCTTACCACTGATGTAATAAAGAACTCTTTACATTGGTTGTAGCCACAACTGATGTAATAAGTTTCATATTACATCGGTTTAGCCACAACAGATGTAATTATTACATATCGGTTATGGGTTATAACCACAACCAATGTAATTATTACATACAACTGATGTAATAAGTATCATATTACATTGATTCCAGCTACAATTGATGTAATATGTTTGGTGTTTTACTCTTTTTAAGTGCTCTATTACATCAGCTATGCTTATAACTAATGTAATATGTGTATTTTTTACATCGATTGAAGAATCAATGTAAAAAGTCATGACTTTCTACATCATTCGCATCAACATCGGTTGCGGAATCAATGTAGAATCTCATTTTTGTACTAATGACCCTTTAGTGAAGTGAGTTATGGTACATCTGGACTAACATATTCAGGTGAAATAATTAAGTAACATAGTCTGTGTTGGTGTATGCAGGTGAAGCTAGATGATGTGGTGTGGAGGTCCTTAGCAAAGTACTGTAGGAATATCTCATGATGGATAGTTATATTGTTATTCTCATTCAGAGCAACTACAAACCTCTGTTCAAAATACAAAAGTGTCACTAAGTCAAAATGAAAATTACAAACAATTGATGTAGTCAACATCATTATTAGAATTGAAACACGGAGGGATGAACAAAATGTTCAATCATCTTGAAAGTTATAATACATCTTGAAAGTATGGTAGAAGCAATTGAAGTCATTATTTGTTAGTATGTTGTGTTATAGAATAAAATTGAAGAGGTTGTGATGAGAATGGAACAAAATTTAGAGACAATAGGTGATTTCACATAAAATTTAAATATTTTGATAAATGAACTTTGTGATGAAGAGAATAGTACAAAAAATAATCAAAATTATCTTATCAATAAATTTTGCTTTAAGAAGTAAAGAATAAAAGAATAGTACTTAGAAGATGTACTATTTTAAACAGTTTTTTCATAAATTAGTTATCCCTAAAAGGCTTTATTTTGTTATTTTTTTTATTATATTATGTGTTCTCATTAGTCCAACTTACTTTATATAAATTTGTAAATGTTTATTAAGTATTTTTTATTTAAAAAAATGACACAATGAGTGAGTTATAATGTTAATTTTATTAATTTCAGTTTATGATTGTGTTAGTAAAATGTTGGAAAATAATCCTCATGAGTATGTACTTCTCTCCCAATAATAGGATGCTTTTAGAGTATTACATCTCTCTCCACCACAAGATTTAGTGTAAGTCGTAGTTTATGAAATTCTCAATCCGCTCAAAAATTATTAATCGAAAGAAGAAATTATTAGTTAGAAGAAAAAATTAACAACTTTTGAAAAAAATATTAAAATATTAAGAATGTCATACTGGTATATATTCAAATAAAAAAAGGTAAAATTCTTCTTATAACTATTTCATATTTTATATATTAAATAAAATTATATTATTGAATATCGAGTATCACCAAAGAAATCTTGATTAAATAATAACTTTTATTGAATTCGACATTATATTTTACTAGATAAAATGTGTTACATTTAATATATACCTTAGGAATATTTGTGATGAAATTTAGAAATGAACATTTAAAAATAAATTCTATTACATTTTAATTGTTATAAAAGTATTTGACTCTACACTTTATTTAATTGGATTGAAAAATTTCGATTTAATCATTTTAAAGAAAAATTTAAACTAATAATTTATACATTATTACTTTAAATATTTGAAAAATTTATTTGATAAAATGTTATATAATTTTAAAATAAATAAATAAATGAATTTTAAATTTTTATAATATATATTTAGAAACTATCAATTATTTAATATAATGTTGTGATTTTCTAAAAAAAATAGAAAAAGAGAAAAAGAAAGAAGATGAATATGTGTAACAACATGACACACCATACTAAAGATATAATGCTAGATGTTAATAATATCACTGCTTCTATTAGAAAACAATTTATTGATTTTTAATTTTATAAGGTTGTGTTACTTTATCAATAGGTACAATATGTCCGATCTATTATACATATCTCTATGTTACCTTTTTGTTTATTGATAACTTTTAATATTTTCATCATAGAAAAATTCCAAATAAATAATGTAAAATATTGTTTATCTTATGCATTGTATTTGTATTATATGGTTATCAAGAAGTATGACCGACAAGTACCTATGTCGATAAGTTTTTAGACCGACAAGTATCCAGGCTAACAAGTACTCAGACCGACAAGTGTCTAAGGTCGACAAGTATCTAAGTCAAGTGACTAGAGCTACAAGAACCTAGGCTGACAAGCACCCAGGTTGGCAAGTACTCAGATCGACAGACACCCAGCCAACGCCAACAAACCAACATCCCCACTTTCCTTGTATTAGGAACGAGCATCTCACATCTGACAAGAAAACAAATCTCAATAAACGACGCTCCCATCATCTAACAAAGAAGAGACCACACGTCTGTGCAGACAATCATACCTTATGTAGAAGAGACTGCATGTCTTCCTTCTACACATAGTGCAGAACAACTATCATATCTCTGACAGAAGAGGTTATACGTCTTCCTCGTGGCACAAGGCAAAGGGATAGTCACCATGTATGACAATATAAATAATGAACAGTGAGCAAAGCTAAGAAACTTTTGGAAATATACCCGAATTCATACTATCAACTTTTGATAACCAAACACTAACGGAGCATCAGAGTACCTTTAACAAGTATTTTTTTCCTCGCTCCAACTACCAGAGATTAGAGATTCTTAGAGAGATCAGCACAGTTGACACTTTAAAGTCTTGTTCTCAACCTCAAAACTTTGCAAGAATATTTATTGTTTTCGGCCTCTAGACTCTATAAAAACATTATTAATAACAAATCTAGCAATTATAATATTATAATAATTGTTCTTGTCTTAAAGTTCATTTTCATGTTATGTTATCACGGAATGTTTAAAAAAGATTAATGTTTTGTTAGGGTATATGAAAAGTGAGAGAGAAAAATGAAAAATAATAAAAAGTAAGATTGTATAGATTAAATGAAAAAAAAAAACAAGGAAAAATGATACATATATATTCATTTATTGTTGATTATTTACTTATTATTTTAATTTTATTAATTATTGTATTAAAGAAAAATATAAATATTAATGATTTAATTATGTAACGTAAAAAGTAATAAAATATTCACTACATAAAACATAATGTGTAACCCAAATATTAACGAAATATTGACAACATTATATCAGGATAAAAGAGATAATGAACTTTTGACACTTTCTCTTCATATTTAGGTGGAAAATTAATTGTGTCTTATTATCTTTTTTTTTATATTTTTTTTCTATTTCGCTTTGCATATTTATTGTTTTTAGGGAAAATTCACTTTCCACACCTTGACCTTCATGCATACAAATCATAAGAGATAAAAAGTGATATAAAATACACTTAATATCCATATTACAATCTCAAGTTCTCTACATAATCACGGTTTATAATTTGAATTCAATACATTATTGTGAGATTAAAAGATTATATATATATATATTATCTTTGATTTTAGTTCTTAAATCATATATAACATTTTAGCATAATTGTTAGAGTGTTTCATAAAAAAAAAAAAAAAAAAAAAAAAAAAAAAAAAAATATTAAAATTTGATGACTTAAAGTAAAAAAAAAAAAAAAAAAAAAAAAAAAAAAAATTTTTAATTTATTGTTTTTGTTTTTATTTTTTTTGTGTAAGGATTAGATGAACTTACA
>Ga0099824_1000286_pt1 | contig 53495 bp, 21 predicted proteins | sample SiratrowhiteBW_FD_76837 | JGI IMG/M metagenome (GOLD analysis project Ga0099824, IMG submission 76837) | Root nodule microbial communities of legume samples collected from California, USA - Siratro white BW | ecosystem: Host-associated > Plants > Roots > Nodule | place: USA: California... | reverse complement strand
TATATATATATATATATTGAGAGATGTGGACGAAGCCACCTAAGAGAAGACCGAGAAAAGGAATAAACTTTTTTTATCAATTTTAGGTGACTAGCATTTCAATATTTTATTTTTCTCAATACATCTCCTTAATGTATTAAAATAAAAAATAATCTAATACTTGATAATTATTTTTAACTAATTTAATATTTAAATTTTTAATTATGCTTTCATCTTTTTTAAAATTTTATTTTTTTAATAATAATAGAAAATGTTAACAAATATTTTTTAGAATCTATAATTGTAATAAATAATATCATCATACTTAAGCGTAATTTCTTTTTATTTATTTTTCAACAAAAGATAAAGACAAAATACTTTTTTTTTTAAATCATGGAAAACTTAGATTTGTGTATAATACTAGTGCTGTATCTTAATTAAAAATCAAATTTTATTTATATCAAGAAACTAAATTTTATAAATATAAAAAATCAAATTTTATTTTTATCAAGAATTAAATTTTATTTTTGTTAAAAATCAATTCTATATTTATCGAAAAACAAATTTTATCTTTATAAAAAATGAAATTTTATTTATTAAAAATCAATTTTATCTTTATTAAAAATCAAATTTTATCGTTAAAAAAATCAAATACTATCTTTATCAAATATCAAATTCTATTTCTATAAAAAATTTAATTCTATTTTTATAAAAAATTAAAAAATTATCTTTATTAAATGTGAAATTCTATCTTTCTTAATTCTAGCTCTATCCAAAAATCAAATTTTATCTTTATCAAAATTTTATTTCATTTTTTATATTAATTATTTACATATGTTTTTAACAAATTAGAAATATAAATTTTAATTCAAATAATAATTTTATAAGTTATTCTAATTTTTTCTCCAATTTCAATTTTAATATAAAAATACATTACAAAATTAATATAATTTATTCTTCTCCATTTAAATTTATTATAAAAACATAAAATAAAATAATTTATCATTTATTTCCATTATAATTAATTAGTTGAAAATAAGTATAAAATATTTCATTTTATTTTCTTTATATTATTCATTTAAAAATTTAATTCGATTACTTTTGTATTATTTTTATTTAACTTTAAATCAATTAATAATCACAAATGTTATTCTATCTGTTACGGTGTAAAAATTTATTATTTTTTTATTTTAATTTTAAATTGATTAATAATACAAATGTTACTGTTAATAGCTACCGTCACTCTTACGAGTCAAAAAATAGTATAACGAAAATTTTAATCTTAAAACGTTTTATATAATGGGTAAAGAATATTAGATACACCATTTTATTCAACAATAGAGGTAAACAATTTTTATAAACGTCTTTAATATTTATTTTACTTTTTCACTTTATCTATTTTTTTCCTACATATATTTTCCTTTGTTTTTTTGTTTTTTTTTTTTTTAAGAAAGGACCAGTAGGGATGAGAATAAAGCAAACTGAACTTTACATAAAAAAAATCCAACTAGTTTTGAAAAATTAAAACTCGCTTGAGATTATAAGAAATGTATTAAGTTAAAATTTAAAGAGTTAAGTGAGTTAAGAGACTGAATAGACCTTGTCATGAATTACAAACTTAGTAATTATAATAATATTTATTTCATTAATTTCCTGATTTTTATATTTATAATAGGATATTTATTTTAATTCATAAAAACATTAACCATAAAATTATAATATGTATAATATTTTTCATCATATTTAAATAAAATAAACATATGGCCAACTTAATAGATTTTTTCATAACACATGTATAATATTTTAATGTGTTTAATCAAATAATTGTTTTTAAGGTTCAAATTTAATTTTTTTTTTCAAATAAATAAGGTCGAATTAATCATTAAACCTGTGGTCATACACCCTCTAGAAATTACAGGATTATTTCACACCCAAGATGAGCACACATATCGTGGTGTGATGCTCAGAGATCACATTTACCAAGGTTATCTGACGTCTGATGCTCATCTTTCAATATATAACTCAAATTCAATGGCTATTGTGCATGCAATGGAAATTGAATGCAATTACCAAAGTCAATGACCCCTTAGTTATTGTTATTAATGGCCACGATTCAACCAGATAAAAGTACATTTATTGTACACACACTACAATATTTCTATAATAACTTTTATCAGAAAAAAGTGCACTACTATTTAGGACTAATTTAAACTCAACTGTTCATAGAGTATGCGAATTCATCTTCTTTTTTCATACTTTGATTTTGTGTGAAATTTTTTATAAATATCTCCACCTTATCTTGTGTTCTCACGTCTCTTCAATATATTCCACATTTTTGGAAATTACGATTGTAATGAAATTATTCTTGCCATCTCTATTAATATTCCTTTTAATGTTCCTACGTGAGTTTCTCATAATCTTCTTGCCTCTTCAATTTATTCTGAACAAAGTGCGTGTAAAAGTAGTGAAATCTTATCACCCTCAAATGTTGTATGAAGAAGAATCTAAATGAAGAGAGAATGGAGATAAACACAACTCTGATTTTTTTTTTTTTCTTCTCTTTTTATCTTATATATCACCATTATCGTTATATAATACATGGAGAATATTTATCTTTTGAAAAAAAAGTGTATGGAAAATATGAAACTTTTATTTTAGAGGAAGGATGACGCCATCACATTAATACGTCGTCGTGGGGTTTGGCACAGTTTCTTCATCGTAAACGGTTGCTGGGTCCACCAGTCAAAGGGTGTCGGTGGGTTTACGATCAACTTTTCATTACAAAGCTTTCAATTTTTTATTTTATTTTTTTACTTTTGCGAATCTGATTCTTTTTCAAGATTTCCCACAAAATATGAAAGAGAGGAGCTTTTTTTCTTTATCTGGTTTATTTTATGAAAAGTTAAAAGAAAAAAATTATAACGCATGCACTTTAACCGTTATCAGTTACTTGATTTGAAAACCGTCCTAAACTTTATTTATTCGTGTAATGGATTGTGAAATCATTGTTTACAATCACCTACATGATTCGGATATCTAGGACCTTGGTAATCCAAAGTTCCCTACAACTTCATCCATAGATTTTTCATTGATGATTGTGTGAGTGAGAAGAGAAAGAACTTATCAACTTTTTTATAGGAATCAGCATCCTAAACTAGATATAATTTCCTAGGATTTACAATTTCTATCCAACAACAACAAAATAATCATGTGGGAACTCAACTTATACTTGCTTCTGTGTTGTATAGATTGACACTCGATGTAGTTATAAATAGGTAGAAACGTTACTGTCTAGTTTTCTGTATCAATTCTTAGTTTATACATGTTGGAATTTGTAGCATTATTATATATGTACAATATTTAACTGGTACTCAATCTAACTTGGATTCAGTTCAGATATACTTCTCTTATGATTTATGTTTTGCTCTGATTAACTTAGATATGAAGCATTGATTGATACGCCCACCTAATTTCCTCAAATCTCATTCCTTGACCATGAATGCAAGTTTCAGCAATATTAATTATTCCATAACATTATTATCTTCATTGTTGGTAGATATGAACCCACCAATTCGTTGTTTATACGAGTTAAAACAGACAATTAGTATAAACCGTGTTTTAATGTGGAGTTGACTTTGCTTAGCTCTTTCCAGTAGCATTGAATACATACATTAAATATTTATACTTTCCTTAAAAAATATTAATTATCTCTATTTCTTTTAGTGCCGTTTAAATTTTTTGAAGAAACTAGATGATGCAATGCTCTATTTTTCTTTAATAATTATATGATTTTATTTTCCTTACAAAATATTAGCATTGTCTTGAACTTTAAAAGTAACCGTTAAATAGAATATAATCTTTAAAATAATAAATTTAAAAATGAGAGATGTAATTATGGTAGCATTGCAAAAGTTGCTAGGATTTGGTGATGTAAGAGGCCATAAAAGTCCCCTCCACATGAAAACAAGAGGAAGTTACAGCAGTCTCGAAGCAGGAAACCCAGATTAAATGACCCTCCCCCACACCACAACTCAACTCAACTCAACTCAAGCACCCTCGTTTATGTGAATAACGATAATAAAGTTAGTGGGAAAATGTGAAAAATTGGGTTGGTGTTGTGGGTATTGTGAAGACAAGTGGAATTTAGTTACAGAGAGCAGAGAGAGTCTGGGAAGAAAACCCAAGTGATGGAGGCTTATTGAGTTTTAACTTTTACCCAAACGGATAAGGCTACAGGATTGTAATTACCATATCCACAAAGAAACAGTAACAAGGCTAACGGAGTTATACCAGATTCTCCATTATATTACATGCAACTCCTCTCTCCCTCAATTATAAAACCCCCAACACTCTCCCAAACCACACAACACAAAACTAAACAACACACACACTCTCTTCCAACATGGACTCTCTCTCTGCCACCAAACACAACAACAATCTCGCCAAGCCTTCCTCCCTCCACATGGAGGCTCCGCCGCCGGATCCCAGTCCTCTCCGCAAGATCATGGTTGTGGCGTCCATCGCCGCCGGGGTGCAGTTCGGCTGGGCCCTACAGCTCTCCCTCCTCACCCCCTACGTCCAGCTGTTGGGAATTCCCCACACTTGGGCCGCCTTCATCTGGCTCTGCGGCCCAATCTCCGGCATGCTGGTCCAGCCCATCGTCGGCTACCACAGCGACCGCTGCACTTCCCGCTTCGGCCGCCGCCGCCCCTTCATCGCCGCCGGAGCCCTGGCCGTTGCCATCGCCGTCTTTCTCATAGGCTACGCCGCCGACCTCGGCCACTTATTCGGTGACTCCCTCGCCAAGAAAACCCGCCCACGCGCCATCGCCATCTTCGTGGTCGGCTTCTGGATCCTGGACGTGGCCAACAACATGCTCCAGGGCCCCTGCCGTGCCCTCCTCGCCGTCCTCGCCGCCGGCGACCACCGCAAGACGCGCAACGCCAACGCCTTCTTCTCCTTCTTCATGGCCGTGGGCAACGTGCTTGGCTACGCCGCGGGGTCCTACAGCGGCCTCCACCACGTCTTCCCCTTCACGAAGACCAAAGCCTGCGACGTCTACTGCGCGAACCTCAAAAGCTGCTTCTTCCTCTCCATCGCGCTCCTCCTCACTCTGGCCACCATCGCCCTCACTTACGTGAAGGAGAAAACGGTGTCATCGGAAAAAAACAGCGCGAACGTTGCGGAAGAGGATGGGTCCCACGGGGGCATGCCCTGTTTCGGGCAGTTATTCGGTGCGTTTCGGGAACTGAAGCGTCCCATGTGGATCCTTCTCTTGGTGACGTGTCTCAACTGGATTGCGTGGTTCCCCTTCCTTCTCTTCGACACCGACTGGATGGGCCGTGAGGTCTACGGCGGAACCGTCGGAGAAGGAAAGGCCTACGATAGAGGTGTGCGCGCCGGTGCCTTGGGTCTCATGCTGAACTCTCTCGTCCTCGGAGCCACCTCCCTGGGGGTCGAAGTCCTCGCGCGTGGAGTTGGCGGCGTCAAGAGGCTCTGGGGAATCGTCAACTTCCTGCTCGCTGTTTGTTTGGCCATGACGGTTCTGGTCACCAAGATGGCCGAACATTCTCGCCAGTACACTCTCCTCCCCAACGGCCACCACGAACCCCTGCCTCCTCCCTCCGGCGTCAAAGCCGGCGCCTTGGCTCTCTTTTCCGTCCTCGGAATCCCTCTCGCGGTAACCCTCATTACCTAACTTCAACTTCCTCTCATGTTTTTTGAAAAGTTTCTAAAATTAATCAGCGCAGGGAGAATAAAGTAGGAATAATTTCCCTATTGCAGCAAATTCACGAGCAAAACTTAAAATAGTTTTTTCCACCGGCTTCCGTTTGTTTATTTTTTAAATTTTAGAAGGGGGTTGGAATCTCGCCATGCCATGCATGAAGGAGTTATGTGAAGTGAATTATTTACGATCTCTCAAGTTTTTTTTTTTTTTTTGAAATATTTTTGGTGGGAGATAGTGCAGGGAGGCCTTTGGGGCCCGCCTTGTGAATACAAAACGGGGCTATCGAATTTTTTTACGTCGACAAAATATATTTGGACTATACCTGGATATAAAAATTGTGTGCTTGGCTGTTGTTTTTTGTTTCAGCTGCAAAAGACAATACTCAAATTGTTTTCGAGTATTTTTTGATTGCGATTGCCACTTTGATTCATTACAAATGTTAGATACCTTCCCTCTCGTGACTAGTAAATAATTTTGGCATAAAGATGCTGAGGGAGGAGCTATTATGAAATAAAAATATGATAAAAGTCTTAAAAAATAATGTTATAAAAGTACTGCTACTTTTATTATTATTTTAATAAACAATAAATGAGTGATATCATGATTTTAGTTATCCAAAGTTTAAGGTCCCTGTTTATATCGTGATTGTATTTAATGCATTTAGCTATTGCGTTGTAACTTGCAATAGCTTTTCCGTGATGCTCTTTGTACAAGGAAGCTTTTTTACTTCTCTTTATCTATCCATTTAACAAGTTTGTTTGTGCATGTGTTCAGATTACTTACAGCATACCCTTTGCTCTGGCGTCAATATTCTCCACCACCTCAGGGGCAGGCCAAGGTAAACCACAACCGTAATCCACCTAGTTAAGCAGTTTCAGTAAATTATTAGTTAATGCTTAACGTCTTGTGTTGCGTTCAAATTTCAGGGTTATCTCTGGGAGTCCTCAATCTTGCAATCGTCATACCACAGGTTATAATTAATTCATTTCATCTTCCTCCATTCTATTCTGAATTACCTTATACCATTACTAACTATGACCTGTATGTATGTGTATAGATGGTGGTGTCTGTGATAAGTGGACCATGGGATGCTCTATTTGGCGGAGGCAACTTGCCGGCGTTCGTGGTGGGTGCCGTGGCGGCTGCCGCCAGTGGCACTTTATCCATAATCCTGCTGCCATCTCCACCGCCGGATTTGGCCAAAGCTGCAACCGCTGCCGGAGGAGGGTTCCATTAATGAGTTGATGATGACCTTTTTTCTTTTTTGTCTAAGTCTTTTAATATGGAAAAAAAGGAGCACGGTTTTTTTTTGTTTGAAGCCGTCAGTATAAGGCTTTTAGGTCCGAAGAAATGCTACAATTGCCATTTTGGTGGCATGAATGACTAATAACAGTCATTTTAATTGTAAAGTTTGAGTGGCTGTACATAACCCTGTTGAAGCAGGACCCAGCCCTGTCCTTATTTATAGTTTTAGTTGCTAATTGTGGGTTCTCAGGGGAATGTAGTGATTCATGTTACCATGCATGGATTTTAATCCACTAATAACATATATGTGGCCTGGTTTCGACCAGACCAGACTACACTACTTTCCTCTCCCCCACTTCTTTTCCATTGTCTTCTTCTCCTAGTTACTACTACTATAATAATAACATTCTCTCTTATCTCCATCACAACCCTTGTGTTTCTCTCACAATCTCTTTCTTTTTATTTTCCTTCAATTTTTATAAATAACACTGCACCTATTTTATGCCTAATTAACAACTTGTGCACAACTTGCTATCAATATTATTTCTGCCCTGTGTTCCTTTATTCCCCTTCCCACTAACTTGTGAATTTTTTTGATGTATGATTGAACAAAAATACCAGTTCTAGCCCTATGCAAGAGGAATTATTCCTGAATTTTGTTCAAAAGTTAAGATCTATCAGTTAAGCTTGTTATTGTGGAAATTCTTACTAGGACTGGTACCGGCAATTTTTACACCAATTAATTTCGCTCATCTCAATTACCCATGGATAAAACAAATTCTTAGGAAACTAATCAACTCGCAGGCTTCTTGATTACCAGTTATGGGATAAGCTTCTAAAAATAAATTGTGGAGGCAAACATTCTAACTTAGTCTGTAAATACACTTATTTTCCAAAATCTTGTGGTTTTGGCATTTGAGAACACATCTAGCTGTCTCACTTGAAATTACTTGATTACAACTTGGAGCTTATGAGAATCACTACCATGTTTTTTTGTTGGGGGGACGTAGCAAAGGGCCAACCACTACCACATTAATTTTGTTTTAGCAGCAGCGTTCAAGTTGCTAAATTAGGTTTGATGATTGGTTAGAATAAACAAAATTGTTAACGAAGCAACACTTAAAATAAAGGTTTCTACTTCCATGTCACGGCAAGTGACGATGGATGAACTTGACAGAAGAAGAGAGATTAACGAATCTTTCTCCAACACACACATATTACTCCGACATAGTAATCGATGTTGGTTTCACTCATTATGCTGCTGAGATCACTTCACTCCACCTTCCGTAAAATCGTTGCTTATATTTTTCCATGATCACTTTTTCTGTTTATGAAACTCACCATAAGAAAACTATTGATAAATCTGATACAAATAACAGGTTTCTTATCATCACTTTCCAGCATTCAATAAATGAAATTTGCTTAACTCTTTACTGTCAGTTAAAATATTTAAATCTGATTTTTTATTACTTTAATCTAGAAAGTTAGTGCATTAATAATACTTGTCTTCACGCACACTTTATGAAAACTAACTCCCTCTGCCAAATTAAGGTAATAATTCTATTCAATGCATATATACAAACAATAAATACTTTCATTTTTAGCTTACTTCAATTTAGTGATTAAGTTTAAAATAAACTAGTATTGCATCTTCCTACACTTCCATCCTAATTTATTCATATCTGTTTTAGTGGCTTTTGTTTTCATAATTGTCATTTTTTTTATTATATTAATTGTTATAATAAGTTACGAATTCGTTTAACACAATCATATTAGAATTGACCATCTTGTGTAACTTTTTAAAAATGTAATAGTAGTTCAGCATTCTCATTCATTCGTTGATTTCGTGGCATTGACCATCTTGCACTGATTTAAATTTAAACTAAATCCATGCATGTAATAATATAATTTGATTCTTGTATAGAAAGGATAAAAGGTAGGAGATAAAATATTTTGTATGACATTAACTCGTTGCTGAAAAAGTTAACTTTTAAGTCTAGATAGGATCTTACACACGATGTCAAATATTTAAATACTACACAATTTATAACCACATCTACCAAAAGAGCCAGCGTCACAACATTGTGGTCCCAAAAGTTACATTAGTGGATTTTATTTCAAACATAAAAGTATATTGGAAATAATAAGTTAAAATGTTAATGTCTTTGCTAGAAATGAAAGTAAAAAAAAAGTGAAAAATGAATAGATCTTGCCTTTTCTTTTTTCTAAAACTGATCCCAGAAAAAAGGAAGTAGCTATGTATGTGTCTTGAAAGTTCTCAACGTCTCACCGTTGTAAATTGCAAAAGAGTGTGACACTTTATTTTTGTGTAACTATTGTGAATGACCTACCAAATTAAGGTGAACCCATTCAATAGCATCTGATTCCATTTTCAACTCTTCTTTGTTGCTCAATTTCTTCCACCCCTCCTTTTCCAATAAATCCACATATTTCAGGGTTTATTGTAAAGAAATAATTATCCACTTTTATTCATTTTGAGAAATTTTTTTCATGAGTAAGTGTTTTTTTTTTTTTTTTTTTAATTTTTTTTTTAACAAAATATTTTTTTTTTTTTTTCTAAATTTTTTTTTTTTTACTTTTTTTTTTTTTTTTATTTATTAAAATTAATTTTTATTTTTTATTTTTTTTTTTTCTTTTTTTTTCTTTTTTACAAATTTTTTTCATGAATAAGTGTTTTTTTTTTTTTTTTGTACATGTAATCTCAACCAAATATGATATGATTGTAAACCACAGTTTTTATATATAACCTTTTTAGACTAGTATAGTACTTAAACATCATATTAGTTATTTAATCTAATATTTTCCTAATTATATTTGGTAAAAATACTACTGTAGATAAACTTCACGTACTATATTAACATTTTTAAAAATCAATGCTACTATAGACAAATATTAACATAATATTGTAAGATTTTTTTTTTTTTAATGGTACGTATAGATAAAACTAACTCATTAAATAATATTACTTTTAAACAATGTTACCAACCATTTTCTTTAAAATTGTTAATATTTTCATTAATCAAAATTCAATGTTTTTTTCTTAAAATTTTTGTATTGCAATTTTTACTTGAAAACTAATAAAACAAAATAGATACATATAAAATGTTAAATTTCTACTATTATTGTTGCAAACCTTTTTAAAAAAATCTGTAATTTTTTATATGAGTTGAAAAAACACTTAAAAGTTTCTTATTATTTTTTTTGTAAGTAAACTTCGAAACACGTTACATAAATCTACAAAACCTGCTCGATTTTTATATTTGTAAAATATCTACAAATTGTTTTTTTATTAAATTTTAAAAGTAAATATATTGCATCACACTTTCATTGAAAACATAAATCTCAAAATCTCCTCAAACACAATCCCTTCAACGGTGAGACTGCGATTTTGGCACATTAACTCAGTAACTTCAGTGTGATTATGCAGCAACTCAGTGGTGACGCTGCAACACTTTGTCATCAGTCTATTTAAAAGTGTAAGTTATTTTATGATGAAAGAATTAGCACTACTTTGGTTTGACTTCTATTTGATATTTCTAGTTTTATCTATGATTCTTATTAATATTAATATTTTATTATTAATGATTTCATTTAATATTTATTCTTATGAAAATTACTTTTATTAGTTATTAGCTTTAAATAATATTTTTATTAATTATATTAAATAGATTAATTATTAATTATATCAAATAAAAAATTGTTAATTATGTTTAATTAAATAAAAGAAATTAATTTAAAAAATATTTTAAATATTAAGAAATATTACAAATGTATTAATTGAATAAATATATTTATTTTTATTTAATAATAATTATTATAACTCGTAAATATATCTGGTATCAATTTTAATAGTATTCATAATTTTAAATTAAATAGTTATTAATAAAAATAATTATTCTTTTCATTTATAACGAAATAATACGTTATTAATATATTTTCTCCAACAATAAATAAAGATCTTAGCAAACGTAGTGTTTGTGAATTGTTTCTAGTTTCAAGTTTAGTATTGGTCTGGGCCATATCTTCTAATTCTTTTTTCCATCAACAATGGGCTAAGATAAGGTTTATTATCTAGATTTTTCTTCCTGCACCTCCCTAACATTTTATAATCAATTAAAAATAATATTTTGAAACACATAAATCGAGAAATTTCTATCAAAAATAGATTTTTGATTATGTAATTTAAAATATACATATTTAAGATCACCTAATCTAAAATTATATCCTAGATTCTGATAATTCAATAATTATATAATTCTGTTATACTAACACAATTTAGAATATTATTCTAAAATATCTGATCGGAAATTATATTTTAGATTGTGTAATCTTATTTTTGGTTATGCAATCTAAAATAATGTTCAAGATTACTTTTAAATTATGGATCTTAAAATTATGTTTTAAATTATATAATTTAAAATATATATTACGACAAAGACATTTATATTATGAGTGTAGGAGAAGAAAATATGGAAGAGGGGGAAGAAATAGGCATATTTACTGTATGAGTTATCATGAGTTTCATTTCTTACCTCACATTATTTTTTGGGATGTTGTTTTATTGCTAATGTTTTCCCATTAGAGAGCATTATACATAATAGTTAGTAAATTGAAGTTATTGTTACAATTTTACAGCTAATTATAAAATTAGTTTATTATGTAATTACTCTCTCCAAATAGTAAACCAAATAGTTTACTAAACTGGTTGTAATTAATTCGATTTTTTTTTTAACCTTAGCCTTAAAAAAGCTGGTTGTTCGCTTCGTTCCCTTCAAATATATTATTATTATTATTATTATTATTATTATTATTATTATTATTATTATTATTATTATTATTATTATTCCAGTGAAGTTCTAAGTGATATAAAGTATTTCCATAATACATATTTGGGTTTATAACTTTTTTTTTTAAATTTGTTGAAATTTTGTTTTAATCTGAGGTGACTCACTGATAAAGTAGTAATAGTTAATTTATATATTTTTTTAAATGATATGGATCCTATATGGTGTAAAAACTTGTGTCTAATCATTAGTTATTATTTTGGTATCTCATTCCATCAAGTCGATTTAACTTTTGTTTAGCATCAAATCAGTGCTTTTTCCTTAGTGATGGGTGTAAAAAAAGTTAACCTCCGTTCAATACTTATCCTTTGGGCTTGTGGTGGTATTATGAGAATCTCATATTGAAATGTCTTTTTTGGAATTGATTCTATTTACATCATAATTTTCATTAATCTTATGAAAAAAATATTCTGATATGTTAGAGATTACAATACAACTCTTATTTTTAAGGTTAAGAAAATATTCTAATTGTATGAATAAGAGAATTTGTAGTTTGTTTGATCAAATTTCTTGTCCCAGTCTTAAAAGGATTGATTCAATTATTGAATTCAGATATGATTTCCAATGTGGTAAGAATCTATACATTTGAATACGAAACACAATGAGACCAAAAGTTCCTCATGAGATCTAAGTCAAATTTGATCCTGACAAGAATATAGTTATTAAATGTCAAGTGACAATAATTCTTAAAGATGTAGTTGTATATTGTATTTATCTTCATGTATTTATCTTCAAGTTAGGATTAGTCTCAATTTTAAATTTTGTAATTGATGTTTTTTGAAATTTATTTTTCACGTGAATTGATTAATGTATACACGAATTAGAATATAATAAAATTGTCCGAGTGGATGATAAAATATAATATAAAAATGAGGAGGTTCAAATGACATAAAAAAGTACTAAAACTCAAGACAGGTGAATCAACAAAGTATATCTCGAAATTTACTTAAAAATACACAACTACCTTGAAAAAAGACTAATTTGAGAAAATACAAAACTGCATTGAGATAAAACTAATTCGAAAATATCTAAGAATCAAATATTGATGAAGCAATTAAATAAAATGGTATAAGCTTACATTTCCAAAACACCTACATGTAATGAGTATGAACAGAATAAATTGTCTTAGAATGTAATTTTTAAATTTTTTTCCCTTATCTTTCTTTATTTAAGTTTCTTTATTTTCTTTTAACTTTCTTTCCATTTATTGTTCATAAATTTTCTTTAAATAGTTATATTACTGAGAAATATCATGTTTATTATACTAAGTGAAGTTATTCAGGTTATAAAAAAGTTAAAGGAGTTGAAATGAAATTTTGTATCTGCATATTAATTACTGTCAACTTGTTCTTATCGGTATAATGATAATTATTGCTTATTTGAATCCAATATTTATATTATTTTAAAAATCATCATTTAATAATACTTATTGAATTAATTATGAGTTTAAAATGAAGTTATTATTAATGATGGTTAAGAATCCACTTTTCACCTTAAATAAGAAATTAATATTTTTATTTTGCCTTTAGACAACTGAGGTTTAGACAATTTTAATTTAGTAATCATATGATTATTAAGAAATAGTAGTGCGCATGTTGTCACGGCTTGATGAATATGACTATTAATACAAATATTAAGATTAAATATATCCTAACATTTTATTTTAAAAGTTAAAAATATTTTAGTAGTAGAATAAATCATAATATAATAAGTAAAGTAAAAAATCTCTAAAAATATTGAAGAAATTACCTTATATTAGATAAGATATTATATATAATGTAACAGATTTTTAAATTAGTTAACATATCAAATGATTTTAATTAGTTACCACATCAAATGATTCTAAAAATTAACATGTTTTTTCAGCTTGTGAAAGTTAATTTTTCATACTAGAATGTTTATGAAAAATACTTAGATTAGCATTGCTCTTAAAAACTATTGACAGTGTTTGTTTTTAAAAGGTAAACCAATCAGAAGAAACCCACTTTTCCAATTTAAATTACGGAAAAACTAAGATTTTCTTTTGATAAAGTACAATGATTCTGAGAATTTCATAATAATAGTGTCACTCTCAAAGAAATTTTTCTTATATCAATTCACAGACCATGGATTAATCCCTCTCACCCATTTCTGAGTGCAAATGAAAATAAAAAATTCATCCCAAAAGGACCCAAACGAGTTTGAAAAGTAGTATAATACTATTACCACAACGACTGAAAAACTTACCAAACTGATTCATAGAAACGTGAGACTTAAAGAAGAAGAAGAAGAAACAACTGATATGTGATCGTTTACTGCGACCCAGTCATTCCCATGTCTTCTCTCTCTCCAAAAGAGGGATAGAACCACCATGCCAGTCCCTCCCAAACCCATCAACACCTTCACCATAACCATCATGCTCACCTTCACCTTTTTCCTTCTCTTCTTCTCCGGCTTCCTCCGATTCCCCTCCGCCTCCTCCTCTTTCCCTCCCCTCAGCCGCCCCATCACGCCGCAGGCTGCTCAACCCTTCACTGATCTGGTGGGGGCCTTCAGGAAATGGGACTCGCAAGTGGGTTGCGCTCGCTTCAAAGAGAAACCAACCGGGGTGCCCTTAAACCAGTCAAAGGTCGCATCTTTGCAGGAGATTGGAAGTTGTGCGGGGTTGAAGCTGAACCATGTTAGTGTCTTGGTTGAAGGGTGGACTTGGATTCCTGATAACTTGGATAACTTGTATTCGTGCTCTTGTGGGTTGAGCTGCTTGTGGACCAAATCGCCTGTTCTCGCTGACAAGCCTGATGCCTTGCTGTTTGAAACGACCACGCCTCCGCTTCAGGTGGGTTTTGCTTCTAATGGTTGTTTGGAATGGGTAGGAATGCGAATGGATGTGCTAGTTTTGTTTGCAAAATCGCATTTTGATTGGAAATTGATAATGTATTAAGGACATGAATGGTGTTTTATCTGGGGTTGAGTCATCTGGGTGATAATACCCTGCATTGCTGAGAGTTTGATTTATGATCCCTGCTTTGTGGTTGTCTCTTTTGAAGCTTGGTTGGTTGTCATTTATTATTTCAGTTTTCACGACTGGATCAAGATAGGGATAATTTCCTATGATCTATCTTGGATAGCTGTTGAAGACTCGATATTGGAGTAGATCTGTGACATATGGTGTGTTAATATGCTAGCATTGAAGGAGATGTTCACAAATCACGATTGAATTTGTTAGCTTCGCAAGCCCCATTTACTGTCACTATTTTTTTGAAAAAACAACTAAATTGATCTGATTTTTAGATAGTTATGAGAACATATGAGGAACAGTAGTTCATTCTTATTAATAGGAGGAAACGATTATATTACAACTACAACTCATTATGAGGTGAAATATATTGCATTGGTGTTTGGTGCAGTAGTGGGAGTCATGGGAAGGTGTGCAAAGGAATAAGGATATTTATCCTTTTCAGGAGATACCAAAACCATGTTTAGGACTTTTTCCCCCCATTTTAATCTTTGGTCGATAACTAGAAGGAAATAACATTGCAATTTGAAAGGTTATTTTCTTAGTTGTGCCTTCGCACCTTGGAAGGCAGATTATTTTACTAAGCCTGTTTGTTTTGGTATTAGAATATTAAGTCTGGCACTTCCCAATGAAAATCTATGACTGAGAATCTGAGATTAATCAAAACACACATTCCAATGATGTTCACTGATTCAAAATTATTTCTATCAAAATCAGCTCTACCCTACTTTAAAACAAACAAGCCTAGGCATTTCTGTTATCAGCTTTTCTAAGCAGTGTTATCTAGAAGTATGATGTGGTCTTTGTGTGAAGATTAGGTTAATAGATCTTGAATTTGAGATTTTGTGTGAAGCATCAAAAACTGAGTTAAAGTCCTTTTTTATTGAACTTAAGCTAGTCGTAGCATACAATAGATATATGGCAAAATGATTTCATGATAAGAACTATTTGCTAAAGTAGGATCTGGGGAAGTCATTTATTCATCATGATTTCGTGCAGTTGTTCTAGAAAGTTTTGTAATTGTTTGCTATGTGTTGGAGTGCATTTTATTTAGGAATGCTGGATAGAGGTAAAAGCAGCTAATAATAGCAAAGTAGCTATTTTTCTTTTAAGCAAAACGGCTACATTTCCATTTTTGTTCCTTTGTGTCTCTACCATTCTGGGGTTAATAATAGCAAGAAGAAGTTCTTCTTGGTTCCTTGCACAACTTAACTAACTGCAACTATAGCTGATGAAAAATTCTTTTGGTGATTATATTTCCCTTTTCTATTTGGGCTGTGGCTGGGTCCATTTTTCTTCAATATTTTTAACTGTGAGCCTGGTTTTAACTTATTGTTCTGTTCTCAGGGATCGGATTTAAGTAAGTCAACAACTAAAATGCCTTTTGGTTGAGTTGTTTTCAAAGTATTTAATTCATGAAACGTGATCCTTCCGTCTCAAAATACAAAATATAAACAAAACATAATAAACAGGAAACCAGGCATAATTTATTTGGTGGTATGAATGTGATAATTATCTACACTGCCATATATAAATGAAGTCATGTATTCCTTTGAGCCTTTAGGTGTTTAAAATCTGGTTAAAACATGCTTACAGTTTCAACTATCTTTTCTGAGTTCATTAGCTTGATACAATTATCTTTGTAGGAGATTTCAATAAACACCTTTTTAAGCAGTTCAAAATCACACCAGGAAACCATCTCCTTACTTTTGTAGTGAAGGGTGCTTCTATTGTCTACCGTTTCTTGCCCAAATGCTTCTCATGCGTGGTTGTCTTGCATGTTTTTTAGGATTTTTTTGGCTGAGATAATATATACTTCGATATTGCATATTGCTCACTTTGTTACGGTTTCTTTTTCATTTCAGAGACGCATGGGAGAACCACTTCGTGTATATATGGATCTTGAAGCTGGCCGACGTAGATCAGGTCAAGAGGATATATATATCAGTTATCATGCTGAGGATGATGTACAATCAACCTATGCTGGAGCACTCTTCCACAGTGGTCGAAACTATCACGTCTCCAGTGATAAAAACAGTGTAAGTAATTGATCAAGAATATATTAATAAATGACAGATAACAAAAGATGGATTCATAGCAACATAACCCCATTTACCCTTTGCAGGATATACTTGTTTATTGGTCTTCATCACGGTGTCTTTCTCAAAGGAATGAACTTGCCAAGAAACTCCTGAGCTTACTGCCGCATCATTCATTTGGCAAGTGCCTAAACAATGTTGGTGGTCTAGACGCAGCTCTTTCGCTTTATCCCGAATGCGCAAATGATGCCAATGTTACCCCAAAATGGTGGGATCATTTACATTGTGCCATGTCCCACTACAAGTTCGTTCTTGCCATTGAGAACACTTTTACAGAGAGTTATGTAACAGAGAAGTTATTCTATGCCTTGGACTCTGGTGCAGTTCCAATCTATTTTGGTGCACCAAATGTCATGGATTTCGTTCCTCCACATTCAATCATAGATGGTAGAAAATTCAACTCGTTGGAAGAGTTGGCCTCGTATGTGAAGGCAGTTGCTAACGACCCAGTAGCCTATGCAGAATACCATGCATGGAGAAGGTGTGGTGTGCTGGGAAACTATGGAAAAACCCGAGCCATGAGCCTTGACACATTGCCTTGCCGATTGTGTGAGGTTGTTAGCAGAAGAGGTGGAAGAAATGCAAGAAGATAGGTTAAGTTTTTGGCTCTGCTTGAGAGAAATACATGCATTGGATTTAGGCTTGCGACCTGTATAGAGGCACATTGCTTGTTTCTCTGAGCTGAGTAACATGATCATTAAAAATAGTATATGAATCATATTCCATTTGTTTTATTTTTTATTTTCCTTCCACCTTTTCTTACAGATAGAAAGTCGTTGATGCCACCACCTAGCTTACACTGCAGTGAAGGGTTTTTGTTAATGTATACTTTTTTAGAAAGTCGTGCATATGCGAACTTGCGATGGCAATACCACTCGTCGTATATAAAAGAAAATGTATTTTTCTTAAAAATAAAATATACCAAAAGATAATTTTTGAATAACCTTCTAATAAATATAAAAAATATTACAACACAATCAACAATTTTGTTTCAAAACAAAAAAATTGATAGCCTTTAAATTAATTTTAGAAAAAAAAAAAAAAAAGAGAGAGAGAGGACATGACAAGGAAGATAGTTGAAAAAGTAGTGAATAAGGCACCCGAACGCATGCCATTATAGAGCAGCGGGAAGGGAAGGAGAAGTGGTTTAAGAGTATTTAAACATACGAAAGGCCATTTGATGAGAGTGACTTTGAAAAGTGCCGCAAGGATTCTTGTGGCGCATCCCGTATCCAATTTGAGTGTGAGGGGTTTTTCATTCTCACAGTTTCACACATTAACACCAACCGTTGTTCTTCCTCTCCACTCTCACCGTCCCGCCAAAACCCTCGTTCGAATCGCTACCCCGTCGTTTCGCACTTGCGGTTGCGCACCAATGTCTACGTTTCAGGTCCGTGACAGAATCGACCTCTCCGACACCGAGAGAAACATCTTCGACAGGCTTCTCGCCACTCTTCGCCACTTCCACCTCCAAACTCAGCTCCGAGTCGCCGGTGGCTGGGTTCGCGACAAGGTCACACTCCATTAGTTTTTAGCCCTAATTCCTTTCTCGTTATTCTTCTTGACCTCTTTTGATTTGTTCTGTTCCGCAGCTTCTGGGAAAAGAGTGCTATGACATCGATATTGCTCTGGACAATATGATGGGAACTGAGTTTGTGGATAAGGTTAGGGAGTACTTGTTGTCCATCGGCGAAGATGTACAGGGAGTTTGTGTCATCGAGAGGTATTTTTCTTTTGTGTTCTCTTTACAGGTCTTGTTGCAGGACTTGGTTGTGATTGCCAAACATGTCGTACTAACTTACTGCGGTAAAATACCTAATGGAAAACTACATGTTCGATATTCGCTACTAAAGATTATACGGATGAATTGTGAACTGAAATAAAGTAATGATGTGTTTAGATATAGTATTAGATTATTGAGTTCGAACTTGAGGAAATCACAGCACGGTTTTCACTTTTTTTTCTTCCTAACTTTTTGCACTATTCATAATTAATTAATCAAGTCCTAACATTGTAAGTGAAAGTTGAGTTTAATATCAGATTTTTAATTTGATGAGTATGGATGTTTTTAACTGGAGTACAAGTTTACACATTTTTGTCACTGGTGTTAACGATCTAGAAAATGTGCAAGTTTGACAATATATATCATAAGCTGTTTATTTTTGGTTGTTTTTTTTTTCTTTACTTTTTTCTGTAAAGCTTTAATTGTTATCCTTTCTTTTTGCAGCAATCCTGACCAGTCCAAACATTTGGAAACAGCCAGGATGCGTTTGTTTGATATATGGATTGATTTTGTTAACCTACGGAGTGAAGAATACACTGAGAATAGCCGCATTCCTTCTAAGGTATATTATTGCTCAGTCTTTCGTTCGATTCAAATTTATCTATTCCCCTGTGGTTGCATATTTGCATATTTTTGTTTTCTTCTAAATTTCTTTATTAGTTTTTTTTGGTTCAGTTTGGTCATTTAAAACAGACATTTTTCCATTTTCTTTTTAGTTGGAATCAGATGCGTGCATTCTCATAATTAGTTAAACACTTAAAAAAAAAAAAGAAAAATCATTATTGTTAAGGTACAATGAATCTATACGTTGCACTTTCATTGATATTTAAGCTAATTTTATGCTAAGATGAACATGTATTTGCCATTTGGAGTGTTTGGTTGCCCTCTCCATATCCTTGCGAAATTCAACAGAATAAAGAATGCTTCATGTCTAACAGCAAAGATTTGGAACAGCAGAAGAGGATGCATATAGGAGAGATTTGACAATTAACAGGTATCTCTATGTTTTTTTTTTTAATGAAACCTATCATTGGATAAGACAGAGAAAGAAGTACAAAACTGGGAGAAATTTAAAAAAAAAATAAAAAAATCTGCTTAACATTTGAGCATTTATGTGTGGGGAATGATACAGTTAAGAATTATGCTGGTAAACTTTCTTATATCTATATGTTGGTTTCAGTTTTCTTCTCCTATTACTCATTTTACAAGATAGTTTCATAAATTGATTCAGTTGTGCATGGCAGCTTATTCTACAATATCAACACTGACTCAGTTGAAGATTTCACTAAGAGAGGTTAGAGTGGATCTTTACTGAACAAGGATTTTGTGACACACTTGTTTGCCCATCTAATAATCTGTTTGGCACTTTTCAGGGATCCTGGATCTTAAGTTTGGAAAGATTGTGACACCTTTACCTCCAAAGGACACATTTCTTGATGATCCATTACGAGTTCTTCGAGCTATTAGATTTGGTATTTTGTAATTTTCATGATCAATTTATTTTTGTATGTCCTCTGAATCTTTTTCCCCTTGCTTTTTTTGAAGTTAGAACTTGTTCGCCTGTTATATTGAAGAGACATTTTTATTATTCTTAGGTGCTAGATTTGAATTCACCCTAGATGAAGATTTGAAAGTAGCTGCTGCATGTGATGATGTGAAAGATGCTCTGGCTGCTAAAATTAGCAGAGAGCGCATTGGAACAGAGGTATGTTCTAACTCTTCTATTACTCTAGTGTAGTTACGCCTTAGAATGTAATTTTAAAATCTGGAACGCTATTGGTGCTTATTATAAGAATGTACTTGTGCTTTTTCGTCAGCATTTTGAAAATCTTGCCATTCATTCTCTTATGTGTATCTGTGTTTGTAGATTGATCTTATGATATCCGGAAATCAGCCTGTCAAAGCAATGACTTATATTTGTGATCTGACGCTATTTTGGATTGTATTCAGTCTTCCTCCTGAATTTGAACCTGCTATTTCAGATGGATGTGAAAGGTATTGTTTGTAGATAGATTCAAAAAGTTGTTTCTTTGTGGGTTGAAAGTGCGTAATGATTGCAAATCCATTAAATAATGACTATTTCATTTACATCTTCTGTACAGAGTAAGAGTTACCTGGATATTATTGCCTCTTTGTCAGAAAACAAAGAAGCAGTTAATAGAAAGATAAAAATAATCGATATTTGTGATAAATTTCGCATTTGAAACAGTATACTTTTTGAGATGTGCACAAGTGTATCTACAGTTACGCACATGCTGAAGACATACTTATTTTTCTTTTTTTCTTTCAACTACTTATTGAATCCTCATATATAATATGGATATTTCTATTTAGCCAATATACATGGGAAGTCTTGAGCAAACCTCAATTCATGAGATAGCTTTTGAGGTTGAGACCCTATTTCAATATTTATAAGAGTTTATCATAAATTTAATATTGGGCCACTTTTATTTGTCCTAGTAAAAAAGCTACTCGGCCCCAAGGGCTGCAGGTTTCCCAATGCAATATATAAAGAAATCTTTCATTAGAGGAAATGTACGGAGAGGATAACATTATGTATGACTCACTGCTGAGTCAGCAATAACAGACTGACCATCAAATTAACTCTCGCAGACTTAGTTCTGAGATCTTACATCAACTATATAGATATGGCTTAAATAAAACTTTTTAAGGCTTGGGTACTCCTCACCTCATGAGGTTGAGTTCAGTCCAGTGCAAATTCAAGATCTTTCATCCTTGCTGTAAAAATATTGTGATTTTTATGATGTCATTAATCTTCTTAGGTTAGAAACCTTATCGAGCTTAGCTAGTATTGGCAATATCCAACTAATAGTTGGCCTAATTATTTGTTGGAAGTGAGTGACACTGGTTATATCATGTATTATATATACCTTATATGAATCTGGTATTTTCTGAGAACCTACTTACTCTCATTTCTTACTTCTCTATGTAAACCTTATCATTATGCTTAATTGTTTTCGTTTTGTTTTGCCCAATTCTCTTGCATGATATTTCGTCAGTCATGCTGATCAATTGTTTTATAAACTTTTTCTAGGCTTTGCATTTCTTGCTTGCATACCGCTTGGAACCTTGTCCATTTACTCGGAGAGTCAACTTTTACTGTAAGTAATAAATGGAAGATTAATGTTTGCCATGTATTCTTTTGTTCCATTTATTCTTTTCTAGCAGGAGTTGCATGGCTATTCCTGTATCACTTTATGTTGTTTAGCAGTGTACTATCTCTAGACTCAAATATAAGCAAAATTAATTATTTTCACACTGATTAAGAATAAAAGGTGAGTTGATTTAATATTCTTGTTTATACGATAGAGGTACTATTCTAACTTTTCTAAATTACCCTCATTTGTATCTATTGAGTAGGATGTTTAGATTTCAAGGTAACGGTATATTTTAATAGTAGTATTAAATACGGCTTTGAGAATTGAAATTTGTTTATATTTAAGTCTAGCAAACATTTGCTTATATCTATCTGAGTCCAGAGGATGTATCTGATATGCTGATACACATTTTCTCTGTATATTTTAGGCTGAACAAAAAAGGTTAGCACTTTATGCTGCTTTGTTTCTCCCTCTTAGAAATACCACTTACAGAGAAAAGAAAGCAAAGAAGGTACATACCCATTACTTTTTCTACATGCTAGTACTATTTGTGATTTGTCAATATTAAGCGCAAGTAACTCTGAGCTCTGGGATTTGAATTTAGTAATTTAAACATCTAGCACAATATCTTGTTTTGTGAAGGAGTTATTTGTATGGCAGTTATTAAAGGTAATAGAGGAGTTATTTGTATGACATGTATCCCAGCTTCCCAACAGTTGGCAGTCATTCTAACCAGTTGAATGTTTTAGCCTAATTCTGAATTTCCTGTAAGCAAGTTGGACGTGTTGGATATCTATCCGCTAACTTGAGGGGGAAGGTTGTGGAAGTTGTTAGGGATATTTCAGAATAAATAAGTCCTAGAACCCTTACAATAGATAAGATTAGTTTTTTACCGATCTTATCCTTGTCTTTCCTGTTTAATTTTTTTTTTTTTTGTTTAATTTGAATTGTAGTCTGACTGGTTTGAAAATCTCTAACCAACTCTGCCTATAAATCTCAATCTCTGTAAATCTGAATGAATATAAAAATAAAGTTATCTTTCTTCTCTAAACTAGAAAATAAGACAATATTGTGTCAGTAGCTGCATTGCAGATTGCAGGCACTTCTAGTTTGGAAAAACATTTAAAAATTATTTAAGTTGAGTTTGCCAGTCATGCCTTGATCTAAAAGTTAGCTACTGTGTTCGAGCTCATCAACTTGGACAATTGTCTTGCACTCTTGTCTCCATTCATCCTCTCCTGTAGAGTGGAGACTAATATATTTGTTGCATCTGATCATTGTACCATATGTCTATTCATTCGATTATATTTAAAATAAAATGTTGCTTTAATAGCCTTATATTGGATTCTAAATTATAGATCCCTGTTGTCAATCATATTATCCGGGAGTCACTTAAACGAAAAGCTAAGGATGCAGAAACGGTCAGTTTTCTTTCTTTTTAGCCTTCTTAAGATCCAAAGGATGTATTATAACTTCTATAATGTAAATATTTTTTTGTATTATTGACTCTTGTGGATAATTTGTATTGATATTTGCATTTGTTCCTCAAAATCTAGGTGCTCAACTTACACCAAGCATCACATAAGTTCTTGATGTTGTTCCCTTGTCTTGCATCTGGTGAGGATGTCAAAGTTGTGGATCATGATTGGATGGGAGACTTAGTTGATGTCCCTGTTTCTTCTAGAGTCAGGGTACTGACAGGTATAGTTTTCTTGCTTTGCTACCAAGGTTTTTGCATCTGCATTTTGCTGTTTTTGGACTGTTAGAAATCTAATATAGAACCTTTATGGACCTTCACCTAAAAGCTTAAGCCTTTTGGAATAGTTTGTTCATGACATGACATGGTAATCACAGTGAGCCTCCATGACCAAATGGTCTAGATTTTAATCTTTGCCTTTCCCATTCTTATAATGAAAAAGTTAAATTCCAGAACATGGTAGCTAGGCCTGGGCATTGTCCATGTTTCAAGCCCAAATGGCTCTTTAGTAAAGGGAGATGCTAAACATTAAAATAGTAGCTTAAGTTTTTGGCATAGTTGTTTAATGACAAATAGCTATTGTTGACCTTAATCTTCATTTATAGTCTTTTCATGTTAGCATATTGTGTTTTCACGTTTCCGGATGTTGCAGTTTCAATTTACTATTGGCTTTGTAATAAAAAGTAACTAAAGCCTACAACCGATATTTTCTTGTATTTATTTTGCAGTCATACTTCTTTACCTTTTAAGACATCGAAAGTTTTTCAGCACTTCACTGGATTATGTCAATAAAAAAAGGAAACAGAAGATTAGGGTTTTCCTTAAAATATGAGGATTTAGTTCAATGTTGTGATACTGCATTGTAATTCTTGCCTGCTCGTCCATGTGTTTGTATAGGAAGTTAATGCTAAGCTATTGTGCATTATGAATTGTATCTGTTATGGCTGAGCTTTTTATATTTTATTCATTTAGGGTTTCTCTTAAGAGAGCTTAAAGATTTTTGGCGAGTTGCACTGTTGATATCCACTATACTACATCCTATTGACATTGAGGATGGGCCCTCGCAGCTGGATAAAAGAAGAGATCTGTTTAATACTGTGGAGAATTCTATAACCAAACTCGGTGAGCCTAGTGGCTCATTTGTCTATTTTGTGATGTCTTTAACTTTTAGTTTCAGTACCTTATTATTGTGCTTTATATATTTTCAAGGAATCAAATACTTATTTGTCAACTACATTCATACAGATTATCCTGTCCTTGTAGAACATTTTGAATTCTATTTCTTTTTGTATTATATCTAAACTTTTCAATGTGTTCCTTTGATCTGAATAATTGAATGTTCATTTGGATAATGATTCTTTTCTTATTTTTCCTTTGCATTTGGAATTTGGAAGCTTTATTCTAGTGTGAAAAACTTTGCACTTGCCCCTGATGCTGCAAGCCTGCAGCTGTTTGAACTCGTGACTGTATGTTTCAATGAGAATGCGAATGAAACTATTGTGTTACAAACTATAGTTTATACTAGAAAATTATAAACTAAGAAAAGTTAGGGTAATAGGAAAAAAAAGACATGATTGTTTGCTTATCATGTGACACAAAAGCGTATGTTTGACAAGAGGTGTGTTTATTTGTATGCTGGCACCACTCTAGTAGTTTGCTATGCCTCAAATTACTTTTTTTAACTAACACGTCAAACAATTGGATAGCAGGCCTTGAGAGGGTATGGGACGTCAAACAATTGATCAATGGCAAAGATGTTATGAATACCTTAGAGCTTAAAGGAGGACCCCTTGTAAAGGAGTGGGTAAGTCATTTGTTTGGTTTAATGCATTTTCACTCATTGCCTTGAAATTTGAGGTTTTCATTTTCACTTGCAGCTGGATAAAGCAATGGCTTGGCAACTTGCCCATCCATCTGGAACTGCAGAGGATTGCATTGAATGGTTGAGAGAAACAAATTCTAAGCGTGTTAAGTTGCAGTGAGATGGATTGCCTTCAGCGATTGTATATTCCCTCTCATTGTTTTGGATTGAGAGAACCTGCATTGGATAAAGGAAACTTACCCAGCTGGCTGTGCGACTTGAGATGATAATGGGAATATTGCAGACAATCTTTGCTTGAAGTTGCTCTGCCACTTGCAACTTTTATAAAACCCGAAGCAGTTCCTACTGACTTTTGGGACGTAAATTTACATCCTGGTAAAATACAATTATTTTTTTATTGCGTAATTGTGCTAGAATGGGTGAAAATATCATAGCCTTATTTTGGTAGCCTGCATCTTGTTCAATGGTATTTATATTCCTATCAGGAGTCTAACCATTGTGTCGTGGTGGAAATACAAGTTATTTCATCCTTTTGTTTATAAAAATAGGAATGAAACTTTAAACGATTGATCATACATGTTTCATTTCATCATACATAAAACATGAATGAAATAATATTTCTTCTATTCCAATTTGGAGTGTATATTATATAAAAATAACAATTCTTTTACTTACTATTTTATATTTGCAATTTTTCATCCTAATAAATGATCTTTTGAGGGTAATGTATTAAAAGAAATATTGTTTATTTCAATTAATTGTTTTCTCCTCTTTTCAGATAATAATATAATGAAATTATTCTCTTGTACTAATGTAAAATATTTAAATAATTTTATTCTATTTCACTTATTCTCCACGGTCTTGCAGATCAAATTATATTTCACTTGTTTATATAACTTGTGTCTACATCTTTGTATATTTATATAAATTCAAAATTTATGAATCTAGATTATTTAATTAGTGAACTAAGAGTTATAATTCATTTATTTCAAATTGGCTGGCTATTTTTTTAAAATAGTTATTTTAAAACTCTTTGACTGAATTTATTATCAATAATAAGTTTTTAAAACCAAAAATGTCTTGTGTTTTTCAAACCAAAAATGCCTTACACATATAGTTCAAAATTTTGATATTTTTATTGAAAAAAGCTAATGTAAATTGCGTCGTAGCTAACATTTTGGATCCAACTTCTGTCACCTTCCAAGGACGATTGTATTCTGCACCTTCATATATTCATGCATCACCCCATAAAAATTGAATTTCCAGTTTTATCTCTCAAAAATATGTATTCCTAAATACACAATCCGAAACATTATTATATATTTTAGAATGCACAATAATACATATGAATTTTTTAACTTTATTTTTTAAACCTTTCATTAAGACAACTTTTTTTAATACAAAATAGATTATTTTTAATATAGAATTTAGTTTTTCTAAAAACAAAATTTATTTATTTTAATACAAAGTGATTTTTATGAACAACAACAATATTTCCATAAACTAATTATTATAAAATTCTCACAAGTACCGTATTTCGATAAACTAAAGTACTGTACAACATAATTTTGAACTTAAAGAATGAAAAACCTAAGTATATAAAAAAGGTATCTGAGTAATATCTCCTGGTTGTCTTTTATATATAGCACAATCTATGTTTGGTTTAGATGGTCCCTTCATCCATAATGGCATGAACTAATTATAAGTTGTCTTTTATATATAGCACATAGATGGATGTTTGGTTTAGATGGTCTCTTCATTCATAATGTCATGAACTAATTATATTGTACTTTGGATTTCTGTTTATGTTGAAATATGTTTGTAAACATAGTTACAGTTATTATATATGGTAAGATGTTGATGATTATCTTAAATATATCCCGCATTCACTAAAATGATATGAGTTACTAAATATATTGAAATAAATAACCATGATAAATAAACAATACATATATAATAAGTTAAATTATTCATTGGATAAGCATATTCTTATTGTGACGTAAGTTGTATTTCTCCATTGTTCAGACTATGCGATTGATGACATGGTAATATAGACTATTGATCTTCCTTTACTCCATAAAGTATGTAGGGGTGTAATACAAATCTTAACCAACACACATATCTAGCTGCACACGAAGATCAATGTGTAGTCAGTGTCACACCTGTGGCAAGATGGTCGACAAAGTGTAGCCACTTGTCATCTATTACAGACAAAACACCGTCTTCATATGTAATGGGAGGTTGAGAATCTGTCTGCTTATACAATATTGTTGCAAGACACGCTCAGACAAATGACACTGTGTGTATGCAACCAGACAGATGTATCCAAAGAACATTTATGTCAACTCAAACCATCTACTGTGAGGATGATCTTCATGAGGACTACTAATCACACCAGCATGTGTGAGACCATCAAACTGGATGTGTACAGTGCCAACCGTGCATATATGGTGTTCAATCACATATCATGCAGATCGAGGTTGAACCTCTTGATATGAAGGATTCATATAGTGCTCATATATCCACACTTGTAACAATTTGAAGAATATATTATTCATACATTACTAAATATATATCTAAGTAGTTCAAATATTATTTACTAACAAAAGCATGACATAACCATCTAACTGCTTTGTGTGTGCAAAACATGCATCCATATATGTGGGTGAGTGAAATAACACCCTATAAGCACCCATCACACAGGCACAAATTATTGAACAGTTTCAAGTATATATGTTACATTTTTATCTGTAAAGATTGTGTATCCCACAAGATGCTACTAATAAGTCTAAGCTCTAGACTCATATCTTTAGTAGACGTAACATTCCTCGTAGACCTCTTCTAACCAATTGAGTCTGACGTGTGTGACACGATAATGTTTCAACTCTACCATTGCATCACCAAGTACACCCCAAGGAACTCAACCGATAATGTTGACATTGATGTGAAATTCAACGTCACATCCAAAAAACCGTCCCACAATGGGGATATGCAACCATTAAACACACTATCTAACGTGATGGTCATCTCACCGATGCGAAGGTGGAATGCGTTGGTGTCCCAATGCCACTTTCCCCTCAAAAGTTTATATGAGACCCTTATTAGTGGTCTTATAATTGATGTTTTACAATGACAACAATCTAAAGTTAAGCATGACAATCTCGATCCAGGGATGAGGGATCCCAAGTTTTCTTGCACCTATGGGATATCGACTTCAATTCCCCTCAATCCTAACAACAAATTGATGTCGTTGGTCTCTGTTTAGCATTGCCTTGAGATGTACCACCTCTAGTGCTGGCTATAATTGTCAAATAATTCCTTTATTAATAAATTATATTTTCAAGCATTCTCAAACGCACTTTAATACATTTCAAAATACACAATCCAAAATATATTTCCAGATTTGGAAATGTGTCTTGGAATGTGTATTCCAGAATGTATTAAAACATTCCGAATTGCACGTTACGAAATATATTTTTAGATCTATAAATATATTATCTGAATTGTGCAATCTAAAATGTCTTAATTCATTATGGAATTCACCTTCTGAAATGCATTTTTAGATCCCTAAATACATTATGATTTAGGATTTAGACTATGGATTAGGATTTAGACCCTAAACCTTAAATATATTATGAATTGTGCATTTGAGAATCTACACAAAACTTCAAAATAGGTTATAGATTGTACAATTAGAACATACTCAAATCATCAATCTAGAAAAGTTTATCACAAAAGGAGAAAAAGTAGAACTCAGTCACCATTAAAAAAACGGAGATTCACAAAAGTTAACCTTTTCAAAGACACATAAGCCAATGAGGTCTAAGACGGTTTTTCGTAAACCAATACTATTTCAGTAAGACCTCTCATACATGAACGACCTAGGAAATGGGTTGCGGCAAAGGGAAGATGAAGTGAGAAAAAAAATAAAAATAAGACTTTTTATAAATGTGAAAGCAAAAAAATAAAAATAAGACTTTTTATAAATGTGAAAGCAGTGTGTATTATAGGAAGGACTGACCACCTAAACCAATGTATAATTGCATAAATTCAGATGTGTCAACCGACCGAGAAGGTGTCGGTTTAGACGAGACCAACTGAATACCATCCGATATAACTTTACAAGGTGAATATTTATTATCCTATTATGATCACCAGACACGTGACATTCAGGTGGCCACCATTGATAAGGGCACTTCATTGTTAAAATGGGCTTCGAGCCTAATCACTCGAAGGTCCATCTAAGCACTATAAAAAAAAAGGTGATCCCAAGAGATAAGGTACTGTTACTCTATCCTATTTTACCTTGCATTACTCGGATTCTTACTGACTTGAGCGTCAGAATGCATGCAAGAACCTTACCTGAAATTGTGAGCTTTTGAAAAACTAAACTAAGAGGATCGTTCAAATTAGTCAGGATGACTGAATAGAGAAAGGAACCAAAGATCTATAAAAAATTATCAAGACATTATTGCTTGTTGAAATTAATCAGTCTCTTGCAAAAACACAATGTATTTTGAAAATTTCATCCCATGGAGATGAGCTTCAAACCATGGAAGTAGAAGATGGAATGACCCTTTACAGGTCACACCTTCCATTTATTAATATATTTTTTATGATCCAATAAAATCCACTTTAACATCCTTTTATAAATAGGAAATATATTCATTGCCAACTTGTTATAGTGATTTAGTACGTGTAAAGTTATATTAAAACAATAAAAAAAATCAGTGAAAATAAATAGGATTTTTTTTCTGCATGAACATTTTGAATTGTTGTCCTAAAATTTTGCGTTAAATTAATCTAACTCGGATGTGAGATAAGTTAAGGATCGTTTCCGCTAAGAATGAAACTCGAAAAGTAAGAATATTAGTTCTACTTTTTTTTTCTACATTACAAATATAATAGACACTTTTGTTTAAATGAATATTACTTACATGTTAAAATTAGTCTGTTTAATAGATTTTTATTATTATATAAAACTCGAATTTAAGATTCTATTTAAAATAAAATAAATATGTACTATTTAAACCAATTACGTGTTAGTAACCTCTTGAATCAAACATGTTTAGCTAAGTCTACAATTCTTTGATGTAAAGAAAAGTCTCGAATTCTCTGAAAGAATAACATTAAAATACAAAATTAAAATGTTCAAGATTTAGCTTATTTGTTTTAATAATAATTAATAGTAAAAAGGAGAGGAAGGATTTAAAAAGCAACCTAAATTTTGTAGTCTTCCAATATTTTGATGGTGTTAAAGATATGAAGAATAATTGATATGCCCACAGAAAGTATTTCTTTCTGAATTAGAAAAAGAAAAGGAAAAATATGCAAAACACTTATACTTATATTACATATTATTTTCTATTTAAATTGTTTGTTATTTCATAGACACTTTTCTCCTTTCACCTTCTATAAAAACCAAATAAGATAAAGAAATGTTATTCTTGTTTCTATTATTTTCTTCCATATCAAATTATTTAAAAAATCATCTTACTTTTCTTTTCCTTATTTTTACTTTATTTTCTAAACCAAAATATCCTTATTTTTATCTAGTAACACAATCTGTTTTAAAGTACAATAGGTTGGGTTTGATCTTTGAAAATTTATGATATTGGAAGTTAAGTTTGAGTAATTTTATTTTGATCCAATCTAATTTAATAGGTCCCCTTTTACATGACGATATTTTCTTTATATAGAAATAAAGGAAATGTGTGGAACTATATTAAACCTTACGTTTAGAGAAAAAAAATAACCAATAACAAATTTTCTTGAGTTCAACTAATATATTTTGCATACTTTTGCATACTTTCTGTTTTAATTTAAATCAATAAATTCAAGTGTTATTTTTTTATAGTATAAAATATATTTTGTAAGTATTAATTAATTAATTTTTGTTTTATAATCTTAATTAATATTATTTAAACTTTAAAATTTTTATTTTTCAACACAATCTGTTATTATTTTTTACCTAAAATAAATCTTTCTGTTAATAATTAATAAATAAGCTTTATAACCAACTTTTTATATAAGTGACATTAGGTGAGACTAATTAACACCGAATTATGACAAAACCTTCTTATCAATATAATTTTATTTTATAAAAAATATATACTATAAAACACTTGTTAATTTTATTTATTAGGATTTGTATAACTTAATTGTGCACACAATATCTAAATTTAATAGAAATTCCGAGTCAGCTGACTCGAGTCACGTCTCATAGTAAAGTGAAATTAAGTTAGTTTAAGTTTTAATCCAATCCCACTATGTGATCCGATCTGATCCCTAAGTAGTGAAAATTAAGCATGCAAAGTAGGAAATAGAGGTTAGGAAGTTGAAAGGTGGAGAACAGACTTTAAAGTGTTGTGTTGGGTCGTGTCGTGTTGGGATCCGACACAAACAAAGGAGAGAAGATGAGGATGAGGGTTTCGGTTGTTTTAAGTGTTGTGTTGTTGATCCAGTTTTGGGCTGCTGAAGCTGAGACATTTTCGGTCGATGGAAGGGTTTTGATATTGGACGACTCCAACTTCGATTCCGCCATAGCCTCCTTCGATAACATCTTGGTTGACTTTTACGCTCCCTGGTGTGGTCACTGCAAGCGTCTTGCTCCCGAGGTGGGTGCCCACTATACCCTTCTTTCATGGGTCTCTCAAGTTTTCCTTTTGATTTCAAATTCGTTCATAATTCTTTGCTTCATAAGTTATGTTCGTTGCTTTGACAATATAGTATGTAATATATTTATGGAAGGATATTTGTCTCTAACACTCTGCTATTGGTTGAAATCTATCGGAAATTGCAAAATTTTTTTATAGGTTTCGCTCCTTATTTAATAAGTGGGAATGAACTTTAGTTTTGCTTGACGAGTGATTAACGAGTGTCATTTTATGTTGCATTTATTTGTGAGGATAATACCTCACCTAGTGGGATAAGTCTTTGTTATTGTTGATGTTGTTGTTGTTGCTTGTGTGAGATAATAGCTGTGGTTTTCTCCCTTGCAGTTAGATGCAGCTGCGCCTGTACTTGCAACCTTGAACAAACCCATAGTCATTGCAAAAGTAGACGCAGACAAGCATACCAGCCTTGCAAGCAAATATGATGTCCAGTATGTTTATGTGGCCCTACAGTTATATGGCTTGCTGGAACTGTCTTTGTTTCTTAGTAACTATGATATATAAGTGTTACTTTTTGGTTCAGCAATTGAGGAGACAAATGCTTTTATTTCCTGAATGAACTCACAATACTTCTATTCTGTTTTGTAGTGCATATCCAACCATATTACTGTTTAATCACGGCATCCCCACAGAATACCGTGGACCAAGAAAGGCAGATTTACTCGTTAGATATCTGAAGAAGTTTGCTGCTTCTGATGTTTCCATTCTGGATTCAGATTCTGCTGTGAATACATTCGTTGCAGAAGCTGGCACTTTTTTCCCGATTTTTGTAGGTTTTGGTTTGAACAACACGCTAATAGAAAAGTTCGGCATAAAGTACAAGAAAAGTGCGTGGTTTTCAGTGGCAAAGGATTTTTCAGAGGATCTCATGGTATTGTATGACTTTGATAAGATTCCTGCATTGGTATCCCTGAATCCACAGTACAATGAGCGGAACACATTCTATGGACCCTTTGAAGGTTAGTTGATATTAGATAATCAAGGTTATCACGTATAGTTATTTTATGTGCTACTTAGTCCATCTTCACTTCTCGAAAAGATTCATGCGTTGAGTTGAATTTGACACATCCAAGAATATGTGCTGCTTTGATAGAGTAATGTTGGTCCGTTTACATTTTTCATAAACATAGATTATGGTAGTTGATTTGTTTGTTCTACTATTTTCTCTAAATAGGGCTTTTTAGCTTCACACACTGTTGAGCACAGCTTGTCTTGGTAAAAAATGCTTGATGGACCGAGACATGTTAGCATATGTCAAAGGTTAATTTTCCTAAAAGCTGAAGCTGCTTGGTATAAAATCTGGAATGATTTTTATATACCTTAGTATCTAATACACCTCTTCATACAAGTTCCCTTTGGGATTAAGGCATGGATAATGCAAATCCTCATTTTATCTTGTGCTGAAGTTTTTACTTCAGCCTGAAGAGTCAAGAATGGTGTTGTCATGGATCAAATCCTAACTACTTGCTCAAAGAGGAACCGCTTTCCTGTCAAAGACTAACTCTCGGAATGCTAAAGCTGCAACATAGAGTCCCAATAGTAATGTTTAAACACTATATTTTGTGATTATGCTGACTTCGCTTGATTATTCGTCACACCTTATTTAGATATTGGGATTTGATGAGTGTCTTTATAGAATGAAATATCTTTAGTCTAGTTCTTATAATCATCCATATCAAATCCATTGTGCCTAATTAGTTGTTGTCAATTATTAAATACTCCCTCGGTCCATACATAGAAGACATTTTCAAGTAATTCACGACCTTTAAGAAAATTGGTTAATTTCGTTATTTAAATTTGTGCTGTTCTTCTAAAATTACTCTTAATATTTTTAAATTAGTAATCTTTTTCTGTCCGCATAATTTTTTATCACCTAATTCATAAATATTGAGAGAGAATAATGATTTGTGGGTACCCATTTTTTCCAATCCTATTAACAGGGATAAAGAGTCTGTCTCATTAATTCCCAGCATTTATTATTGTTAATTAAAAATTTGTTAATTAATCAATGATACTTTAGGGGAAAATATTAATGAAACAGACAATTAGTAAAGGGTCTTGAAAAAAGGAACAAACAATTTTCTGAAAAGGCTCTTGTATTATATAGGGACGGAGGGAGTACTTGATCTGATACCCATGAGGTACAATTTAGCCCTAAGTCGCACTGTTTTTCTCTGAAGAGTTAGCTTTTTTTTTCCCATGGATGCTGAACTAGTAGTCATTAAATAATCTTTTATCACATTTTAAGATATTCTGGAAGCCTTGGAGTAATCATTTTGCTACTTTTGGGTCTGTTGGCTATTTGGAATTTGGAGCGCGTAGCACTCACTATCCAGGTTCTGGAGGCATAAAAATTGTATATCTCTATGGAACTAAGCTCTGCTTTTTGTCAGAATTGCTTATGTAAAAGAGTTAACTTGTTAGAATAAGTTAACTTATCTTCTGTTTCCACCTGTCTGACATCATATCTTTTTATTTCACTACTGTTGTAAGTTTCCTTTAAATGAATGAATCAGCTAAGAGAGAATAGAACTCTCTTAGAAATTTTGCGTATTTCCCAGTTTCAAGTATTTTAAGATGTTTGCACTTTATTGAGTGGAATGATAATTAAACTTGATGCTGTGTCTTCATCATTGCAATTTTTGTGGGATAAGGTAACTTCTATGGAAGCCTTTTGTATTTCTGCCTTTGGTTTCTTTGTATAGACCGTGAATGAAATAAGGTATGAAGAAATTACCAAGGGAATTAACTGATGTTGAAATCTAAGCTTAACACAGTGACACCCATATTCCGGGACCATACAATCCTGTTACATGAAATGCGCCAAAACCAAAACAAGCCACCTCTGCAAGAAATAAATGAATTCCAAAAATTTTGGGCAAATCCAAAGAAGGTTTTTCAGTACGTTCATCACAAAAGATTTTTAGATCCCAATAAACCCAATGCCAAATAGCCGCTAAAAAGCACAAGCCTGAAAACACTATGTGCTCCGGCCACACCTTTGTAACTCCAAATACCCAGATTCGTTATAGCCCCTCCTGTGATATTCCAACCGCCTCACGAATTAGTTATTTCATTTGAGAGGCCTTTTTTGTTTCATGGTCGGAATTGAAGTTTGAACTCAAATACTTCAGTGATTTTTTTCTAAATAATCTGAGCTTGAATGTTAGCTATTAATCCATAATGGCTTTCGTGTGAATGTCACTAGAAGTTACCATAATGTTGTTCTAAGCTCTTAGCACTTCTTGGATTATGTGTCATATTTTTGTTTTTTCTTCTCCCGCATTGTGCTATGCTGGAATGTATTTGTTTTTGTTTGTATACTCTTTAAACGTTTAAAGTTTAATACATCATTATAGGAATCATTTGATGAATAATGCTTGTTTTCATAAAGCAGATGAATTTTTGGAAGATTTTATCAGACAAAACCTGATTCCTTTGGTTGTGCCTGTATCCTACGAAACACTTAAGTTGGTGAAAGCAGATGGTAGGAAAATAGTTTTGACAATTGTTGAGGATGAAGATGAAGAAAGATCAAGAGAACTGACTAAGTTATTGAAGGCTGCTGCATCTGCTAATCGTGACTTAGTATTTGGTTATGTTGGAGTCAAACAGATGGAAGAATTTGCTGAAAATTTTGATATTAGTACTAAACTACCAAAAATGGTCGTTTGGGATAAAGGCGATGATTACCTTTCAGTAAGTCTATGGTCTTTACTTTTAAACGTTATTTTAGTATATCCAAATTCTAATTCTCTGAATGATGTGTGTTTGGACTCTCTTTGTCTTGTACTCTTATTTACGTGCCTAGTTTAAGTTTGTCTTCACGTGCTGATACTCTTCTCTTGCATGTTTATTGTTTTAGCAATTTGAACCTATATTTATATACTTGTGTATTTTCAAGATGAGTTGTGAAGCTGGAGAAAAGTCTCCTATTCTGACATTGAATCTAAAATAGAAGTGTGAATCGAGATTCCCTGGTGTTAAATACGTGGAACTTAATATTCCTATGTTAATTTGCTTAAAATTTATTTCATTTATAACTGAGATACACTAGAATAAGATTATGGGTTGCCTCTTGCCATGTGTCAAACATTCCTACTAACCCAGCATTTCAAAATTAGTGTTCTAAAAATATGGGGTGTCTTGCTTTTTTGGTGAGGATTTATGAGCATACTAAATGCCTCTGCTTACTGCTGTAAATCTGTCTCTCCTTTGGTCATCAGTTGAAGGATTGCTTTGTGATATTTCACCTGAATGCTATGAACTAGCCTATATTGGTTCTTCATTTTTAAGGTTGATGGGATTTTACATACTTCTACCATCTGTTTTTTAAAAAATAATGACTCAAACTTATTTGGGGCAAGTGATTGTTGGAAAATTTGTTAAACAATAGTAACTCAAACCAATTTGGGATGGTGAAGTGTATCAATCTTGTTATATGTTCTAATGGGTTTTAATACCTATTTGGGGCAAGTGATTGTTGGAAAATTTGTTCAAATGAATCAAATCACTTCTCCACATCTTACCTTTCTATATCTCAAGGGAATGTACCGTTATACGGTCAAATGGAGCTTTTATTGAATCTCAATGTACCAGCCTTCACAGATATGTTTTAGTCACCTCAATATTAATGCAGTTGTGTTAGAAAAATCTTTCATATAATGATGTCTTCCAGATAACTATGAACTGTACTCATCCGTTATGAAGAATTGAAAGACATTTTGTCTACGATATATTATCAATGTCATTGTTTCATTCGAAACTTTCAGATACATCTTTCCACCGTTAAATTAATGCATGGTAACATGAAATATTTGTTGATATCATATAGACTTCAATGTGCTGATTTTTGTGTACATATGTATGTAATGTCATTTTTTAAATGATTTTCAGGTTGTTGATTCAGAAAGCATTGATGGGGAGGATCAGGCAACTGAAATCACAAAATTTCTGGAAGGGTATAGGGAAGGAAGAACCATAAACAAAACATTCAGTGGACCTTCACTAATGCGAGTGATCCATCGGTCTTTTGACATCAGAATGGTATACATCATTGTTTTTGTTGTGGCAGTACTGATACTTATTCAGAGCTTCAGTAAAGGTGATGATGAATACCATCCTGTACCAAATCAAGTTCAACATGATCATCCAAGCACTTCTGTTTCAGAAGCTGAAGGCAAAGAGTATAAACCAGGTGACAAGGAAGATTAAATTAGCATGTAGAATGATAATCAGTGCACGTGATGAGGAGCATTCTAGAAACTATTGGGCTTTAGAATTACCATACCTGTTGGTATGTGTAAATATTATAAATTTGAGTCTGAATCTCCATAATTTTTTAGTACTGTCCAGACTCTTGCCTTTTCTTTTACACCTTTTCACTAGCTATTAATCAATCAAAAGGACTATTTATTACTTTAAACATGACAATGATGTGTTAGCTTTATTATTATTTGTATCCTTCCTAGATATTAGTAATTTTAAAGTCTTTATTTCAATTCTACTTTTTAACAAATACAGATATCTTGGAATATTTAACAGGGAAACTATAGAAAGTGAGTGAGAAAGAATATTTTAGTAAAATTGATAGCTAGTAAGTACTATTATACTGAAGTAAAAGAATTTTGTGTGAAAAGAACCCTTAAATGTCAATGTGTATAAAAGGCTTTTTCATCTTCATCTTTCTTCTTTCTACCCAACCATTTTCCTAACCTATCATCAACTATTCTTCCAAATCCAAATTCTGATCTTCCCAATAATACACCAGTAATCTCACCAACTTTATATAACTAAATCGCATCACCATCCACCATCAATATTTAAACTCCAAAAACAAAAGTCCAAAAACTCAAAAGTCTCCCATCACACACCACCAACTTCGTCATAAACTCTAACAACTTCATAAAATTCTAATTTGCAATTACATAAAAGAATAAATTAAAAAACATCAAACTTCCATCGTAAAGTTGAAACAAAACCACTATAAAAATAAATGACAAAGTTAGATTGTAAAACTCACTTTAAGTTTCCAAGAATTAGTCCATAATTATAGACGATAAATTTGTAGAGGAGCATGTTTCCCCAGAGAACAATTTCTATAAAAAAACAATAAATTAAAACAGGGAAAGAATATGAAGGGGAGAGAAGACACTGTGAGGGATGCGATACCTTGGGAAAAATAGAGAAAAAGAACATGGAAAAAAATTACTTGTTTGAAAAAAAAGTAAAAATTATTTATATAGTATGTATTAGGTTTGATTATATTTCAGTTTCATCTCTATATAAGTGACAACCACGTGAGAAGTATTTCATATAATATGTCATGTCATTAAAACTTCAATTTTTTTATGTGATTAGGATTATTGAACTTTTTATTTTTCTTAATAAACCTTTTTAGTTTTTAATTTCTGTAATAAGACTTTCTTTAACATTGTAACACGAACCGTAACATTTCTGATTATTAATAGATTTAAAATCAAAATAGAAAATATAATACTTTTTTTATTGTAACAGTTACGATAATATGGATGAATATTAATTAGATTAAAATTAAAATAAAAAATAATCCAATACTTCACATGTACTTTTAACAAATCTAATACTTTAATTTTTGAATCTGTTATATATCTTCAATTATAATATAATTATGCTTACATGTTACTTTAAATTTTTTTATTTAAAATAATAATAAAAGATATTAATAAATAATTTTTAGAAACTACGAGTATCATGGTGCAATCCTTTTTTTTTAGTTATGAAAAACTATTATGCATAAAACTAATGATACATCTTGAATAAAATATAAATGATTATTTTATCAAATATGTAAAAGGAATGAAAATATTCGAAATTATTTGTTAAAATATGACTTTGATATTTACAATAAAAATATTTAATTTAAACTAGTGTTTTATAAATTGATTATAATTATTTCATAAATAGCAGTGGCGGTAAAATTGTTTTTGAATACATGATTTATTAATTTTGATATTCTTTAAAACTTATTTAATTTTCATAATTAGAAATCTAAATCCATAAAAGCCGTAAATCTACCTAAAGTATTTCAGGTCTTATACATTTTATGTATACCAACAAGAATAACTTTCTAAAATGAAAAATGAGAAATAACGAAAAAATAAACAAAATAAAATACCTACTAAAAACACATAACGCAAAAATACAATTCTATATTTTATGAAAGAGGATAAACCCATCAACACATCTAGTCAACTCAGCTAGTTGATTTGGATTTGACTTTGCAATTCAATGTTGGCTTTGACTGGAAGCTTCACTTGACACTCGCAATCATCACAAGGTTGAAAGAAAAGATGAGCAAGAGTTAAAGTGAGAGATCAAACTTTAATATCTCTATTTTATGCACTACGATTTAACCACATGTCATACTTTTGTGTTTTCAAAATTCAAATAATGTTTTTTCTATTGTTCGTAACTTTGGTGTTAAAAATGGAAAACAATACAAATACAAGTTTAATAAAATGTAGATAATGAAAAAAAAAAAAATATGGTATAAAGGTTGTCAATCTCTCCAATAAAGAAAACCGTGTTCTGCACATGGTTTCGGTCTCATGTTCTCGGAATAAAAACCGTCTAACTTGTTTTTGGTGCAATGAATGTGTAAATTGATCCATTAAATTTTTTAAGTTAATTAACATCTTAATGTTAAAATTAAGAAAATATGATTGATCCACAATTTTTTCTTTTATCTAATTTCTCAAATTCTCATTTTTTTTAAGTTTCCATAAATCGTAGAATTTTGTCAAGGAAGTTTAAAAACAAAAGTTACGCATACTTATAGTTAAACATTATTAGTATTTAGTATAAGAACGAAATACAACACTGAAAAAAAATGAAGGTAAAAAATTTGTAAATACCGAAAAATCAACACAGACTCCCTCTTACTTTATTTTATTTTTGGAGCATATAAATAACATTTTTAACAATTTTACTTTTTTAATTTTCAAGGAAGTAACTTTATTATAATAAGACCAGGACACATATTTGCGCCATCTATATAACACTACTTATAAATAATTTATCAGCTTTATGTCGTTAGTTTTAGGAATATTTTTAAGTTAAAAAATTATAAATTTTGTAAGACTCGTTTCCTTCCTTCTCATTTTTTTTTTCACACGCATACAATATATTCATTCAACATTACAAATGGTATATGATTTGAGTATACCTGATATAAACATAATCTAACTGACACACCATATAATTATAACAAGAAAACATACCATGATTAACAAAAACTGCACTAATATTTAAAAAAAAAAAATCTTTACATTTTTCTTTAGGTTATATATATATATATATATATATATATATATATATTCATAATAATTGTTTGCCTTTCATCATCAACATTTTCAATGCATCATTTGAAAAATCTGTACCCAATTATTTACTAATTATACAACTGGTATTAGTTATATAAAAGCTAACACCATCTTATTTGCTAACTATACAACTGATCTAAATAATCACTCATGTATCCATATCGATCCGTCAAATCATCACTTTCTTAATCATTCAATCTAAGGAACCAAATTAAGTTATTTAACAAAATTAAAAACTATATTTAAGAAAAAAAAATAATCAAGAAATTTCATTGAGTAGTGGTGAAAGTGTTGAAAAAGAAAAGGATATCAAACCTAATTTTTTCTTATATTGTAACATATCAAAGTTTTAATGCTTAGAGGGGTATTTGTTTTAGCCATTTATATCAGAGTAAAACGATTTAATTCACTCATAAAAAAATGTTATATTATATATATTGCATATTTTATGTTAATTTAAATATTTTACACATAATTTTCTCAATAATAAAGAAGTTATGAAGTCAACATGTATATGCTTTCTTAATTCCATTTTAAATGAAAGTATTAATTTATTTTTTAATCAATAAATACAAAAAATAGTAAATATAAAAATTACAAAGAAATTAATTAATACATTTACAATTAATTATAAACGATGAGAAATACATAACAATATGCAATAAAGAAAAACACTGATTAAGTACACTGGTACTTTGTTTTTCTCGATCCTCGAATATTCCATTTTATGAATATTTTAAACTATTATTAGTTTTACAAATAAATATAAAGATTTGAGATTGGAGTGGGCAGGTCCACAGAGTAATGGAGACTCTGGGGACTACATTTTGATAATACGATAACATTGATAAGTTTTAGATACTTATCATTTTTTATTTCTTAAAGATAGATAACTAAAACTATCAAATTTTAATATCTAATCGATATCATTGATTTTTCTATTTCAATAATACATGTCCGATTTTCACTAGGTAAATTTTTAATTTCTTAATATGTAACCAAATTCTGTTGAGAAAATTACTGTTAATATATATATTGTAGAAGGTTTTGGTTGTTTCTTCTGTTAAAATATTATCGTTTATTGTTTGTTCTGATATAAGAAACAAACAACAATTGGCTCAGTTTATAATCATTCTTAACATATTCAGTCACGTTATTTATTTATATATTTCTGGCACAAAATTGATATTGATTAGTGTTTAGTTTATCTTGTGATATTAAATTTCCCAATTTGCTGATATGACATTATTATTAGCAATCAATTAGAAATCGAAAAAGAGTATAACAGGGAGCATCGAGGAATAGAGGATTAGAACATTCATGTTTTTTTTTTTGGAAATGGAAGCTGATGTTTCTATTATTTTTGCTGCGTTTTCAAAACCCTAAATTGCAAAAATCCCAATTTCTTATTCTCTCTCTTTCCCTCGGATGATTTCCAACCAAAAATCTGTGCTTTTTGCGTAAGGAATCTTTTGCTCTGATGGGTACGTTGAATCTACTCTTTTTCTTCTCTTTGGTGAGTCTGTGTGCTATGGCTGCTGCGAAGGTGGTGCTTATTGGGAACAATATCACTCTGTCCTTCGATGATATTGAAGCAAATTTTGGTAAGTTTTCTAGGCTATTTCTTCTCCTACCAGGTTAAGAATTTAGTGTGCTTTGTGAATAAACTGTTCTGGTCAAGGGAGGATGTGGTTTTGGTCTTTGGGCCATATGAGTATTGAAATTTTCATTTGGGTGATGGGTAGTGTGATTTGGGGCAGCTTTGTCAGTGGGAAACTAGTTCTACTTTTCGATCTAGGATCATGAAGGCAAGCTTGTTCAGCTAAGAATTTGGTTCTGCTGAAGCTTTTCGTCATGTTAGAAATTTAAAATCCTATCTGAAGAGAGAGAAAGAGAGAGTGTTTATTTTTTTTATCAGCAAGAGAGAGAGAGTGTGTGTGAACGATTTACTTGGATAGGAGGAGAAAAAGTGAAAAAAGAGTTTTTGAAATGATTTGGGGGGGCAGGGCATGCATCAAACAGTAGATGCTGATATGTGGTGTGCAAGATGAATTTAATGCAAATGTCTATCATTGTAAAGTGAATTCAAGATTTTTGTAATTGTAATACTAAATTCATGATTTTTTTGTGGAATAAAAATAGTGAAGTACCGATGAAGAATGTAAATGTGGTGTTATGTTGTTGTTTGCATGTGATGGTGTGTGGATGTTATTTTTATCGATTAATTTTTGTTGACATGAAAGTCTTTTGGTTTCAGCTCCAACAGTCAAAGGTTCTGGAGAATATGGAGTCTTATATTTGGCGGAGCCACTTGATGCGTGTACAGAACTAACAAACAAAGTTGAACGACTTCCCAATGCGAGTTCACCTTTTGCTTTGGTGGTTAGAGGGGGATGTAGCTTTGAGGAGAAAGTCAGAAGGGCACAAAGGGCTGGCTTCGAAGCTGTAATTGTTTATGACAATGAAGAAGACGGTGTCTTGGTTGCAAGTAATGATCAATTCTTATATACAAGCCACATTTGTTCATCATCCTTTCTCAATGCAATTGCTATTAAACTTGTTTTTCTCCAATCCCCAAAGATAACATGAGTTGTATTGAACATTCACTGGTCGTTGCAAAATAGTTTTGTATAGATTATAGATTCATCATTAGATTGTGGTAGCTGATAATTTTTCATCAATCATAATTTTTTGTAACCTAAAGGAGCTTATAATGTTTCCTGTACAAGTTTCTGTGAAAGGAATTGATTAATATAATGTAATTTGGAAGACATGTATTAGGGATTGTTGGTTTCTGTTTTTCTTTTTTATGTTAAATGGAAGTTTAGAGAAACAATTTCGTTCAATGTTAGAGTGGATTTTTTTATGACCATCGAAATTGGGGTGTCAGCAATAATAGCATGACAGTCTGAGATTTTGGATGTATTGAGGCTTTATGTGTAGTAGATGGATTATATTATCAAGGAAGAACATGTATACAAGAAGGAGCTGAAAAAATTTAGACCAGTGAAGCATATGAGTTCTATTGTCAAATAATGGATATTGTAGATAACTTACCATTGAGCATATTTCTTGTTTTCTTGCACATTGTATCTGTTTTTGTACACCTACATCATATTTTGGGAATTTCTAATTCACAATTTTTTCGAGTTTCAGTGGCAGGAAATTCTGCTGGGATAAGAATACACGCAGTATTTGTATCTAAAGCTTCGGGTGAAATACTAGAGAAATATGCTGGTTGGACTAATGTGGAAATATGGCTCATTCCAACTTTTGAAAACTCAGCATGGTCTATCATGGCAATTTCATTTATTTCCCTACTTGCAATGTCTGCTGTGCTGGCCACTTGTTTCTTTGTCCGCAGGCATCGCATAAGAAGAGAAAGGCCTCGAGCTTCTCTTGTTCGTGAATTTCATGGTATGAGTAGTCGCCTAGTGAAAGCAATGCCAAGTTTGATATTTACTTCTGTTTTGGAAGACAACTGTACATCAAGAACATGTGCTATATGCCTTGAAGACTATTGTGTTGGCGAGAAGATTAGGATTTTGCCCTGCTGTCACAGTAAGTGTTCCCATGACATTTTTTTATATCCAGTATCTTATTCTGTTGGTTGATCTATCTTCAATGTATGCTTATGTACTAGGGCATTGCTCAGCTTGAATTTCAAGGAACTTTGTGCTGTTTACCACTGGATCTAATGTTGATCCCATGTTAAGATATTCGATATCCACCACATGTTGTTTTAAAACTTCTGGTGTAGTATCAGTTAACCTTAACTGACAAATAAGTATGTTGTTGATCATGAGGCAGGTTTTGCCTATTTCCTGGTCATTGTCTAAGGGTGTGTTGGAAATAAGTATACAATAAAACTTGTTAATTTTAAGGTGATAGTAAGTTTATTTGCATTTCTCGTAAGCCTCAAGCAGGATGTTTCTTTACTTGGAGACCCTTACGTTCTTCTACAAACTATGGTTAAAAGTATTTAGTTGTTTGAACTGTGATGTTTGCCTTTAACATGTGAGTTAAAATACACTTTCAATTTGGCTATATTGTCTCATTGATGTTGTTGATCACCACATAATCCTTATTGAAATGGAAAGTGCATTCACATACTTGTTGCAACATATAGAAACTATAATAGAAAAAGAAGTTTTCTGATGGGATTTTTTAAAATGGCGATCTGGGAGCAATTCTACTTTCTATGTTCTACCTACTTTCAACTTGCACGTATTCTTACTAATATTACTTGATAGTTGATTCTACCCATCTCTTTGTTAATCCTGGTAGGGGAATTCTGACTTGGATTATTCTGGTGTGTTTTGCAAATCCCTTTTTCTGTTTTTAACTGATAAGTTGTCACCTTGAAATACCTATTTGGAAATCTGGAAGATCCCTCAAACTTGTAATTAAGCTTTTATTAAGATATTATAACATTTTTCCCTCGAAGTTTGTGTTAGTTTAGGTGTTTGGAAGAAAGTTAATTGTTTTTATTAGAATTCAACAGACCCAACTCACTTCCAATGGCTAGCTGTATACTCCACCGAGTATTTAATACTACTCTCGACGTGGGACTTAGGCATCTCATAATAACCCAAGTCCCTTATCACTATCTCAAGGGAGGGGGTTGCCAAGTCTTATAAGCAGTATCCTGACCATATTTTTAGCTAATGTTTTGCATTTTAGCACCCCCAAACCCAAGATTGAGCATTTGAAGTGTGAAGTTTGTGTGACTGAACATTTACTGGTAATCCAACAGACAGGATATGATACTGTTAGGCCAGAGCTACTGCTACTATAATTCAAGAAAAGAGAGGCACAAAGGAAACAACACAAAGACGAAGAAGAAAAATGTTCATTCCTTATCTCAGTGAGGAGTAATACATATACTAGGAAGGATTGCAGTAAGGCCCAAAATGGCAAGCCCAAAAACAAGTTTATTACAAGGATAGAACACAAAAATAAATAAACACTAAAATGTAGTCCTTGATTTGAACTGGTGTCTGGGTCATGCGTTTGGTTGGCCCATTATCAGATACTATATTAGAATTGGACACTAAATCACTTCTGAAAGCTTGCTCAAAAGAGGCGGATTGTCACCCAAGTCTTAAAGGAGTATCCTGACCATATTCCTTAGCCAATGTACGCATGTTAACGGTTTTTTTGGTGTTGAGTTACTAGCAAAATGAAGCTGTTGCATTGCATTTTAAGAAATAAACAACCACCAGTAACCCTCTTGTACAATCCTGTTGTTTCTTAACCTCCAACTTAAAACAGACATTTTACAAGGATGGTTAGAAAATGTTCATTCCATCTTGAAACTTTTTAAGTATGTCAAAATTGAAGTAGCTAAAGTAAAAAACTGGCACCCGGTGTTTTTTTGCAGTAGAACAGTAGGACAATTTATTTTGAAGTTAATTTGATCTTTATACTCCCCATGAGTCATTGAGTACTGCAAACTTAACAAATTACTTAATTTATGTGAAATTTGGTCTGACTTACATGTGGTATATGAAAATTGATTGTAGTGGATGATTCTATAAAATTCTCATAACATGACCTGGCAGGGAAAAGAATTTAAGAAGTCTTCTAATTTGCAACCCTTATCTCAATCTCGAAGCAGGCAACCCAGTAGGTTGGAAGGTGCAAATTTGACCTGGGATACAAATGGAAGTCCTGGAATTTCTGGACCTTTTGTGTGGCTCTATGAATTCTAAACCTGCATGTGCGGTGTAATGCACCAGATTAAAACTGGTCCTTATCCTAAATCACCTTGAAAAAAAAAGCAGATAATCACATAACCTACTTCTGTTCTTTGTATTTTTGTTTGAAGACCATGTTCTTGACTCCTTCAGTTAGTCTGACCCTACTGAAAGGTTTTCCTTTGTTTTTTGATTTTGCATTACATAACATGCTATTGATGTTTAGCTGCTTAACATTAGTCTCGACTGCCTGCATTGGTATTACTTATATATTTGCATTATATGCATGTTAAATTATGATTGTTACACAGATTATATTAATTCGTTTTTCCCAATTATTTATTGGCAGAGTTTCATGCTGCCTGTGTGGATTCTTGGCTTACTTCATGGAGAACCTTTTGTCCAGTTTGCAAGCGTGATGCAAGAACTGGCTTAACTGATCCACCACCTTCAGAATCCACACCCTTGCTCTCGTCAACCCCAGCATCTATGGCATCCTCTGTCTTATCTTCTGTGAGATCATCCGTAGCTTCATCTTCAGCAATACAAATTGCCCGGACACCTTCGCAGACCGCATCTCGTAACCACTCTTTTGCCAGCACACCTCATTTTCATCCATCACTTAGGTCCTCCTACCATCAATCCCCCTCCCTAAGCCTGAGCCGAAGCTCAGTAGATCTTAGGAATGCATCCCAAAGATCTCTAGCTTCTCACTTGAATTCACCGCATTCCATGGGATATCCCTCTTTGCCATCCCTTAACTCAAGGTACATGTCTCCATATATGCCAAGTCCAAGCAATGCTTCAGTGAGTTATTTGGGTTCATCCAGTCATCAACAACATCCTCTCCGGTATAGTGAGTCAGCTGCAAGCTTCTCACCATTTGCATCGGCACACTCCCTTCCGGATTGTTAAATTATTCAATTTCGTTATATCATATGATTGAGGTGTCCATGCACTTGAACCAGTAATTGCCAAGTCTTGAACTAAAAGGTGACCATGTGATGACCGATGCTCTAGTGGACTAGTCCAATGCGATGCTTTGGCGTTCCTCACCTATGTCTCCTCTAGCATGCCTTCCTTATTGGCACCTGGTGTACATTGTAGCTTCTCCTGTGATGTTTAGTTTCGTTTATATGTGCTGGTTGAGGTTCTTACATTTTTAGGGTGCTGAGTTTTCGTACAGTCGATCGTGTGTATTGCTTTCACTTTGAATATTGATGTTTTCATGGCTTTGATTTCAAAGTATAGTCAACTACTAACAAGAGAATGTTGTGCTGTATAGACAGATTGAAGTCATACGAGTTCCTTGTGTTCTGTCTCATGGATTTGTCCAACTGAATCATGAGAGATCATGTGATACACTGGTGTTACCTATACTTGATCATCTAATTGCAACATTATTATCACTTATGCATGTAAAATTTTCGGAGGGTGTATGATTATAGATATGCTATTGCTGGCGAATGTCAACATATAGCTCTACTTAAATGTAAACTTTTCTGTATTTCTTGATACAGAGAAAATTCATAATCTAAAGATGTTAAATACCTTCTGTAGCATCTTCGGTTAATAGTAAATTGAAATTTCAATACTATTCTCCATTTTTGGATTACAAAAGTTGAAAAACTAATGAGACTCCCTCTTTGAATTGGGTGAGTTAAAACGGTTCCTAACTTTTGCTTCCCTTCCTAAATAGAACCAAAGTCTATTCTGTTGAATCCTAATGAACTTCAACGAAGTGTTTTTGGTATGCAATTATCAACATGTTTTATTTATGATGATTTTAATTGGCCATATATACAGTTGTTTTTTTTGGAGTAGATGATGCAAACAAAGATACATTGATTAGAAGAAATAATATATGAATATTTTTTGGCATAACATAGGAAAATGATAGTGATAGTTGTGGGTGTATGGTTGCGACAAATAAGGATGGGACACTAGTGGACAACAATGAACGAATTTAAGAAGCTTCCCTTACTCAGGAGGAGATAAACGTTCAAGTGTTAACTGAGTCACGGATTGATTGCTACATAATAGAATCATTTTTGTTTTACTTAGATGATTGAGATGCACAACTGGGTAAAAAATGAGATAATTGTATTATTAATGGATAATAATGATAATAATTATAACAATAATAATCACTAAAATAATAATAATGATTATTATGAAAATATTGATGGTAATAATGGTATTAGTCAATATTTTTAACGATGGTGAGAGATTCTTATAGTACCATAAGGTGAACATAACAACGAGGGCTTAGGCGGGATAATTTATATTTTAGGATTTAGGAAATAATGATAATACTGGAATATCTCATAAAGTAGTGATGATGTAAGAGTGATGATAAAAATAACAATGACTGTGGTATACGATAACAACATTAATTCTAAAGGAGATAAATACGTTGTGCTGGTAACAATAATGATAAATATAACAGAGTGAGTAAACCGAAAAAATAGTAATTATCTTACTAATTTTTAACCTAACCTTTGATAAAAAAAATAATATAATAACAAAAATTAATGAATAATAAAATAATAAATCACATTTTATGTTAATTCAAAAAGTAATTATAACATGATAAAATTGTTGCTAATTCCACGGTATATAAAGTGTCACACAAAACTTGTGAGAATGAAATTATTGATATCATAAATAATTTTCTCCTAGTATTATTAAACTCAAATTTTCTATTTTTAAAAAAAGTTAAATTACTTGATAGAATTCTAAACAATTTTTTTCTAGTTGGATTTTTGAACTTGTATTTGTTTCTTGATTGAATAATTTGTTAACTGCCTTTTGTTTTGCTTACAGGAAACTACTTGTGAGAATTTAATTAAAAATAAATACAATTTTAACGATCCAATTCAGAAAAAATGTTTAGGAAAATATTCACATTAAAAGTTGATCTACCATAAGAAAGAAGACTTAATGGAATTTTCAGGGCATTAGATGTCATGTTAGTACAATTTTAGTAACTTTATTGTGAGAATTAAGTTCTCATATTTTTTTTTCTCATTTCAAATCAGTTTTATTTAATTGCTTTTATTTTATCTAATATTTAATATAATTATAGTTGATGAAAGAAACAAATTAGACATAATATAAAAGGACATAAATAATTACTATGTGTTAATTAAATAACTTAGAATGACTACAATGATTTTGAAAAGTGTCATGACCGTATTAACTTTTATTGATAATATTTATGAATAATAATGAACCATACAAAATACTTTCATCACGAAAAAATAATATTCAGTAAAATTAGTTGATTAGACAAATTATGCAAGCGTTGAGAGTGCGTAAATATGATGTATATAAATTAACACTCAAAATATTCAAATTATAATAACCTAAAATATGGTTGAAAGAACTTCTTTCGAAGCACTTCTAAAGAAAAAAAAAACTGATTTTGATGTTAAAAAAATTATTTATAAATTTATAAACATGGTCCTAAAGATGCTTTATTTTTTCACTTAGTTGTTAAATTAACCATGCTGGTAGATAAATTACTATTTTTATGAAAATAATGAACAAATAACAATAAAAAGTATAAAAACTATTTATACAGTAATTATTCACTCAATTTTTAAATAATTAAGAGAAATAAAATAAATGATAAAATAAAAGACACATATACAAACATTATTATCCAAAATTCATTATATGAATATATCATCAATTGGTAAATATTAAATTCTTTGAATAGATATATGGAGAAGAATTGGTACTTGAGTAGAGAAATTTAAATCTAACAAGTCACAAGTCAACCCATTCAAGACATCTAATGCCACTTCATATAAACTTCATACAAGATACCAGACAACACTTAATGTAAACTTGACATAATGAGTTTTAATACCACATAAAATTAATGAATCTGTGAGTTTATATATATATATATATTTTGCTTATCTTATTTATCTTTATCTAATCTGAAACTTTTAGTTAGACACTTGCATTTCTTATAAGAAAAATAATTTGCTGACTGGTAAAAAAGCATAAATTTAAATATTAAATAAATCAGAATAAAAGGAACCGACGGTAACAAAGAAACTTAAAATATTGAATTGATAGAATAAAAAGAGGATTAGATTTTACAGAAATGTGGTGACATTCCTTAAGAAAAACGTTTGTGTTTGTGCAGCATATGGGTAATGGCTTAGGACACAAGATGTCTTTTGTTTACTACTGAAGATGACACCACAATCCAAGCAAATGAAGTCTTCTTAATTCTCCCATTAATCAATGCCAACACTTCCAACACTAACGTATGCGTCACACTTAGGTCATCGCCATCAAATTTCCAACTTATCCTTCAAACACTTCCCATTATTTGCCATTCGCATTTTCTTTTCTTTTCTTCATGTTTTCTATACATTGCATTAGGGCAAACCAGTTGAGTCAAACTTAATACACTATATTATTCCTGCCACTCTTTCATGCAATCATACATGATTAGATCTTGCGTGTTTCTCACCAATAATGTTTGATTCTCTTTTCTCAGAATATATACTTTCAATAATATATACTCTTTGACATGCATTGAAATACTTAATTTTATATTACTTAATAGTTAATTAACATTATTTAGTTTTATTATGTTCAATTAAATAAAAAGTGTTTTATGAAAATTATTGTTAAATAGGATAGAATTAATTATATTAATTTATATGTAAATCCATTGTTGATGTCAATTTTTTGTCTTATGTTTGAGTCTACTGTACTATTTCATTTTATACTAGGATTAAAGTTTTGACACAAGTATTAATGTTTTGAACATTATTAAAAATATTATGTATCTTTTTAATAGAACATTTATCTTTTTAGCTAACTATTACTCAAATACTTTTTAATATAACACTTATTTTTTTAGTTAAACATTGAGTATTGAATAAAAGATAGTCATGTGAAAAAATATTGAGTGCATTGCTGGATTTATAAAACCACAATTAATATAAATTATTTTGTCTGTAAAACATCGTGTAAAGTAAAACGGAAGAAATGTCCAATTTTTTTACACCATTTTGTTAAACTGCAACGCATTGGGAAGATAAGTTGTTAGAATTTGAACATTAGCACTCTTAAACTATACGCAACTCAGAAGATAAATAAACAACACACAGTAGTCTAATATTTATTGCACTTTGAATCTTGGACACCCTTTGACTGCTCTTATTTTATCTATCTTTGTCTTGTAATGGCCAAATATAAAAATTGTATATCTGAATTTCTCAGGGACAAACTTTACCTTCTATTTGCCTACTTTTCTAATAGTTCAGGATGAGATGTTGAAGGATCATGGATAGTGGAAGAAGACACGAGGACCACCACAATAGGAAATCCAAAAACGTAACCACCCACACACACGCCTACTCTTAGGCTACACACACACATATACGATTTCGACTTCAAATATGTTAGAAATAATATTACTAAGGTAATCAAAATATTGTTTATTCTAAAATTTAAAATTCTAGTATGATTTTGTTTTTAAAAATGCCCTTCACAAGTTTAAGAGAAAAAGAAATATTTCACAAGCTTAAGAGAAAAAGAAATATTTAAATTGTGATTAATATCGATTACTAAATTAAATAATATGAGATTAATGAGTGTATTAAAATAAATTCCTTAACTAGGTCTAAGATAAAAGATAATTCATTCAACTTTGAAATCACTTTCTTATTTTTATAATAGAGTTAATATTTCAAAATCAAGTTGGGATAAATATTATCAGGTTTAATCACTGCAACATTGTACTACTAAGACTTGGAAGAAAGTTAAGGAAAAAAGATATATTTAAATTGTCCTTAAATTTGACTTCTAATCAATGTGAGACTATTAGATATATTATAACAAGTCTCCAATCGAGTTTTAAAATGGATAAATATTAATTTTTAGAATCATTTTTTTATTCCTTCTAGTCGAGGACTAAGGAGATGATGATTCATCTTTAGAACTACTCACTAGTACAAAAAACAAATTATACGTCAGGATAATACGTCGGTTAAAATGGAACCACTGTAAACAAAGAATGCAGTGACATTTTTGTAAATATTTGAAGAGATATTATATCGGTTAACTCAAAACCAACATAATATACCATATTCTACGTCGGTTGCCACTCATAACCGACGTTGAAAAGACTAAAAAAAGAAAAAATTCAAAATTTAAAAACTTTGTAATGTCGCTGAAGATACTAGTCGATTGGAAAGTCCCAACCGACATAATATCCTCCTTGTAGTACACGAATGAATTTTTAAGAAAATTGAATAAGATTTGGTCAGATACTATGTCAGTTGGGAGCTCCCAACTAACGTAGTATGCCTCTCGAGTTAAAAATAGGGATTTCAAGGGAGATATTAACTTCTTGGGTAACATTTTTCTCTTACGCTTTCTTCTCCTTCACAGAGTCGCTTTCTTCTTCTTCACTGAGTGTCATTGTCTTCTCCTTCACTAAGCCTCCCCGCCTTCTCCTATTTCACATTGTGGGGTTCGTTTTGCGTGGTGCTGCTTTCTTTTCTCACTGATTTTCATTTGCATCTTTGGTGTTCATAAGTTTTGCTAGGGTTCGTTTGGCTCCATTTTCGGCTTCTTCCACATTCGTTTTGTGTGTGCAAGCTCCGTAGTTGTCTCGGTTGAATGCTTAGTTCGACACCCCTTGTCTCTTACTAGGTTAGCAATTTTGTAAAATTCATTAAAAAAAGTTAAAAATTTATTTTAGACCCAATTTTTATATCAGCAACTTGATTTAGTATACATTTGATGGTAGATTTCTTACATTGTATAAAATTTATCATAGATTTAGGGTTTCAAAAATTTAGGACGAAAAAACTTCAAACAATCATAACTTTTGATAAAAAGCTCGGATTGAGACGCTCCAAAAATGAAAGTTGCTCGAAATTGGGTAACGAAGCCCTTGGCCAATCTTGGAGAGGATTGAGCCTCTCGAAATTCCAAAAACTTAATCGTTTACTGTTATTTTTTTATTATTTTTCACCCATTTTTTAGATTGTAGTATTTTATTTCACATATCTAAACTTGCTAGAAAATTCTAAATATTTTGTAATGTTTTCTTCCATCGATTAGAGATTTATTAACCCATTACTTTTTTTAAAAAAATAAGACTTTTTACGTCTGTTGTAAGCTACAACCAATGTAATAGAGGACTTTTTACATCGGTTGTAAGCTACAACCAACGTAAAAAGTCCTCTATTACGTCGGTTCCAGCTCCAACTGACGTAGATCCACCTCTTACATTGTAATTTAGTTATTTTAGTTGGGTATATGATGTTCATTTCTATTTTAACCTACCTAATGACGTACATATTGCGTCGGTTGCATAACCGACGTTATATGTCCAAGACTTTCTACGCCACCTTCATCTATGTCAGTTTCAAAACCGACGTAGATGACATTTTTCTATTAGTGAATTTTTTTATCTCTACAAATGATGTCAATGTTATAATCTGTCAAAATAACTTCATTAAGGTTCAATCATCACATTCAAAATATATTCGAAACTCTATCAAAATTTTATCTTTAAAAATATAGCTGAATGGAGAAAAATATATTTAAAGTGTATTTATATATATATATATATATATATATATATATATATATATATATATA
>Ga0099824_1000283_pt1 | contig 53589 bp, 21 predicted proteins | sample SiratrowhiteBW_FD_76837 | JGI IMG/M metagenome (GOLD analysis project Ga0099824, IMG submission 76837) | Root nodule microbial communities of legume samples collected from California, USA - Siratro white BW | ecosystem: Host-associated > Plants > Roots > Nodule | place: USA: California... | reverse complement strand
CAAAAATATACAGGACGTGCCATTTTGTTATAAGTATATCATGTTACGATTCCCCTCATCTTCAACCCTAAAAAGGCTCGGGGACACATTCATTTAACTGTCTCCATTCTGCAAGGTGCTTCCGACAAAGCAACCTAAAAATGAACTTTGCCTTTAACTCATCACAGTTGGTCAAACCACCTTTCATATCATACATATGCAAGTATCTCAAAACTAGTTCCACCTCATCAAAAGACACTTTTGCGGTTACATAACAAGTTTCAGAGTTCACCGTAATTTTTCTCGTACTTTTTGTACTAAACATTAATTCACAGCCATGAAACTATACCATTTTCATATGGCACATGACGAGACCAGTCAACTTCCTCCAATAGTAACTGGTGTATTTATTATGATAGAAAAACATTTCCTTTTATCATATATGTATTCACAAGACTGTTTCTTTTATTTTCTTCAGAAAGAAGGCAGAGCTTAGCAAGTAAAAGAGAAAAATTATGTCTACAAGATCAGGCAAGAGACAAAACTGAGACAATCAGCGCTTCTGATCTACAGGTGCTAGCTTCCTTAGAAAGTCAAATAGCATTATCAAGATCAAGATATTATGGTTTAGCCTAGATTATTCACCTTAAACAGTAGAACAAACATAATACTTCCTTTGTAACAATTCATGTGACTGACTGAATACAAGGCACAATAGATCAATCTTCAACCATCCCAATCATATTCCATTCCTAATTTCTGCTAAGAATCTTATACACTAAAAGTCCTATTAAAGTCACACCTCAACTAGCAACAATAATGAAAATTAAAGATTTCACATATTTTGGTGGTACAAGACAGCTTTCCCTCCAAATCCAACACCGTTTGATCTACAAAAAACAGATCCTAGAAGCTAACATACGTGTCTCTTTATACCAAATAGGAAATCTATATTCATTCATTATTCCATTTCATTTAGCCTCAGTAAATTCAAAAACTCAAATATTTGGAGCCATAAATATCACGAATTTTCTTAAGACTCAGTAGGTAAATGTGGATAAGTAGAGGCAAATTTAAGGAAACGAACACTTGAGGCACTAGATTCGTACAGCCATACCAACTCAAACAAAAACCAGTAGTGACACCATGATGTACCTGGTCTGCAACTGCATACAGGAGAGCAATGATACATGGAAGACAACAGCAAACGGCTATACCAATTATGCATGCTAGTGCAACGCAGAAAACGACAAAGAAAACATCAAAACCCAGGAAGGCTATACATAACCTGCAAAGCAAGCAGAATCGTCAAAGGTAATTAACTAAACTAACCTTAGGTTTCCCAAAAAGGAAAATAAATTACAAATAAATATAATGAGACGTATGAACAAGTTACACAAGCACAGGAGTCAGAGAGAGAGAGAGAGAGAGAGACAAACCAGTAAAGCAGAGGAGAGTTTTGGATCAAAGCTTCACTGTCAGCTGATATCCAATAGAATCCAACAACCCACCAAATGAATGAAAACATTGTGTTGGCTGATTCCAGATGCTTGGCCATACTGTTTGGAAAAAATAAAAACAAAAAGTCATAACATTAAATAAAAAATGATGATTGAATCAATAATTGATGGTACTAATTTCCCGATCTAATAAATATTGGATATATTGTATCATTGTTTCAACCCTTAGCTTCTGCTTATTTTGAAGAGACGAAACAGACACGTTGAAAATGGGAAAAAATGCAACAAACTGACCCACATATAACCTTGCTGGAAATTATATCAGGCCAATAGAGAATTTTTCCCTAATCATCCATCATTTAGATTTCTAGACTTAGCCACCATACTGGTCGTGGTTCAAAAATCTTGTGTTACTAATTTGTCTGTGCATAAAACCTACACATTTACACCCGTGTTTTAAGAGAGTGAATAAAATAACTTCAGTATCTAATAATTCATCCAATTATCAGATGAGAGCACATTTTATATCATCGATTCCTACAAAGTTACAACATCCATTTCAGTCTCTCAAAGCAATTTGACAGAGATTTTAGAGTATTACAAAAAGTCAGAAAATAGAGCATTTGATGTATTCTGAACTGACAAAATTCTCTTTTTTTAACTGAGCAACTTAGAAACCCAAAATCTCCCCACGGGTTCTCTGAAGCACGAACTGAAGTTATTGGCAGAGTTTCCAATTAACACACTCACATCCCAGCGATACAGCAAAGAAACCGCGTATATCATGAAACTTAAATTAGTTAAATGGACTTTCAGTTACTTCATAACAAACACTTAAAAACATGCTGGTTCCTTAAATTCATTTGGCAAACTCAATTGATTATAGTCCGGAGCTACCGTAATAAATACATATACAATGAAAAAAAGAAGGGAAAAGTACTCATAAATTGAAATCACAGACGCACAGTTACTGTTTCGAAATTTACCTTATACCACCGTCCTCGGACTGCGGCAACGACAAGTAGTGTCTAGAGTCTTCAATCGAAGCCGAACTCAAATCCCCGCTGCCGCCAACAGCGACGGCGGGGCTGGACTGTTCACGGCGGCGCTGACGCCTCCGGTACTCAACGCAGACGCACCCGACGTGAAGAACGCATTGCATAGCGTAGCCTACAATCCACAACCTCAGAGGCATATTCGGTTTCTCGTTGCGACCGAGAATCAAGACGGTGGCGGCCGCGGCGACGAAGGCGAAGTTCCAGAGAATATCCAAGACTACGACGGGCTTCGAATAGGCCCAATCGCTCTGTCTTTCTTCCAATTGCTCCGCGGCCGCCTCCCGCACCACCATCGACGGCTCGCGCATCAAGCGACGGCCGCTCGCCTGCCGCAGGAAGCGCGCCGCCTCGCGGAGGCTCGGTCGGCGGAGGAGACGGCGGCCGGAGTTAGAGTCGTCGGAAGAAGTGCCGAGGAACGGCGTCGGATCGGCGCCTTCCTCGGAAGAATGGTTTGGTGACCTTGCGGTGGCCATGTGAGGCGCTTTAGGACATCTGAATCTGAATCTCTCTAAGACAGTGTCAGAAGAACAAGGGATTCCAGAAATCCACGATTCAACGGTGTGTATATGCAAATACCTATTATCTGAAATCGAAAATCAAATCACCCTTAATTTGTTTAGTATTCACTGTCCCCTACGGTGCCGTTTTGATCTTCCACCACGCGGATTCATCTTTTACCCGCTGAAACATAAAATGGTTTTTATTTCCTTTTACAAGTAATTTCTTGAAACTTCTCAAGTCTCAAACGTCGGCGTGGTTTTGTTTAATTAATATATGACAGTTGTTTGGTAGAAGAGAGGAGTAAAAATAGAAGAAAATGAATAAATAAATATATTTAACTTCAAATAAAAAAAAAATTAAAAAATATTTTTATGAAATTTAATTTTTTAGTTTTTTTAGTTTTTATACGAGTAAGATTGACAATTTTTTCATAAACTTATCTCTTTCATGCAATTATCATGAAAATACTCTATAAAATCCACATGCTTTTCTGTAAAGTTAGCCATCTTTCTTTATAACTAAAGTTACACTTTCATTCCTTTGTTTCTAATCAAAACTACTTTAAAATTTGTTATCATCAGCCATTCAATACTCATGCTTTCAGTTTATTTTTAACTTAAAAAGATTTCCAAGTTTCTGTTTTTATTATATAAGATAAATAATTAAATTAATAAAATAAAAACAGTATAACAAATAAAAATATTATAATATGATAGGTTAAAAATAATTAATGTTACAAATCATATTTAAAATATAATTATTATAATTTTTTTAAAATATGAGATCGTAAATCACCATTTAAAGACTTCATTTCCTAATACAATAAGGTAATGTTTGATTTAATTTTTTTTTATTTTTAGTTAATTTGATATTTAATATCATGAATTATCAATTTTTAACTTATAACTTATAAATTTCTTTTCATAAGTCTTTTGACAATTCTTATAAATATTTAGTAGAAGTCGTAATTAATATTAACTTTTATTATTACTGAAAATACTAGTTTAAAAATATACATAAAATACAAAATATTATTGTTATTATCTTCATAATTACAATGAAACATTGATTAATTTTCTGTTATTGAGTCCTTACATGGAAGTGGTAAGCATTCTTTATCAAGATGTATTAAAATCAGTGTATTAAAAATAAGTTGTTAAACATTACAAATGGGAGTGGTGAATAAGTTGTGTATCTTTTAATTTTTTACACTTTTATTAATATTATTGCTGTTAAACATGAAATATTATATAACCAAAACCTTACAAAAATATTAAATACAAATATAAATGTACAAATTTTAAGATGTTTTTCTTTCTGAATAAGAATTTACATTAGTAGAGATAGCTGATTCAGGATGATTATTTATAATTTTTTTTTTTTTTAATTATCTTTCTTAAACAATTCTTATATATTTTAAATTATGATTTTTAGTAACAACAATTTTATATATTTATTTTGATGTGACAAATCATATATTTTGGATTATAATTATTAACATGGAGATTAGGTTTCAATTAGATAATTTGCTTGAAGAATTGAAGTAATTAAGCAACAAATTAATTTCCAATCAAACAATTAAAGTGTGAATTATGGACATTCATTTTTAACTATCCAATTTAAGTATGTATTAATCCACAATTTAAGCAATTCCCACCATCCAATTAGTCTACTAACTCAATACAATCATTTGGATAACAACAATTTATCATGGACTCAACATGTAACACTCCATAATAAAATTAATAAAAACATACTATACTACACAACAACAAAAATAGGATGCTGAAAAATATTTTCTCCCTTTTCTTATCTTTACCACATACTTGAATTACTTTGTTGTTGTGAAGTTTTGTTAAATTATTTCACTTTTAAGATATTATGATCATTGAGTGTCAGAATTGTTATTCAGTACATGCAACAAGATCTTTTAAACCCAACAAATTAAAATTTTGATACAAAAATATTTGAACTTTAAATGGTTTTACTGTTGATCTCTTCAAATAAGCCTTGCAAAACTTGTAATATTAATGAAAATTCTAAAAATAAATATTTCAAAAACATTTCATTTTACTTGAATAATGCATATATTTTTTCATGTACTGTATTTTTGCTACAAGTTATTCATAAGTTGATTTATTTTGTTTAAGAGAAAAATAACAAAATACTTAGATTTAAAAGTTCGTGTAGTTTTTTTCTACTTTTTTAGCTAATATAAATAATTCACACAGTAATTAACTTTGGTCAATTATAGCTAAACATAATTACAGATAGTAATTATATAAAAAAATAGTAATTACAAAAAACATATATTAATAAAGGTCAAGAACAAATAAAATACATCTTAAAAATGTAACAAAAAATTTTACCCTATCAAATAATTTAAAACAAGTAAGTATAATAATTTTATTAACTATTTCAACAATTACCTTAAAAACCCTACTTTTACATTATTTTTTCAATTAACTAATACTATAAAATTCTTTAGGTGCATATTTTTAGTATTTTAATTTTTTAATTTATATGAGTTTTGGAGATTGAAATTTAAAAAAATAAAAAATAGTATATACGGCCCAAAAGAAAATAAAATTGAATATATAAATATTGAAACAACTAATTTTAAAGTATAAGAAATAAAAAACAATTTTATATAAACATGTAACTTTTATTCTAAAAAAAATAGTCCTAAGAGGCACCAAAATCCAACTCTGGCAAGGGATTTTCCCTCTAAAACTGGGAGAAACTCCTTCCAAAGTTTGAAGTGGTTTGGGATATAGGGTTTTGAGGGTTTTCTCTTCTCTTCTGCAACCTCTAACTGAAACCCTTGCTCATAGCATGTCATCGTCTTCATCAAGCAACACCTATGACGTGCCATGGGTGGAGAAGTATCGTCCCAACAAGGTCGCTGACATTGTAGGCAACGAGGACGCAGTTTCCAGACTGCAAGTCATTGCTCGCGATGGCAACATGCCCAATCTCATATTATCAGTAAGTTTATTTCCCTCATTAGGTCCTTAAATTCGCAATTTTCCCTTTCTCATTCTTTCATCGAATGTCTCGTCTTAGGGTCCTCCTGGGACCGGAAAAACCACCAGCATACTAGCTCTCGCTCACGAGCTTCTTGGACCAAATTGCAAGGAAGGTGTTCTTGAACTCAATGCGTCGGATGATAGGTTTGTTTCATGATTTCACATTTCACTTCTCTGGCTGCAACATGTTCCTTTGAATTTATCCGTTTTCTTCTTGTTGTAGGGGAATTGATGTTGTGAGGAACAAGATCAAGATGTTTGCTCAGAAGAAAGTGACCCTTCCCCCAGGGAGGCACAAGATAGTAATACTGGATGAAGCTGATAGGTGAGTTTTGATGGTAATCTGATTTAGTGCGATTAATAGCAATTGTTGCTTGTTTAAACACCAACACTATGTTCGTCCTTGGGAAACTTAGCTCGGATTACTCGAATAGAGTTGTTAGTTTGTTGGAGGCAAATGTTAGTTGGAGTCAAGTGTGACAAAAAGACCACAAATCTATTGTTTTAATACAATCAAACATAATTTTTGTTATAAAAAATGAAAATGTGAGGTAAGATTACACTATAATGATCAATCAGGTTGTTTAGTAGAAATAAGTTATGGGAAAGGGCAGTGGATATGTTGCATTTATAACATGATAATTAAGAAATTTGTCTTGTTTGCCTTTTAATTTTGTTCATTTTCAATTCAGTATGACCACAGGGGCACAACAAGCATTGAGAAGGACGATGGAGATATATTCTAACTCTACTCGTTTTGCTCTTGCTTGCAATACTTCAGCTAAGATTATTGAGCCCATTCAGAGTAGATGTGCCATAGTGCGGTTTTCACGGTTGTCTGATCAAGAGATACTTGGTCGACTCATGATTGTGGTTCAAGCCGAGAAGGTACCTCAAAAATCCGTTCTGCCTTGAAATATCATAAGACATGCTTGTGGTATTCCTATTTGTCAGAGGAGCATTGGTTTGACTATCTGTCATTATTGGTAATGTCACAGTTCAAAATGGTTAATCCTTAGGAATAATAATACAATCATTACTATGATCTTCTTTTTCTTTATAATTATTTTTTGAGTGTCAAAAGGGTAGCTCTTGATTTGGAAGAAATTTTTTTCTGTTTTGTTTGTTTTCTTTTCTAAGTTAAGTTATTTTTCTGCACTAGTCTTATGACGTGCAAATCTAATGCTATCTTGTCTTTTGATTGTTTGTATGTATCCATTTTTTTAACAGTGATTCTTTGACCTGTTTAGTCTTTCTCAACTACTATTTTGTTTTCCTTCCTTTCTGGGAAATTTTCATCTTGTATTGTGTAATGCTTATTGTTGCATAGTTGGGAAGAAACTAAAAAATAAAAATGCCTATTAGGATTGTTGTATGTGTTTGCTGCTTTGTGTTAACTAAAAATCATGATCTTCTTAAATATTTGATCACTTGCTTCCTTGGTTTTGCTGTTATTATGTGATATAGTAGTAAAAGGTTAGCAGAAAATTTATGACAACTAAATCTTATAGGGGATATGTTGTGCATGTATTCTTTGTTTTTTATAAGGTGGCCTAATATGCTAGACTCCCACCGTTGTGGTTATAAAACTGTTTTGCTTTGCCACAATTATTGATGGTTGACGGCATCACATACTATATAGCAGAAGCAGGGTTGCTATGACAAGAATAATACATATACTTTTTAGTAACTACTGTTGTTATATTTCGTTGTTTTCTTTTATTTCGAAATTTATTATTACTCTCACTAATGAGACCTGTTAGAGTTTGTAGTTATAGCTGCCATGAGCCTTCATGAGAACAGTACCATGCCATAACATTGTGGCATCCCCATGGTTGCTATTTGATAATACTGGTTGCCATCTATTTTGGCTTCAATAACATTGAGGAAATGTATAACTGAGTCGTGATCTTGTTGAAGGTTCCCTACGTTCCAGAAGGACTTGAAGCCATCATTTTCACTGCCGATGGTGATATGAGACAGGCATTGAATAACTTGCAAGCAACATACAGTGGGTTCCAATTTGTTAACCAAGCAAATGTTTTTAAGGTTAGAATCAACTATAGTTTGTATTTTTCACAGTTTGTCATTGGTTTTGTTGAAATCTATGGTTGGTTTCAGGTTTGCGACCAGCCACATCCACTGCATGTGAAGAATATGGTGCGTAATGTGATTGAAGGGAACTTTGATGAGGCTTGTTCGGGCCTCAAGCAATTGTATGATTTAGGATATTCTCCCACTGATATCATCACGACTCTTTTTCGTATCATAAAAAACTATGATATGGCTGAGTATCTGAAATTGGAGTTCATGAAGGTAGTTAATAGTCTGTTCGCTTATACATACACACATGCATAAAGTATCTGTTTGACGCAGTCTTCAAATTGCAGGAAACTGGGTTTGCTCATATGAGAATTTGTGATGGAGTTGGATCTTATCTTCAATTGTGTGGTTTATTGGCCAAGCTTTCCCTAGTTCGGGAGACGGCTAAAGCTGTATGAGCTGGTTTAGAGTGCAACTGAGTTGTCATTGTTTTCACATTTCCGATAGTGTAAAATGTTCTACTAATGTGCCTTAAAATTTCTTAATGTCCAGATTCCAATTGATACATCGATGCTTCGCCTTCTTTAAATATGTTGTTTTTAGCTTGGATGAACTGGGTCATTTTTGACGATGTTTTATCTGTATAGTACTTATCTATGATATCAATGGTAAAATCTGTGACGAATCAAGCATTACTTCTCCAGATATTGGAGCTAATGAGCTATATGTAGTCTTCATAGTCGAATGTGGTGCTTAGTTACTTTTGACAATGGGGCTGTGGGAGGAGAAAAAGACGGGACAGGGTTTTCTGCAGTCAATAAATCTCTATTGTTTAGATTAATTCAAGGCTTCATGCTATGCCACATCATCCTTTTTTGTTTAGACTAATGAACCGAGTCACACAGCAATATAAGCTTCGTAAAAAATAAATGTCGATTAGTCAAATGAAGCAGCATGGTGCACGTTTTGCCTTGAGATAACTGCTGCTACCGTATCTGTTTTTTGCAGAAGTTTCAAGAAGCATCATCCTTGGAAAGTTAAATAATAATAATAAAAAAAACCCGAAGCTCAGTCAACAAGATGAGGTGGAGGCTTAATCAACAACCTTGCAATATCTTATTCACCACCGCAATTAACCTAAAAGCATACAAGAGCATCTTCATTGTACCCACCACTAGAATTTCTATTGTCGATAAGTGGAACTGGGGTAGGGAACCCAAAATTCCTTCCAGAAAGCTACTTTTCCTGCTATTTCCTACATGCGACAATAGATTAGGGAGAATTTTATCCCAACAACTAACTCCAGGCAATAAATTAGATCTACTTCTGTTCGCATCAATTCTTGGTAACACACCATCACCCCATCTATACTTAGATCTAGTAACTAGTACCAACATATCTTTAGGTTTGACACAAATCCCCTTCCCACTTCCATCACATCTGAAAGAGACACTTAATGCAGAAAACACCCACCCAAATAAGAGTCTCTCAATGAACTACCTCTTGCGCAATAATAATATTATTTATTCCCACTATTTATGCTTGGGATAAAAATACATTGACAAGGATTAGGATTAATGAGGTCTTCCATCTCCTTCTAAGCCTCGAGAGAAAAAAAATTATGACTGCTTTATAAATATTACACCAGCTGATAGGATCGAAATATTTCATACTAACCACAGGTTCAACTTCATGGACAAGAGTAACTAGAGTATCATTAAACTCCACAAACTTGGAGGGATCAACAACAGTACTCTTGATAAGATCACAAAGATGATCATATCCCACTAGCTCTTACAAAAAAACAGCTTGAAACTCATCAAAACCCTTAGCTCTAAAATTTCTCATAGAAAAAAGAGCCCTCCTAATTTCCTCATTAGAAACATCTTCACAAAGCATATTTATCTAATCAGTTGGTAGTTTAGGGAAAGCACCTTGGATACAAAATGGTGAACAAGGACTGTGCACAGTAGAAAGAGTGGAAAAGTACGCATTTATATTGTGTTTGTTTATAGGTTTCTAATTCTAGAAACTGAGTAAATGGTAATTGCTTTTATAAATTCAGAATTACTATGGCTTAATCAAAACCAACCTCAAATGGTTATGGAGTTATGTACTAATATTTTAGCTATATCTGTGAATTAATCCTATCTCGCGAGATCAAAACACAGACATTGACGTCTATTTTATCAGAGAATATATTAAATAAGATTTTATAAGATTGGAAAATACTAGTTTGACATCACTGTTTATATGTTAATGTCTATTTTATCAGAGAACATATTAAATAAGATTTTATAAAATTGGAAAATACTAGTTTGACATCATTGTTTATATGTTTATATATGTATATTTCCATTTAACACTATATTTTGTTAATAAAAAATTATATATAAATAAAATAATAATATATATTAATATGAAATTGTGTCAAAAATGAATTTATATATATATATATATATATATATATATATATATTTTTTCCATTTGACACTATATTTTGTTAATAAAATATTATATATAAATAAAATAATAATATATATTAGTGTTAAATGGTGTCAAAATATCACTACTCTTATAAAATTATCATCTAAAGTCTCATCCACAAATAACATATATATTTACAAAAACTCTTCCCAAACATAAGTTTGAATCTCTCACAAGCAAGTTGGCTCTCAAAACCATTTTTTCTCCACACAACATCTTGAACCCAAATAAGATAATAATTCATTACATCATTTCCAAACACTCACTTTTCTTCATTTGAACAATTGATTGTGCCGGATGAACTTTCGCACCCCAAAATTTACTTTATGCCACTACGATTTCAATTAGCTAAGTTTCCTTTACAGTAAACTATTTCCATATTTGTTGATTTTTTTTATGCTCAACTAAAAATTCTTCGCATTTTGATCAACACTAACAATTGCATCCTTTGAAATATTGAATTATATTGCAATTAGATATGTATCCTCTTCACTTTGAATAACACTGCGATTTTTTTATATTAATTTTTTTTTGTTCTTCATTAAGCGTAATATAATTTAAAGAAACAATATCATTACCATATTCGAATGAAGATATTTTTTTTCTCTTAACAATAATAAATAATTCATTCAAAATAAATTGATTTTTAACCATTTAAAAAAGTTCTGGAATATGTGAGAGTATATGTTTACTTGACTTATAAATTCAATATCCTTCAAGGATAAAATAAAATTAACTCATAATAATGGAAAGCAAGGAGATAACTATGTATTAAATTATAATATATTAGTTTGAACATAACCATCATGCGTGTTTTAGGAGTTTACATTTAGAAAAAAAAAATCGTGGTTGGTATTGTTTTTTATCATTCATATTGGTTTGGTAGGTCAATTAGTAAAATATTCTTGGTATCTTTATATTGGTAACAGATTCGAGATTATTCAAATCTAAGAGAACAACTCTCTTATATAATGTTGAATACATCTTGAGACAAAGTTAAATGAATAAGATTAAGAAACAACCAAATTAAAATTTAAGTATATAATATTTATTTATTATCTTACAGTGGCTTTGTGTGACTTTTAAGAAGTTGTCATTTAATTCTTAGCGAAATTTGCAAAATATGGAAGATCTATAAAAAAATAATTAATGGCGTCGCCCGGACCTGAACCGGAGACCTTCAGTGTGTTAGACTGACGTGATAACCAACTACACCACGACACCTTTGTGCTCTTGACCCAGTAATACTTTTTATACAAATTTTATAAATTTCTCAGCACTCGAAACATTGGCCATATAATATCATTTTAAGAGTAAATGAGTTAAATTCTAATATCCTTTTACTAAAATGGAAGTCTTATTGAATATTTGTTATCAAACCAAAATCTTAACGTACTTAGAAATTAGTTTACATTGTGCCCCTAAATCCAAGCCTTTCATGCACTTTTGAGCATATTATTGTATTTAAAACTCTGTTATATTGCATACTAACCTATCCCAGTTCAAATTTAGTGAAATTTGAGTGCTTTTCATCTCACAGAAAGAAATGATTACGAATGTATCAAGCGTGCAAGGGAAAACTGAAAGGCTCGGATAATAATTCCCTTGAACAGTCCATCCAAGTAACAAAATGACTTGACACTGAAATTTTGAAATAGATTTCTAATGCTGTAACTTAAACTCGCAATAGTACAACAGGTTAGCAAAATCCGATGTTAAGACTATGAAAATAGAAGACACATAAGCTTCTTAAACATTAACAAAACTCAGTATCTGTACCCCACAGGCATACCAAGCTTGTCCAAACGACCAGAACCTGGATATGCCTTGTTGGTGAAGCTTGCATGCATTGCCCTTTGTGTGGCAGATCTTGACATATCAAATCCATTAAGTGAGTATCTATTAGATGAACCAGGCCTCTCACAATTTGGCCTTTGTTTTGGGGCACTCAGGGATCTCACCTTTGCTTTTGAAGACTCGGTGCATGCCATGTAACTTGGGTGGTCAGGATAACCACGAATGTAGCTTCTAGAGCCATCACTCCTTGTGGGAGTAAAAGGGCTTCTTTTGAAGCCATCATCTTTGGAAGTGGCTGATAAGAATTGTGGACTATTGTCTGCAGTGCAGAATGGACTCTCCTCAACCTCGTTCACTTTTTGTGAGATGTAACCGTAAGACTGAACTTCACCACATGGACTTTGACCAGATTGAAGAGATGTTGACTCCTTTGTGCTGTTCCAACTCTTACTATAATGATCAGAACCTGTGGAGTAAGAGAGGTTTCTACGCTTTGTAAAATGTGGTTTTCCAGAATCAACTTCAAGAACCCTGTCATTTCTTTCATCATTGGAACTATATGTTCTTATCAATGATCTTGCTGAGTTCCATAATTGTTCGGTTACTTGATTCTCTGATCTACTCCCATATATCTCTTGATAGCCATTGATCTGGACACAGGATCTGGAGCCATTTCTCTACAACGTCATAGATGCTTCCATAAGAATTGACAACATAGGCATAAAATTCACACTTATTGGGTAAATTCTGGCAAGAAAATAAAGTACCTTTAGTATAGGTGATTGCTCATATTTCATGCTCTTAGAACTGATGGGGCTTTCAAATTTTTCGGGTGTTTCTGGACCCTGCAACGTATAATCATATCAAAATTTATACACTTCAAATACAAGATAAAAATGCTTTTCAATCTCCAATAAAAGGGCAATTTACTAATACTAACATGGAGGTGGCTAGATAACTTTGCACTTGAAGGTGAGGCATGCAGGGCCAACCCTGCAGAGACTTGTGCCTGTGCATGCAAGAGTGCTTGCACTCTTTTCAGCCACTGCGCTGTACGCTTCCTCTCAATGTGACCTCTCACTAATGCTTGGAGCTTCACCAACCCCTTTAATGCTCTCAGTGCTCTCCTTGCCTAAACATTGCAACAAGAACATCAGCAGAATTAGCATCTTCTGTGCAGCAAGCTTATTTTCAAAGTTATGGCAGGTAATGGTAAACCTCAGTGACTGCCTCTATTAAAAAACAACACAAGTAGTATTTGAACCAGACTAAGGATAAGTCCACATAGTCACATTTGCGAGATTATTAAAACACTTTATTTATTACTAATATATTTTAAGTCACATGAGAAACACAAGTAGTATTTGGTATTTGTCTTGGAAAATGACAAAAGCACATCGAAGGGAAACATCAAAACCAAATGTATCACGTCTCCTCACTCTGAAGATGCAAGTCCCCCCCCTTTAGACTCGTAACTGTCCCCACAGAACCAAAAGGCCAAAAGCTCAATGTCATTGTTTCACCAAAAACAGTGTATCTCTAATGGGCCATGGCACAAGAACTTATCTACCCCCAAAAGAAACCATGTAATCACCCATCAACTATATTCTTATTTTGTAAATTTGAGATGTTTTTAATATTCCTTTCCATATCATTACCATTGTTATTATTATTAAACATGAAATAAGGCTTGAATTTTCCAAGTAATATTTCAGTTTCCAGTTTTTGTAAACCAAGAAAATAAATGATACATTTTGAAGGTGAAAATGTTCAGGGAACTAGTTTGGAGCAAAATGACAAAACAGAACAGCTCGGTAACGGAACTACAAAGAATCACCTCAAAAACAACAACAAGAACAAAACCAGAAGATTAAAAAAACGACAAAAGTGAGAATAATAATAATAATAATGAAGGATACGAACCAAACAGCCTCGAAAAGCGGCTTGGATCTTAACGGCGGCCCAGTGTTGGCGAATCCTTGTGGGCCCCGCGTCGGCGCACCTGCCGCTGCTGCTCGTTAGTCTGACAACAACGGCGGCCGCTTCCGCGGCAGCTACAGCAGCTTCCGCCACCGCAGCAGTGGCTGCTGCGACTGCCATGGCGTGCTTGGTGCCATTGTTTCCTTGTTGTGGACACGTGGCAGCAGTGGTGTTGTTGTCCTTTTCCGTGTATGATTTAACGAAGCTCCATCGGCGTTTCTCTCTGGGTGGCTTGGTGGGTGAGGTACCATGCTCGGTTTTTTTGAGACCAAGAAGCCCGCGAAACCACTTTGACGCCTTACCCATTGCTTCTCACAAGAGAGTAGTTTTGGGTTTTGAGAGACAAAAGAAAAAACAAAACTTGCGTAAAAAAATGGCAACTGCTATGAGGAACAGAGGAAGAAGAGTGGAAGTTGAAGAGGAGAGGGAAAAAACAGAGCTTACGAGTGACAAATGCAAGAGGAAGTGTGGGTTTTTTGAGTAAAAGGAACAGGCTTTCTGTACCTTTGTGACGTGACTTCAAGCCAAACCAACTTTTACCCTCTTTTTTTAATCATTCCATGTGTTAATTATATTGTATTAGGATAATCTACATTTAGAAAAGCTTTATTATTCGAATCTTCTGTGTGTTAATCATATTGTATTAGGTTTGTCAAAGTATTATTTGTTGCAGTTAATTATATTGTATTAGATTTCTCAAAGATTTGTTCCAAAAAGTGTATCTCCTATTCTGAAAATGAGAACTTCAATTAAAACACGTTTTCTACTTTTTTTCTAATTAAGTGTTTAATTATATTTGCAAATAAAATGAGCCAAAGAAAAAAAAAAAGTGATAGTGACGACTATTTAAGCTATTATGTTAGATTTAATCAAGTGTGAAATGTGAGTTTGAAATGAACTTCTTCTATACTAGGCTTTTGCATAGAGTCCATTATTTCTATCCTTATTTCCCTTCTCGTTCTAACTTTGATGATGATTCTTTTGACTTTAACTCTCCCCACTTTTAAAATTTTGTTTATGGTTTTTGATTCTATTATTTTGCTGGGTTATTACTCATAACTATGGCATAAAATTATTTATATGTCAGTTTAGCTATTATTTTACTTTAAAATTTTAATACTGTATAATTCAATTAAATTTTAAATTCTTCGTAAATTTGATTATTTTTAATTGGATATTTTTAAATCGAATTTCTGTAAGTGTCAAGATTATTATCTTATTTTTGTCATATTATTTATTTGTCTCCATATATTAATAAATTTATAATTAATATAAAATAATATTATAATTAATGTTTTATTGAGTTAAAAGATAATTAAGTCATATTAATCTTAGAAGTGAAAAAAGAGTGAATAAATAAAAAATGATGAATGAAATTAACAATCATAGCAGTAATCAGCACAAGAAAATAAATATATTAAGCTAAAGAGCTTAAAATACATACATTATCTTAGTAACCAATTTTCACAATTCACGGGTGTCTTAGTGTTTACAAAGTTTGGTAAGTTGTAACTATAATTACACTTAAAATACTTTTAATATATATATATATATATATATATATATATATACATACATATATTAATTGATAATTAGTTTAGTGTCAATAACTAAAATGTTAATGTTTGTGCAATCAAACTAAACTCCAAAATTGGACAATTGTTATTTATCTAAACTTGTGGAAGATGCTATTTACAAATCAGATATCCCGAAATCATTACAATTACGTGTCAGTTTAGATAATGAAAACATCAAACATATTTTCTGATTTAGTTATGTCGTCCTAATGCTCATTTTACATGTTAGAAGTTGTTGAAGCTAAAACACAAATAACTTTCGGTTAATGTTTAAGGTTGTGTCCGGTTAGGAACTGACTTGCATAGTCACATAAGCATCATTCGTTAACACATTTAAGACCATCTAATAGAGGATTTAAGTGTTCTAATAACATCTAAAATCATTAAATTAGAAAACTTACAAGTTAACAACTATTAAAAATAAGGCCCAATGGGAGACAAGTTGATACTTGGTTACTCTTCTCTCTTCATCATGTTTACTTAAAATAGGTAAGCATGTAGTGAATAAGGCTATTGGACGTATCATAGTTGGAAGAGGAAGTAGAGTTATGATTAGTATTAGTGCAAAGATGTAGGTTTTTATGGTGATAAATTGTGATGAGAAAAGAAAAAGAATGGTACGGAATAAGTAGGTGATGATGAATGGTGGAAAGGGGAGGTGCGATGAGGGAATCGAGGAGAAGCAAAGAGGGAAAGTGGAATAGACGTATGTTGACTAGTCATGGAGATTGAGAAGTGGCAGAAGCATAGCAGTCAACAATGAATGGAAGATAATAATAAAATCTCGTGATAACAGTGCTCGCGATCCCACCAACTATGGATGGAACATGTTTATATAGTAGGCCCCCACTTCATCTTTTGTTTTATCATTTTTCTCAATATTGTTGCTTCCCATAAACACAACAAAATATATAGGTAGATGTAAAGTTTGATTGTAAATAAGAAAGTTCAGATACATGATATAACTACACAAGAAAAAGTGTGGCCTGTGCATGAATAGATTTCTTAAAATATGTGAAACTCTTTAATTTTTTAGATAAATATTAGTATTTATTTACACTTAATCATTGTTAAAATAAGAGTTTGTTATATTGGATCTAAAACATCATAATTATAAAGTAACATTAAAATTAATTTTTGAGGAATTTTTATTATTCAACTTGACAACTCAATTCAATTATAAATAGGAAGAATTGTTAAATTAAAAAAAAACGACTTAACATAACTAAATTTTGCATAAAAAATTTAAATATACCAAAAGTAATATACTTGTCTTCTTTATATTATGGTTAAACAACATTAATATGTGAAAATTATTTATACCTATTTAACAAAAATGATACCTGATTTGAATTGGGGGAAAAAGTATGGGAGAAAGGACATATTTTTCTTATCCAAAACTAGTAATGCCATGCAATTAAAAAAAAAATAGTTTGTTTCATTTCAATTATCTAATATACCGCCTTATCTTATTTGTATACACTTATTTTTTTAGGTATTTTAATATATTTTTAAAATTATCCATATTTTAAAATACAATCATGTATTATAATATTAATTAATTATCTTAACTATAAAACATAGTTGATATATTTAAAATGTTTATATGATTTTTAAATATAATAGTTTGTATATCTAAAAGTATTATTTGTTATTGTAAGTCTTGATAAAATATATTGTAATTATCAAATATGCACCTATTAACCCATACATTCATTATATAAATCTTGATATTTTTATGGTTACATAACATTATATACTCTCATACTAAATATGTTTGTATGTGTTTGTGTATATGTGTTTTTGTTATAAAAGATTATTTTTTATTATGTGATTTCCAACATGATGTACAAATCTCCTTTAACTTCTTATCACATGATGTCTTAATCTATGTGATATAGATCATTGCTAAAATAAGGATATCCTATTTTTGTAATAAATTTGTGTATCCTCTTTGGATTACATTACCATCTATACATATCTCACTGCAGACTTTCTTTTTTTTTTATCAACACTACACACTTATAAAAATGTCACAATACCACATTAGGTATTAACATGCACAACTACTATAGGATACATTATCATAAAATATACACATATAATATACAACATTGTGTATATTAAATCATCGCCTATATACTACGCATCTAATCATTGTTACTATTATTACAACACAATACACCTAAAATCAAGTAAATATATGTTGTTTTAGTGAATTCATATAGCTTTAGCAGCCTTATTTCTCCAACAAAGAAATTTTTTTTCGCTTGAATGACCTTACAACACTTGAATGACACTAGTTTTAGAAAAAACAAAATAGGTTATGTCTTTTTCTCACTCGAGTGTCTTTTGGTTAACTAAGTGATCATCATTCCTCTTGTATCATTTAAGCATCACATTAATGCTTAAGTTAATAGACTTGTTGTATAATTCAGCAAGTTCCAGAAATACTATACATTATATTTTTCCAATGCTTGATCCAACACTAATCACTTGAGAAAGACCATTCATTGTTTGCTTTAATCAATTCCAAAATATCATGCATTACCATCACACCTTGATGTTTGAGAGACCACTTACTACTTGAATTATTGAATTATAAGAGTTTAAATAGAAAGATAATTATCTTACTTTTTTTCTTGTTCAAACTTTAAGATGAATCATATATTTTATTATACTGAATATAAATGATATTAAGAAATGTATATAATCATTGCTTACCATTTGAATATAATTTGAGTAGTATTTCATTACTTAAAAAGCAATATACATTCATATTCTTTACATTTTATTTTTCAACGATTATTATAAAAAGTCTTATATTTTTCATTGTACAAAATCCCAATTCTCAATTAATAACACTTATATATTACTTCAATTAAAAAAATTTATCTCAAACTTCGAAATTCTACTCTGCATAACACTTATATATTACTTCAATTCAAAAAAATTATCTCAAACTTCGAAATTCTACTCTGCATGAGTTAATTCCAGTAACATCTTTCCCAAATAATTATAATTACTATTTGTTGAAAACTTCATCCCAATCCAACCTACGTTTCACACATCAAAATCAATACAAAAGTGAATACATTCAACTTTATTAACTCTTATTTTTTTAAGATAGCGTCCATACTAACCAACATTTCCAAAAAAATCACGAAGGTCCAAATTGAGCTACTTGGATCCCCAAATGTTTAACTTTAGCCTATCAACATTTTTCCTTAATCATATTACTATCACATTTTTTAAAGATATGAATTTGGAAACAAATTTATTATAAGATTTTTTTTTTCATTTTTTTCCATTAAACTCCATATCTATAAAAGGTCTTATAATTATAATTATAATAAACCAAAAATAATATTAATTATGTTTCATACAATTATCATCCACTAGTTCTTTCTTTATCACAGGTCATATAAATGAATTTCGCCTACTACTTGTTCCCTCCTGTATCCTTCTAATAATGTGTAATGAGATAAAATATACTTACGTGCCACTTCATAAATATTTATAAAAATAAAATAAGAATTTGATTGAAGAAAAGTAGAAGAGACATTAAGATCAAAATGGAAAGATAAGTACAAATTGATAATAAACAGTATAGCAGCTTTCACAATTTTTTAAAATTATTTACCCTCTTCTTCCTTCTTACTTAACACCGCAAATTATATATATTTTAAAATTAAAATCATTCATGTTGATAATAATTTACACGTATTTATACACATTAAGATCAAAATGGGTAGATAAGTACAAATTGATAATAAACAGTATAGCAGCTTTCACAATTTTTTAAAATTATTTACCCTCTTCTTCCTTCTTACTTAACACCGCAAATTATATATATTTTAAAATTAAAATCATTCGTGTTGATAATAATTTACCCGTATTTATACACATTGAATATATTTTTTTAAGAAAAATGTCTTATTTGTAATAAAAAATTAATTTTATTATTTACTGAAAATCATGTTTCAAATTATTACGACAATAGTCACCCAATGAAAACAAGTTAACAAGTCTTTACAACTCAGTATAGAACTTGTTTTCCTAAGTTTTCCTTTCATTTATCTAGACCAAGTTAGATTCTTATAAACAATGTAAAAAAATTACAAAAAAAAAAAAAATCTAAAAATTTGGAAAAAAGAGTTGCTAATGTGTTCCAAACCTTATATACTGTCAATAATACAGGTTACCTTATTCACATAAGTTGATAAATATTATTTAACTGTAAATATGGTAAACTAACAATAATAAATAACAAAATAGGAAATTAAAAACAAAATATATTCCAAATATTTTTATGAAAAGAGAAACACTATCTAAACAATTTATAAAGAATGTCATTGTTTTGAGAAACTATAAAAAAATATTTATAAAAACATAATAATTTTATTAAGAAAAATAAGAAGTAAACAATTAATAGTTAAATATTATTATCCAATTTTAAATAGAAATACTTATTTTTAATCACTTATTTTATTATTATATATACATATGGTAAAATAAAATAAGAAAAAGAGGGGGGCCACCCTAAGCTAGTTTAGTTCCACGACACAACAATCGAATGCGACAAAATTAATAGGATCACTTTCTTATATAGTTTAATAGGAAGAAAGAGAGAAATATAAACTACATGAAATTAAAATTAAACATAAAAAACGAGATCCATATTTTTTTTGTTGTTTTACCATAAAAAAACTTCCCTCTTTTTGGAATATAGATTAGTCGAATTGAAGAGAAGAATCCAAATAAAAACTCTTATTTTCTGGCTATCCTGCAGTATACTGAACAAAAAAGAAGAAAACATAAAATTTTCCATTCTCGAACGTTCTTTTTCCTTTATTTCTTTCTTAACTACCAATGCTTCCTTCATTCCTATACTCATTCACGAGTTTTAATTTAATCACATCACATCCATTGAAAGAATCTTTCAAAGCTACACATTTGGAACGGAACAAAAGAGATGGTTCGCTATTCTTATTGGACCGAAACAATGGTGAACATGGCCATTGCTGGTGCAGTTGTTGGAACAGTAGTGTGAGGTTGGATTTATAATAAAACTTTAGAAGAAGAAAGGAACCAAAATTTTGTTTCACACAGGACCAAACCCACCAACCACTGCGACATTACAAACTAAAAAAAGATATAGATAGATACATATAATAGGGTTAGGGTAAGGGTTAAAGTTAAAGGTGATAGGGCACAGAAAAAGGAGAATAACTTAGCTAAAAACGAAGCAATGGTTATGGTAAAAGTGTAGCAGTAGGTGGTAGGTAGGTAGCAACATAGAGAGTGGTAGATCACGTGATTGACGTAAAGTTGGCATGGTGATGTTGATGCCGACACTTGACAGAAGGAAGGTCGGTGTTGGTACCAAGGGAGAAAGAAGCACGCAACAATCATCGTTTTAACCCTCTCATCATATCTGCAAAACAATCTTTGCCCCCCTTCTCTTCTGCTCCAAACACATCCATTTCTCTCTTGCAGTAATAAACAAAGAAACAAAGTTGCAGGGTGGGTCCATGCCCCTCCATGCACTGCCAAACTCAAACAAGTTTTTGTTTTTGGGTCCTCCATTGCCTCTCCACTCTCCTTCCTCACCAGTACCACTTGTGCACAAAAAAACAATGCTCAATGCCACGCTGTTTCCTCACGGGTCTTCAACTTCCTACCATCTCAGTTATCATATTAAATTCCCTTCTGCATAAGGGTGCGTTCTGCTTCTTCTACCTTGCTTTGCATTGTAAATAATAAACTGCAAGATCTGTAACACAGAGAGATTTCCTCCTTATACGCTGGTTAAATACCTACAACATTATTATTATATTTTAACCATAGTATTCTTGAGTCAGAAAACATAGGCTAAAAGCAACTTCACATGTGGTTTATTCTATTAATATTTTGTTGTGTCCACGGTCAGTCGACACAGATATAATAGTCAAATATGGTACGTTTATCAGTTGTTGAAACATCAAATACTGTCATATTTTTTGGCCAAAAATATTAATTTTAAATTTAAATAATAGAAAAAAAAACTTACTCCATATTCAAAGAATTAAAAACTTATATTAGTAAACGGTAGTTAGAAATGAAAACTTGTTCATCCATCAATGGATATGGCATGCTTTGATTGGTGATGGATTGTGTTAAAAAGACGCTATGGCTCTAAAGCTATCAATAAGTTTGAATTAATTTCATAAAATAATAAATAGTTACTTTTACTTCTATTTTAGCACACTAGAATTTTGCGATATCCAAACACTCTGCATTATAGAAAAATGATGTTGACAACATAACTTCAACATCGTCCACCACCAATCCAAAATATTGTTAGCATGTTAAACAAGCTCAGTGAGTCTTAAAATCAATCAATTATGCTTAAAATATATGCTTGGATATTACAAAGAAATCAAAGGGAAAAAACCCAAATTTTAATCAAATAAATCGTTAATTTAGGGATAAAGAATGTATAATAAATATAATAAAATATTTTCATAATATTAAAGATCAAATTTGTTCTTTGTTAAATCTGATGTATCCGATAATATGATTGAGTAATAGACAAAAATCTTTGTCTCCTTCTTTATCATGAATAAGTGAGAAAATGTATAGGTGGAATAAAAACGATGGCAAGGTACTTAAGAGTTGTATATACGTAGACAACCTTCAATCTTTCTTGTATTGGCACAAAACTATATATGTATTGGGCATGTATACTACAAAACACTATACTTCTAGAGTGACAAAATGAAATACCACTTGAACTAAGTTTTGGGTTGATCTATAATAGCGATGAAGTTCATCCAACTACATACAAAAATAGTTTGATTCAAATGGTTATTCTTATTTAATTTATAGATGTTAAATTAGATTATTCTTTTATACCGTACACATCCGACATGTCGGCATAAAAAAAATAATTCCCAACTAAACCTGAAACCATGGAGTTTTACCGGTTAATTTTTCCAAACTAGACATAATTCTTGTTTTTTTTTTCAAAATAAAAGTAAAAAAAAAAACTTCAAGGTGTAAATATAAACCCAAAAATATACCTTAGAGTTTTAATTCTTTAAACGAGTAATGTTTGGATAAAAAAAGAAAAACAGAAGTATAATGTATCATTAAAAAAAAGTTAAATTATTAATAAAATTTTATCTGTCGGTAAAATATTATTATTGACGAATATCATATATCGCTAAATTTATTGATGAATTTAAATTTATCGATGGATCTATCGACAAATTTATCTTATATTTGTTATTAAGGGCTCATAAATCTGTCGGTAATTATACAAAATCAATTTACTAACAAATTTTGTGTGTTTCTGATAAATTTATCTTATGAATTTTTATTTTATTTAAGTGAAAAGGTCATAAAATGCATTATTTATTCAATTTAACAATTAATACTAACAACCAGTCGATCCTATACTTTTAATAGAAAATCCTTTTAATTATATCTTTATTGAAAAAATCGTGGTTAATATTTTTCAGTTCAATTTATCACTAACCAGGTAAACTCATTTACCTGTAACGTGTCAGATGGAGGTGTCTCCTTTGTAAACACATCACACTGGTTTGTCTGGCAAACATTACATCACATTTGGAAGCATGTCGTGTAATATAAATTCCATTTATACCAAGGCGGAAAGCACATTCTTTAGGTTTACTTTCGCATCCAAGTTCCTGTTTTTCACTCGTTACGATCCAAAAGGTAAATAGGACAGAAACAACGTTGACCGTTGTTGTCTAACACCTATCTCTCAATTGTGCATGTGAAAGCCTTACATGTAGCAGGGAGAAGGCGCGTTTTACGGGTGTCTGTTCTTGCATACGACAAGCCCAATTGCTTTCTCGCATCTATACTTGTTTCACATGTTCGAATGTTCAAATAAAAGCATGGAATGAGTCAAAGTAACATGTGAAATGCACTGCGCAAGGTGATCGGTGAAGAGACAAGAGTAGGTGGAGTGTGTATAGCAGCCCAAGCAACGTATGAATCAACCAATTGTCAGCAATGACACTGGATTCAAATGGAGGAAAAGCAACAATAAAGGGGTGTTACAGAATTGTAAAATCACAAAGGACACAACCAAATAACCTTGAGTAATATCACACTACATAGACGTTAATAATGTAAGATATGCTCGAGATGTTGGTGTCATTACATATGGTTCATTCCTATAGGCACGCCCAAGATATTCCGACCAACAAATTCCTTCATTATAGTAACATGAATTTAGAACAAAATAAAACAAACACGTGCGGCATTCTAGTTGTATTAGAAGTAAAAAGCCATTGCAACTTCCTAAATGGTACATCAAGAACAAAAGAGCTCTAAGAACCACAATACAAAATCATGATTGTTAATCCTTTTTAACTGGCATTCAGCATCAAGAGTGCAGAGTCTTGCGTCCAAATACTAATCAGTGTGAAAAATCCTTATATCCAAATAAATGCAGCTATTTGATAAGTCATTGAAGGGCAGCACCAAAATGGTTCCTGGAACCGAGAACTAATTCACATGAAAGGCTCATGAATACCATGGATGCATAAACTCATACTTCGAAGTTCTCAAGATTTGACGTTTTGAACCATTCCAGTACATAGCTTTGTAAGCTTTCTGTCGTGATTTAGCATGGCACTAACACTCTTAACCACCAGAATGATCTGACATATGAGAAGATGCATGCATAAGTTTACAGGATAACATACAAAAGGTTTAATTTTGATTAGAAACGTTAATATAGTCCAGTCCATGAGCTAAAATATTCATAAAAACCCAATGGACAAGGACCCATCCATGGGCTAATCTTCTTTTTTAAATCTCCTTTAAAAACGACTTTCCAAAATTATTTGTTTTTAAAAAAATCTTAAACTTATGAATAAAAGCATTAATTTGCTTCAAGTTTGGCCATTCACAACCAAATCTAATTTAAATTATTAATATCGATATCATGATCCAACATAACTTGATTATAAGTCTTAAAATCTCAAAGAAAATACATATATTTCTACAAGAAACAAAAACACAAAGAACCATAAATAAATAAAAAAAAAGATGAATTCGTTAAGTTATTGGAAAAGAGAAATACTGTGAATTCAGAATTTAACCTTTTCTTTTACAAATGATTTTATATCAATGTGATAATATAAATTTGAGGATTGTTTAAAATTTTAAAAAGAAATAATATTTATGTCTTAAAACGAATATTTGAAATTAAAAGTTAATATCAATTTCAAAATGTGAGATAATTTATTTTATAAAGATCAAATAAAAAATTATTCATTTCAAAGGAAACAAAAATCAATAATTTCAAAATTTAAAGAATAATAATGTCTACGCCAACTTTTACTGTTAACACTACCTTGCATATTTGTAAATTTGTATTATTTTGTCTTCTGTGATATTCAAAAACAATTAGAAAGATATTTTAAATTTTCCAAAAGTAATTGATAACTGAATAAAAATAATAAAAATACACTACAAATCAACTTATAAATGATAATAGTGAATGATTTGAATGAAGGCTTAGTTTTGCTTACTAACTAAATTTATAATTTATGTAAGTTATATTTATACAATATATATATATATATATATACACACACACACACGTGTGTGTGTGTAGTCATAAATATAATTTCAAGTTAATGAAAATTATGAATTTTTAAATATATTTTATTATTAGTAATTTAATATTTAAATAAAAATATATAATAATAAAAAATTACTCATAAAATATATTTATTTTACACTACGCTTCTATTTATTTTAGTTCTTATGTAGCATACAAATATAAATAAAGAAAAAGAAAAGAATGTTTCACATCAAACAAAAAAAATGAAAATTTAGTATAAATTTAAATCGTTTGAATTATGTGCTCTTAATCATAATAGATAAATTAATAAGATTTTGATAAGCAAAGATTAATAGTTCATTATTTCTTAATTTATTTTTCCTAAAATTTTACTCTAATGTTGTAATGAGTCAAACTCACTTTGACCTTAACCCTAACTCCTTTATGGGGGGTCTTTGGAAGCTAGGTTTTTCCAACCCATTGATTGGGTAAGTAAATAAAATGGGGTTTAAGAAGTGAGCTGAAGTTTTCACAGGTTAAATTGACAGGTATAATTTTGATACAACTTGCGAACTTGAAATCAATTGACTCAAATTGTTAAGAAAAATGCATTTTCAATGGCAATGGAGTACACCACTAGATTGTAGCGAACTTGGTTTTGAAGTGTCGACATTAAAAAAGTGAAAAGTGTCAAAAGGGCCCTTGTCCCAGAAAGAGGCTGGGGCTTGTGTTCATGAGCTTGCATCAATCTTTGGCTCACAATATGATAAATATACAAGAAAATACAAATAACTTCAACTAGCATTATTTGATTAAAATTATCTGAAAAAGAATATAAATATATCAAATGCAATTATGATCATGATAAAATGGGTGGTAGATGTAAATTGACAAAGACCTCCATTTGTATATAAACTTGTGAAGAAAAGAGATACAGCAACAATGATTAACATGAGGTGAGAAGAAGCGAGTATCACAATGAGTAGAGACAACACACCTGAAAGCACGCATAAGTAATTGCAGTCGCAAAGTAAAAGTTTGCATTCCCAGTACCCTGCCCATTTTATTACAGAGATGAGGAACTGAAGATAACAACAGAATAATCTATTTGAAATTTTAGGTGAACACAAACTCCATACCCTCCATATCCATAAATTGTGCATCACAGGGCTAAGAAGTGAAACTCCAACATAACCAGATAACAGAAAGAATGAAAACTGCATATCTGAAAAATCAAGGAAGTTGATTATTCAAAAGGAGATTATACGCAATATAAAAGGTCAAAAAGAAAGAGAAGTAACCTTTGAGTTCATAAGCAAATAACCCAAGTAAACCCAAATACAGAGCTGAATCACCAACCTAGTTAAAATGAAAACAAAATGGTTACAGGGATTAATCCAGATTGAAACACGACACAAATTCACAAAAAATAAACACATCAGTGATGGATTCTTTTTATGTCTGATTACTGACAAGTTAGATAGACAGACAAAATGGTACAGAGATCAATCAGATTGTAACATGATGCAAATTCACACAAAACACAATATATATGGACTTCTCTAAGTAGATTTAGACAGATACATAGATGAATGATAGATCAATCAGATACCAGCATGATGAAAATTCACAAAAAATAAACACATCGGTGCTGGACATTCTATGTTCAAGTTCGCAGCTCAATATTTACAACTATACCGTTAACGTTTTCCCTTCTAAGCGTGTATATGTGAATGTGCTAAGTGTGTAAAATACTTATTTGCATAATTTCTATTTTGGACGATGTATTCATACAATATCATGCATTGAACATTTAACAGGATAATAACGCCTCTTTCATTCTAAATTATAAAAATATTTTCAGCAACACCCATGAGACAATATGCTTAAATTCTAAGAGCTAATTTGAGTCCAGGTAAAAAATAGAAACTGGTGAAAAAAATAAACTTACTGAAGGATAAGACTTTAACATAGAAGATATCACGATGTATACAAAAGCTAGAAAGCATGGCCGGTGATTTAGCCGTAAGGCTAATGGTGCTAGCATCAACAGAATATTCCCATGAAATACTATCAGGAAGAAATTTCTGAAAAAATCGAAAACTTCTGCAAAGAAGTACCTGTAATACAAATATCATCAGAACAAAATAAGTGCCAAAGTTCATGCGAGGAATAAAACATTCTAGTCTACACTAAAGATGGCAGTTTCCCTTCTTATTCAACATACCACAAAACCCCAATGTTTGGAGACAGATCTTGTATTGTAAGAATGAAGCCATAGGTTCTGCACAAACAACCTAGAAGTTTAATTACAAGATATAGAAAACTTGCCATTCCCATTAAGCAAGAAATTGTGACAGTAGACATTTAACAGTTTCTTGATAATGATAATAACAAAAGAGAATAAAAAGAAATAATATAAATTTCATAATCACAAACAATGTTCTTCAAACGGAGATAATACAGTAAAATCTACCTCCTTCAACATATGGTACACATTAATTGTCCTCGTACTAAGTTCATTTACTTTTCAAACAATGATGTTAAAAAATGTGCATAATTTTTTTATAATAGACGAAAAATCAAGCATAGTGCATAAACGCCAAAAACGTGGCTTAACTGGGAAATGAATTATTTGACTTCCCAAAGGATTTTACTTCAGAGTTTCACACCAACAGTAACCAACTAAGTATTACATGAACAAACAACAGTAATATGGACCTAAAATCTTCTAAATCTTATACGGCCGCAAGGTAGCTTATGCTTTTCAAAAGTTGTTGGTGACTCCAAAGTCCATAAAGGCAGCAGTTACAAACCCAGTACTTCTGTAATTATTTTGGAGTAATCATAATGGTGTATAACTGTTTTCACATGATATTCTAGATTCTTCATTGGCTCTCAGAAAAGCTCCCCCAGTCTTTACTCTTTAGTTGACTCACTAACATCTAAGCCCAAATTCGTGCAACTACTATGATAATGAACAAATATGCATACATATTTCGTCACTTGCAAAATTGTTGTCAGAAATGAATAATGATAAAAGTATTTAAGCAAAACCTTTTGAATAACTCCAGTAGACCGCCATACTGTTGGACATACATACTACAAAGGACTAAGATGTAGGATGACCAAAGCAAAGTCCAGAACAGAAAAGACACAACTGGCCTCCATGAGAATACATGCGCAACCATTAGCTGGTTCTTTGCTTTCTCTTCTGAACAACTATCACTTAAGGTGGAATTGCCAACTTCAAGACTATTCCTTTGCCAGAATAATTTCCTAGGAGGAGCATCAGGACCATATCCCAATAACAATATTACCTGGAAAAGAGGATAATATTAGGGTCCAAAGATAAAAAAAAATGCAAATTACAGAGAACAAAGATTTTCAGATTATGCTGAAAATGTTATACAATGGGTTCAAGCAACAACATACTGGGATAATAAGGATGGCAGGGTACAGAGACAAGTGTGTAGCCATGACCCATCCAAAAGCCGCCAACGGAGCTAGTCCTGTTGTATGTCAGCACAGGTTCAACATTACACAAAATATTAGACGAAGAGCACAAGACTACAAATATAAAGTGATAATGATCTTTCTTCAGTTCTCAAAACTACTTCCAAAATCTAATCAGCTAGCCGGATATAGCAATAGGCAACCTTTACACTGAAGTGGACTGGATAATTCGATGGAAATAATAACAAATGAAATATTGTCATGCGTCTCAGAGAAAATATGAAAAAAGAAAGTTAAACAAGGTGAATATTGGACATCAAAATTGATAGTCAGACTGAAGGCTCAATATGATAGCCAGCTAACCTACAGAAAAGGTATACCAGACATGAAATTTGATAGAAATCACAAGAAACAATGATACCTAAAGGAAATGTATTCCTCAAATTTGCTTGAGTTGTTCAGACTTAGTAATTTATTATTATATGTACACAAATTCAGCCCCTATAGTAGCCATCTTTTATTGGTTTTGATCACTCAACTAAGAATATATATATATATATATATATTCCTTTTATTCAACACAGTCTAAGACCAAGAAACATTTCAGCTAACCAGAAGTGTAAATCAAAATAAATGGAAAATTGTTTATCAAAGTTCATTTGCATAAAAGTAATCCTTCAGCTAAAAATTGAAATTCCCACTGTACTTCCCATAAGAATTTCCCCAAGAAGCACGAACTAACAGTACTTTTCATCACACAACAATGCCAAGCAAAATTCATTTTTCAATATTAAAAATCAAATAAATCTTAACCAGAAAACAACTAAAAGTAAACAATTAAACATTATAGGACTGAGTCAGTAGAATCTTAAGGTTCAGAAGTAAAAAACCATAGGTTATTAGCTGCTTACGCGAACATGCTCCATAAAGCGATAGCACAACCATCAAGTTCTCAATTGCAGATGTGGATAGACCAACACATGCAACTATCGTGAAAGGATTCCACAAGTATACAAGAGCAGCAAAATCTCCTGAAGGAAGAAGCTCTGGAAACAGTAAAGATACAATCAAAAGGGATGATAAGGATTTTGCATCGTTTCAAAAAGACCCACAGCCAGAAGGGGAATTTTTAACATTAAATTTTATAACATGATCATCACCTACCCTCCATAACAATAGTTGTGAATACCATGTTTCCTTGTCAGCAATTCAGAAAAACCCATTATCTTTTTTTTTTTTTTTTCTGGAAAGGGAAGCATAGTTTTTGTTATGACACAAACACGAGACAGACACAGACTTCATCATCCATTTGTTCACAGAAACCACATAGACATGTAATGATCGATAAGTTGTTTCTATCCTTTTTTTTTCCACTGTTAACACACTATCCCAAAAGAGGGAAGAAAAGCAAAGCCAAGAGTCAAAAGGGCACTCCTTGCATATTGTTAATACTATCCAGTAATGTTCATCAAACAACATGCTACAATTTTCTTATAATGCAGATTGCACGAAACAAAAAATCTCCCTCTTTGATTGTACAATATATCATTATCTGAAAAGGATCTTCAAACTTATACACTAGTTTTATACATCACTTTAAAATAACAAATAAAAAAGGGAGAAGCAAAGCCAACCATAATCATATGAAATTTGAAAAGAAAGATCACACTGGAAGCACATGCTAACAACCTGAATTCTCTGACAAATCACGAAGGCCAAGTAATTGTAAGCTTGAACTGTAAGCCACCTGGAGTTTTTCACCAGCAGCACAAATAAGCATTGCACTAACCACATCTGCAATAACAAAAACCAAACTATATCCGGAAATGAGTTGATTATTTACTGTTTAACAAAGTATGCAACACATAAGATTCAACTGCAAACAGCATTTCGAGGTATAGATACGAATTATTGAGCAACGAAGATTACAACAAGTATGATTCATGAGCTATGGAAATTGGAAATAAACAACTCGATAGATACCAGTAATACTCATAAGTAAAAGGCGGAGAAAGTTACCTGCACAAAAGATGATCAGGCTGTCCTTCAATTCTGAAGCATCAACAAGGTAATTCGAAGTCATTACACCATAGTAACTTCAAAATTTTTACGTGATTCCATTTAAATAAAACAACGGAACAAAATCTGACACAACCAGGTACCTTGTAACGGTGAGCGGGCCGAGAAGTGTCAATAACAAAGGGGAACCATGGTACATTGATCCTGGAAACACGAACAAGAGTTTGAGATTGCTTACACAACACTGAATAATCATAATATAAATTGATCCAATGAACGAATCTGGATAAGTGAAATACCAGCATAGGGTGAAACTGACGACTGCTTCAACCAGTAACCCTCGGCCACTGCGAAAAGGAAATTTGAAGTTGATAAGAAAACTTGGATATAGGAATTAAAGGTAGTTGGGGAAGAAAAACATACGGCGGCGGAGGCTAGTGAGGGGGGTGGAGACTTCGGGGCGAGAAGAGAGGTTGAGGTTTTTGGGAAAGTAGAGGAGAAGGAGCCTCAAAACGACGGAACCTATGACCCAAGTCCAGAACCATGGAACCTTCTTCTTCGTCATCTTCGTCTTCCTTCTTCAGATCGGAAATTTGCAACTGCCTCTGCCTCTGGCTTCTTCGGAGGAGGTATTCAACCGAAACGACTTCTACTGCTGTCGTTCCGTTTCTTTTTCTGTAAGAAATATCCATCCAAATAAAAAGGTTACAATCTATGAATGCTCATTCACTTTATTATTCACAATATGGTGTATTTTTTTTATTCATGAAAATTAGTGTAAGAAAAATTGTAACAACTTAACTAATCGTGCTACACCTCTTAAGAGAAATAATTTATCAAATTGGTGATTTATTTTCTTTCTTAATGTAATCATTTTTTAATTGAATAAATAAATTACGTAGTAATAATCATGATTAATAGTATTGTTTTAAAATTTAAATTCAAAAATTGAAGTAAAATGTAAAATTTAAATCTTAAAATATCATATTTATATTCTTTTATGATAATTAACTATGTTGAATGCGAAAATCGTCCATTTTATAAATTAAACTGTTTTCATGTGCGGTGTATTGGTTGCTTTTAAATATTTTTTATACAGTAGAATATATAATAAAATCATAGTTTGATTCATTTATAAAAAACTATATGTTGTAAATAGCTTAAAATTTTGATACTTATTGTAAAATAATTGTAATTTTTTTATTATGGATAACGAATAAAAGAGATTAACAGTAAAACTCAATTATTTATTATTTTTAATTGAAATTGGTAATTGTACTTTTTTTTTAGAATAAGTATAATAGTAGTGTTATAACACCTATAAGGGTATTTAAAATTCAAATTAAATTAAAGTAAGTTAAAGATATTGATATATGTAAAATTTAAAATAATATATAATATTAATATTATAGGGATGATTAAGAGTATAAAGTTAAAAAAATTATAAATAAAAAATTTAACTCTTCAAATTTCATTTCATTAGGACTATTATTTCTCTAAACCTAAACTTTTTCTAATTTCTTTTTAAAAATTTTGAGTGTTTCATTCATCATTTACGGATTTGAGTGTTAATGGAAAATATCATGCATACACGTATTGGTGATTTTTCAATAAAAAGAGATTATCTATTTTTTTTTTATCATTTTGTACTAAGAATGTTAACAAAGGTCTTAAAGGCAATATTGAAGATAGTTCATTCATCATACTTATAATTTTAAGAAGAATGCATGTACAACAATAAGTAAACATCTTTATAGTAACATGTTTATAATATCTACAACAGTTATCACAAAATATTACTAATAAAAAGTTATTTATTTATTGACACATGATGTTTGATGTATTATTTATTTGCTGATAAAAAATTAATCATAAATAATTCAATCCCATTAAATAAAAAATTCAATTCCATCATTTTTATTATTTTTAGTGCTGTGTCAAATTGTGTGAGATGACTAACTCAAAACAAGTTGATTTTTTGTAAAAAGACTTTGATAATGAATGTTAGAAATGTCAGGCAAATTTTCTAAATCTGAAATTTCCAAAATAATGTATTTTTTTTTATTTATGTCGGGACATGGATATACTGTGCATAAGAGTCACAATATCATAATTTACTATATTATGAGAGTTTATTATGAGACCATGCAGTGAAGGCACAATTTTAAATTAATGAGTTAATTAAAATCATGATAATATTATACCATTTTAGGGTGGTTAATATTCTCCATTCATTCCCCTCCTTTGGCATGTGTGGTGTGTTGTTAATGTGAAACTAAAATAAATGAATAAAAAGTTACAAAGTGATTTGATTTATTGATAATTATGTAATGGTTGAAATTAATTATGATTAAGTAATTGAAATAATTGTGAAGTTAATTTGAATGAAAGAGTTATTACATGTTGGGAATAAAATTTACCTGTTAAGAATTTAGTTCCTAATATAGAAATAGTTTTAGTTACTAATAGATATAATTTAAAGACTAAACATAATTTTATTTAAAAAAATATATAATATTTTTAAATTTTTCTTTCTAAATTTATTGTTAAATCTTAATTTTATTTTAAATTATTTTTATATTAATAACTAAATTCAAATATTTAACTTACACTTAATTTTGCTAAATATATTTTATTAATAAATTTTAATTTAATTTAATTTTTCTTTTCGACATCAAACTTACTCTTAATTTAATTCAATTCAAATTTTAAAATTTGATGAGTTAATTAAAATTTATTTATCAATAAATAAAACAATTTTATTTATTTTAGTTGCACAATATCAATACACCATAGCACAGGTGTGAAAAAACAGAAGAGAAAGAGAGGAATGGGTAGAAAATATTAACCACCCTAAAATCATGCAATATCCTCATGATTTTATCATTAATTGAAATCTTGACTGACTACTTGGTTTCATCTAGTAAACTACACTCATTGTTTTCTTTTTACAGTTTCATTTAATCTTAAATTAAATTGTGCAATATGTCATAATTTATTCATAATAATATCATGTCTATGCATGACTTACCCATATCCAAAAATAAAATAAAAAATACAGCATTTTAAAAATTTTAAATAAAAATTACATCAATTTGAAAAATTTGTCCAACTGTCACTTTCATTCAACCCTTTTATATGAAAAAAACATGGACATGAAAAAACATTTACAATAAATTATATATAAATGTAAATAATAAATAAGTAAAAATTTCTTAATATTAAAAAATGGTGTTTAATCTTCTTGCGTTTTTTCTTTTCTAAGTGAATCTGTAAAGCCTATTGCAATCTACTCAAGAGAATTAAGCCTAAGGTAATGCTGATTGTTTGGATGAAATTTAATATGAATTATGCACAATTTTGCATAACTTTCCGATTAGAAATTAAAGTTAATTATTCTAAATAGTAAAATATAATAATCTATTTCTCAAATTTCATATTTATATAGTGTACATCTTTGTTATGTTTTAAGACCTTCAAATCAAGTTGAATTTTTAAGATTATATAGAAAAAAAGGAAGGTTCGATAGAGAAACAAATAAAAATATATGATATAGAAGAAATAAATATATGAAAATATAAAAACTATAAGGATAAAATGTATAGAGAAAATAATGATTTTATGATATTTTATTTATTATATAATGATGTATAATGCTTCCTTTGTTTTTGTTACAGCGCTGTACAATCCAAGAGATTGAGTGTCTCTTGTATACTAGAATATTCTACCAACATCTTTTTACCATATCAATATTTTTTGTGTGAATATTTTCATTTCCCCCTTTACTGTTAATTAAAATAAAAATATATATTTTGTTATATGTTATTTCCTGTTACATGTTTTCTATGTTATTATAAATCAAGTTTAATTCCGTGATTAGTATAAATATTTGTATGGTATAAAATAATGAAGAAATACTTTAAATATGGTTTTGAAAATAATTATTGTAAAGACAGGAACTTTAGTAATTCTTGAATTGATAATAATCAGTTAAAATGAAATCTAAAAATCTGGTAACCCTAATTATTTAATTTGATTGAAACGTAGTTAGAAAGGAAGTTGGATGCGTGGAGGCATTTTGAGAGCATACTTGTGGAACAAGAAGTGTTGCAAAGAGATAGAAATAGCGAAAGCACAAAGCAATTCCAAACACTTTCACCCTATCACGCAGTCCCGAGGAAACTATATCACTCTAGAGGCCCACCCACCCCTTCACACTTTCTCTCTCACAGCACCCAATTTCTTTCTCTTTCCTTTTTTTTTTTCTTTTATTCAAAAACAAGAAAAGGAATAAAAAAGCTCTGAATTTTGGATTGCCCTCTGTTCCATACAATTTCGATTGCAATGGCAAGGCCTAATCAAGAGGCGGTTGAGACTTTCGTCAGCATCACTGGCTTGCCTGAGGCAGTAGCGCTGCAAAAGCTCGAGGTATTTGCCCCTCCTTTTTTTTTTTCCTTCTAATTCTGAAAGTGCTTAATAGGTTTTGATTGGGATCCGAAAGAACAAGATTTGACGAAATTTGTAATAGCTCTTTAATTGATCAAAGTTAGGGTTTTTGTGCATTGCTTGATCACTTAAGTTATTTTTTAATTATTTATCAATGTTTATTACCTTTTGCTTTGAAATTATGTAAATGGGACTCGATTTGTGTACCCATGTTTTTTCTTTTGGTTAAATTTCTTAGTTTCTATCTCTCAAATATATAGATGGATTGTCTAATACTGTTTATATTCAGTTCATGGATATCTGCTTTAATAGAGGTGCGATTTAAGTGAATGAACACACAAGATAGAGTGCATGCAAGCATTATTCTAGGAATATAGGAAATATGTGTTTTCTTTGTGATTTTCTTTTGTTTTTAACATTATGTGAAGTTAAGTACGGAGTCCCGTAAGCAGATAAACTTAAGTCTTTTAGGGGAATCTGTTTCATCACTAATGATAATGTTAGAAATCTGCTTTGTAGTAAATGCTAGTTCTTGTATACGAGCAATGAGGACCAGCTAACTATAATATGCTTGAAAGTTTGCGAATATATTATGATCAAGCACTGAGCTGATCTATTTTAGCCATTTGTCTGACCTCAGATGTTTGTTTTTTTATCAGATGCTTATACATGAGATTGAATTCTTCTTATTGCAAAAAGATTTTTTTTATGTGATCAGTTAATCTTGTGTGAATTCTTGCTTTTAAGTGCTCTACACAGATAATCTGATTGTTATTCTATAAAACTAGTATCCTAGTATCCGGTGCTAGTTTATTTGTACAGAACAAGTTATGTTTACCTAATGTAACTAAAGACTGAATACATTTTCAGTGGCTCAAATGGTTATTTGTATATATTGTCTTCATTTTGTAAACATTATTTTATGTCAGGAGCATGGTGGTAATCTCAATGAAGCAGTCAATGCACATTTTAGTGAAGGAGACAGAAACCTAACGACTGGGTATACTCTCTTTTCCATTAGTTAGCAAGTGATCATTGGAAAATATAACCATTGTACTGGTATTACTGTGTAATGTTTGCATTTTATTTCCTTATTTTTGGGAGTTTGATATTTTATTTTGTTCCTTCATGGTCAGCTCTCACAACAACTCTACTGCATTTCCTCAAGAGGATTTCATGGATATAGATGATCAACACGATTCAGACATTCACAGAATTCCGCCACTTCCAGCTTTGGCAGGAAATCTCAATCCGTTTTCTCTTCTTGATTCCACAATTGGGAGAGGTATGTTTGGTACTCCTCTTGATTCGGCAGTCCAGACACCATTTGTTACACATCCTAGAGAGGTAAGGGAGATTCCTATAGAGGTTAAGGATGGTAACCAATCCACTACTCAATCTGGTCATGTTCCATCTATTGAAGATGTCACTGGAACTGTTGATGCCCATGGTCCAGATATCCATGGGACTGTCATAATTGATGATGAAGATGATAACAATGCTCCACCTGCCCAGATTGCGCATCGAGCTGAGCAAGACAATAAGATCTTGGCTGATACTTCACTCAATAGTAGTACTAGACCTAGTGCTCCTGAATCTGAGAATTTACCAGATTATAGCAATGAGATAGAAGAAGAAATGATTCGGGCAGCCATTGAGGCTTCTAAACGGGAGGCTGAGGAAAATTACAGAAATCACAAACTTGGCAGACAAACTGTATGTGCATTTCTTGATGGATTTTCTTATGCTTTGCTAAACATGATGTCTGTGTTGGTATTTATTTTCCTCTTGGTGTAGGACTCAATTGAATCAGGATCACAGTCAAGGCAATCTTATTTGGAGGATCCTGAGCTTGCCCATGCAGTTTCATTGTCCCTGAAGGTGCCCCTCTAATTTAAATTTTCTACAATATCACCTTGAGGAATTTCACCAGGACATGATAGAGCTTTTATCTTTTTTAATATTGGAAATTTCAAACCTGGATTGCTTCTAACATGAAATGAGTTCAGACAGCTGAGCAAGAAAAAGCATTGCGTGTACAGGGAGGAGATTCTGAATCTCCACCAGCAGGGCCATCTAAGTCATCAGAGGCTGGACTAGGGGAAGTGGCATCTAATGGAAGGTACATTATCTCTTCCATTTTGCTTGCTGTGCACCTGTAGCTGTTGCACACTGCTGCATTGACTGCACTGAACTAAGCATTTTCCTTCATGGTATATTCTCTTAGATTGTCAAATTTGAAATGGGCAATTGTGGTCATTCTAGGTTGCAGGCAGGAAGCTTGTCCTTTCATGACGAAGCTGAGGATGTAGAGGAGCAGCCACTCGTTAGGAACAGGTCTAGAGATATATCTTCAGGATCCACAGGATCAGTCAAAGATGTTGAATTTGCCGAGGCTAGCACACTACCAAGCACAGCACCACAGGATACCAGTAATCCTCCTAATAGAAATTCCTTCCCCTCTGATGAGGTATAGGCTTTCACTTTTTCCTTTTCAAAAAGAATTACTGTGTCATTACTTGCCACGTCATTTCAACTTGTCATGCCTTCCAATCTTTGACTAAAATGAGATTGCAGTGGGGTGGCATATCTTCAGAGGAACATGATGAAGCAGTAATGCTTGAAGCTGCAATGTTTGGTGGAATCCCGGAAGGGACTGGATATCAGTATGCTTATGCACCACATCAGTTTATGCAAGGTAGGGGTTCTAATCCTCGTGCCCCATATCGCCCACCTTCACCATCACTGGCAGCACAGCGTCTGATAAGGGAACAGCAGGTGTGTCTTTTTTCTCAAATAGTTTGGAGTTGTTGGTTGTTAATGGTATAATTGTTGCTATTGCTGTCTGTTTTTAATACAGGATGATGAATATCTCGCATCATTACAAGCAGACAGAGAAAAAGAATTGAAGGCCATAGAAGAAGCTGAGGCTGCTCGTGAAGAGGAAAGACGGAAAGCAGAAGAATCTCGCAGGAAATTACAGGAAGAGCAGGTACTGCAATTATAACTGATTGCACTTTTTTTTCTTGCCCCTTGCTTGAATCCCTCCTACCCTGTTGTTGTTGGAGTCTAATTTTAGTCTTCACACTCACTAGAAATGACTTTTATAGCTAATTTGCTAGTGTTACCATTGATTTCCTTTATTAAGTCGTTGACACCTATCGTTTGAGGCATATTTTCCATTATTATGTCGTCTGAAGAACGGATTATCTCCATTGAATACAAAAGGGTGAATGTTAACAGAACTTAGAGACTCTTCAACTAGTATTCAAAAATAAAAATTCTGGTATAAATATCGTCAGTTAAGAACCGGTCCACACTTTGTCCCAGAAAAAAATCTGTATTTCATATATTATATACTTTTCTTGTTCTGTATCCTGGATATGTGGCCTTGGCAGATCCTAGCTATAAATTGATTCTGTCTTAGGGAAAGAAAGCAAACTTTCCCAAGTTGTGCTTACTCTACATTTTGCATAAACTGTGTCAGGAATTGGAAACACAGTTAGCGGCCAAAGAAGTTTCACTGCCACCAGAACCATCATCAGATGATGAAAACGCTGTTAACTTGATGGTAAAAATGCCAGATGGCAACCGTCGTGGACGCCGATTCCTAAGATCTAATAGGCTACAGGTGATGGTTTGTTAGAAATTATGCTGTTGCCCCCTTCCTTTTTCTGCATAAGTATACTAAACTTGCTTCCTGAAATTTTCAGTCTCTGTTCGACTTCATAGATATCGGTAGGGTGGTGAAACCAGGCAGTTACAGACTGGTGAGAAATACCATTGCCTTTTAGTGTTATTATTGATACTAATTTTTGAGGGAAATGGTTAATTTGTACTGTAGAAATTTTAATGTTGTCTTTGATGTTATTGTTGGGACAGGTGAGACCATATCCTAGGCGTGCCTTTAGTGATGGAGAAAGTGCTGCGACCCTGGCTGAGCTTGGCCTTACCAACAAGCAAGAAGCTTTGTTTTTGGAGTTAATCTGATGTCTTGGTTGCAATTTGCTACAAAACAAGCTATTTAAGTTTTTACTTTACTACAATTGAAATTACAATATGAACCACAATACACAGACGGATGTGGCATTTTAGTTTAATCTGGGTTTGTACTGTTTGGGTGATGATGCAATTTATAAATTTACAGATTTACATGAAATACAGTACTGTCAGTTTTACCTGTGCTTCCTTTTGCCGATTGTTTTGTATATTTTGGGGTAAGATTGAAATAATTAATGATTAATTAAATTGCATATGGTCGCTTATTTAAAGGCTACTCGTGCTCTATTAATCTGTTTTTAGTGGAAAAAGAAAGTCAAGCTTAAGGTTACTTGTTAAGAAATAAAAGGAATTATTATAGGAAGCATTTAATACTCAATAATAGACTTTTAAGTTTTTTTAAAGGTCTGCCCTTTAGAGGTGTCCCCATAATCTGATTTGGTTCAACTTCTAAGGAAAAATACCTATAAATAGATAGATTCATTTTGTTTTTTGTTTTTTGGCAATCTATACCAAACTAATTCGATCAAGAATTTGGTAGTTTGATTTCGTTAATAACATTTGAAAGTATTTCTCATTAACAAATAAATGGATATCAGATTCATGCTTATTAATGCAAATAATTTCTTTCAACCAATACATATTCAATCCAATAGAAAGTTGGTTTGGTTAATCTCATTTTATATCAATCAAAATATAGATTCGTTTCTTTTCACCAATATCTATATATCCAAACGAATCATAGTAGATTGTATTCTGTCCATAATTTTCGTAGCTGAACATGAACCAAACTAACAAAAGATTAGGTAGCTTGATTTGGTTAATCTCATTTTATATGTTTCAAAATATAGATTCGAAATTCACTTTTATCAGTTCAAAATATAATTTCTTTTAACCAAACGAACATTTAGTGTGAATATATATACAATGAATATAAAACTATAGCTCGTGAGTTTCAATCAATGATTTAAAATTATACCGGTCAATGAACTGATATCAATGAAATTATTTAGTATTTTAAAATATATAAAATTAAAATAAAACATAATCTATTCGGTCTTAACATTCAAAATACAAATGAAAGTTTAAATAAAATTTATCTATCATACTTGAAGTTGAAATTTAAATTTTATATATATATACACATACACATATTAATATTATTGATAATAACAAATTTATATATATAATAAGAAATAATTAATATTTTAAGTTGATTTTTAAGTTTTAAAGAAAAAAAATTTAATCTTGATTTATTAATTTTTGTCTGGACTGATTTTTAACTGGTTTGCCCGATTTGCTATTTTACCAGTCACAGGCAATTGCTTCCTGCACCCTTACATTTGCTTTCTGCACCCCATCAGAATATGTGAATAGATATTTATAACCTTCGAAAGAGATTAGGATATTCTGGAAAATGCTTTTCTAAAGAGATTAGGTTGTGGAGGTGTGAAATTTCTTATGGAAAATATTTTTCGTAAGAAGTTTTTGTATTATGAAAAACATTTTTCGTAAGAGGGTTTTGTATTATGGAAAACATTTTCTGTAAGAGGTTTTTAAATTATGGAAAATATTTTTCGTAAGAGGTTTTTGTATTATGGAAAACATTTTCCGTAAGAGAGTTTTATATTATGAAAAACATTTTCAATAAGAAGCTTTTGTATTATCAAAAACGTTTTTCTTAAGAGAGTTTTGTATTATGAAAAACGTTTTCAGCAAGAAGCTTTTGTATTATCGAAAATATTTTCCGTAAGAGAGTTTTGTATTATGGAAAACATTTTCTGTAAAAGAGTTTTGTATTATTAAAACCTCTTACGGAAAATCTTCTCCATAAGTCACTTTTCCACTTCTATCCCCATTATGGAAATGCTTTTCCGTAAGCATTTTTCCCACCCCGCATCACTACGGAAATAGTTTTCCGTAAGACAATTTCTCATCCCGTAGCCTTCTATGAATTTTGTTTTCCATAACAAAATCCCTTCTAACCTATTTCAACAATCCTTCTTCACTCTTACAGCAGCCATTAAAGCACTCAAATATAAACATACTTACCTCAAAATGCTGCCAGACAATCTTCTCTTCCACCACCGACATCTGCCACCGCCACGTCACCGAAAAATGCACCTACAACAATTTTACTTTTTCTATTTATGGCAAGGGCAATTGTGATATATTATAAGTCTCACGGGGTGCAGGAAGCAATTGCCCCATACACAATAGGAGTATAGTTTTTGCTTGGATCAGTCAATGCAGTCGAATTATGAGAATCATGATTTTCACAACCATCACTTTTAACTAAAGGTATTTAGGGTTTAGCCAACAAAATAAAATATAGAAATAAAATCTTATTTGATTTAAATTTAATATAAAGTTTGAATCAAACTAAAACAATATTTTACAGTTTAATTTGAATCAGTTTATCTATTTTTGCCATTATAAAATTGTAGAACATTATTTAAAAAAAATTAAAACATCTTTCGTAAAGAAATGTAAAACCTTTCTTTAAAAGAAAAATATTAAATGTAGATTATATTTTTTTTTTTGGTAATTGATATATAAGGATGTTGTCTAAAGATTAGAAGTTGGGTAGTTATCTATATTTTTGTTAGTTTCTAAAGTTGTCAGAGGAAGTTTTTAGCTAGTATACATGTTAAATTCATTTGATTAATGAATTGATTGTTTTGATGTGTGGGAATTGTGATGGTTAAATTGTTTATAAATATACAGATACCAAAGATGTTAGATGTATATGTTTGAATACGTATCGAAATAATATGAAATATAAATATTGTTAATTATTGGTGGAAAGTATAAATAGTATTAAAGATATGTTTTGATACATTGAAGTATGTATTGTTTGGAAATTCTATAGTTTTATTCTTTGTTTGCTAGAATGTTCAATATTTGACTATCACCGGCAGTTGTATTTTAATATATTAGAAATTTTTAAATTTTTTATATTAAATTTCTCAAGTTAAAATTATTTTTATAATTAATATTGATTTTCACAATTTTAATATCAAGTAAAAAGTTATGGTTATTATATAATTTTAAAACAATACTTAAAAGTAAAAATAAATAATAAATTATTATATTAATGCATCAATATATTCATTTTTAATTAAACTTTATTGTCATATTAAATACTTCATATTTATAATAATAATAATAATATTAACGATAAAAATAATATAACCACATACTATTATTCCTTTAACAAATAGTTTGTTTGCAAACAAAAGTATATTTAGTTATTACTTTATTTTATTTAAATGTTAATTATTTTAAAATTATATAAATGTTAAATACTATATAGCGTTGAATATTATACAATACTTACGTTAAATTTTTTATTTTAAAATTGGATATTTTAATGTTTATTTTAGAAAATAGTATATTAAAAAATATTCATTTTACATATATTTTAATTAATAATTAAATATCTATATGTTTATGTGGAAGAGACTTCAACTTTTGTGACAATTAATCCGAATTTCAACTTTATAGTAACATCTGGATTTAATGAAATTTAATAATCTTACTTGTATTTGAGTAAGCATTAAATTACTTAAATGAATGATGATTATATATGCTTTTATCATTTATATTAATTTTCGTACTTTATCATTAATTAATAAAATTTTATTTATTATACAAGTGGTCTAAATTAACTATCACGAATATAAATTAAATAATAAATTATCAAATATTAATATATATTATATATTAGTGTAGTTTTTTTTTTCAAATCTCAAAACATTTTAGATATATAAATATTTAAATACTTTAGTAATAATGTTTAATATTATATTAGTATTTATATTTATTTTTATTTTTTAATTAGATAATTTAAAATATATTTATGAAAAAATAATAATTTAAAAATATGTTAAATGTACTTTTTTAATCCATTCATTTATTTCTATCTATCTCACTCTCTCTCTCTCTCTCTCTCTCTCTATATATATATATATATATATATATATATATAGATTAATTAAATGATATATTTTCAACCAAATACTACATGTAAATTACAATTACATGAATCTGCATGGTTTAAAATCTAATGAAAAAGAAAGATGCAGGAGTAATTTCAGTCTTGGGCTATTAACTTATTTACACTCACTTTTGTATAAAAGAAAATTCACGTTAATTCATTTTAGAGTGTAGGTTTGAATTATGGAAAGTAACTTTCTTATAGTGATAAATTATGAGTTCTGTCCTTATTATGAAATTATTTTTGACAATTTTTATACCAAAATTAAATTTTAATATCAAATAAAAAATTTATGCTTATTATATAATTTTAAAAACTAATTCAAATTAAAAATGAAATAATAAATTATTATATTGAGGCATCAATATATTCATTTTAAATTAAACTTTATTCACATATTAAATACTGTCATATTTATAATAATAATAATAATATTTACTATAAAAATAATATAACCATATACTATTATTATCTAAAAAATAGTTTGTTTGCAAACAAAAGTATATTTAATTATTATTTTATTTTATTTAAATGTTAACTATTTTATAATTATATAAATATTAAATACTATAGCCATAACGTTAATATTATACCAATACTTACGTCAATTTTTTATTTTAAAATTGGATATTTTAATATTTATTTTAGAAAATAGTTTATTAAAAAATTATTTTACATATTTTATTTAATAATTAAATATCTATATGTTTACGTTGAAGAGGCTTCAACTTTTGTGGCAATTAATCAAAATTTCAACTTTCTAGTAACATCCGGATTTAATGAAATTTAATAATCTTACTTGTATTTGACTAACCATTAAATTACTTAAATGAATGATAATTATATATTTTTTATATTAATTTTCATACTTTATTATTAATTAATAAATTTTATTTATTATACAAATTGTCTAAATAAATTATCACGAATATAAATTAAATAATAAATTATCAAATAACAATATATTTTATATATTAGTTTACTTTATTCAAATCTCAAAACATTTTAGATATATAAACATTTAAATACAATAATAATAATAATAATGTTTAACATTATATTAATGTTATATAGTTTTTATTTTTTAATTAGATATTCTAAAATATATTTTTAGAAAAAGAATAACTTTAAAAGATGTTAAATGTATTTTTTTAACCCATCTCTCTCTCCCCCTCTCTCTGCATATAAAGATTAATTAAATGATATATTTTTAACCAAATACTAATTTAAATATAAAAATGTATAAGTTACACCAATCTGCATGGTTTAAAATCTAATGAAAAAGAAAAAGAAGAATGCGCGTTACTCTTGGACTATTAACTTATTTACCCTCACTTTTGTACAAAAAGATGGGTGGAGTGCAACATAACCTATCTTTGGAGAAAAGAAGTACAAAATAAATATAAACATTGAATCAGTAAGAAATATTAAATAAAAGATACATTAAACAGAAAAATCAAATTAATGTTAACATGATTACCATGGGATACAGATAATTATTTTTCTCACTTTCTAAACACCAAAATAACTAGAGCAGTCAAGTCATCATCAATGGTCAACAAGAGGTGGAGAATCCAATTCTGGGACCTTCTCCACCCGCGTGCCACGTGTCTCAGTCCACACCACCATGAAAATAAAATATGCTCTGCAGACTGTACTTAAAAAATGAAAAGTTGTGTTTATTAAATTTGAGACTATGATCCTTCATTAAAAAAAATACAAAACCAGATAATTTAATTAGAAAATAAAATAAAAAGTATTTGGAAAAAAGGAATTATAAGTGGCGTAATTATAAGGTGTAAAAGGTAACGGTCAAGTGAACGGATATTAGGGGACAATACGTGCAACGTGGCACGTGAAAAGTCTGAGTGGCATGAATGGTCCGTACACCAACTCCCTCTTGCCAACGGTCATATTTCACCGACATGCTTCAACGGTAATATAAGTCCGCATCTCTGCGCCATTGGATCTGCATCGGACGGCGCAGGAGCAAAGTGTTTCCCTCCCTTTCCGAAGCATGTTGTGATCATCATATTCCTTTCTTTTGCTCCCATGCTGGTAGATGAAAGCACTCGTAGGCCCAGAAGAGAAGAGGGGAACTACAACTAGCTACTATGATGGAGTGGTGAAGAGAAGAGAAGAGAAGAAGAAGTAGAAGTAGAAGAAGAAGTGTATACCACAACATGGTGGTGGAGGGAGATCGTACGTAGTTTGTGATATATAAAGCACTGGTAAAGGTTTGTGTTATCTTTTGGGTAAGTGCGAGGGGGGTGGGGGGGGTTTGTAGTAGTCTCCTCTTGTTCTTCTACTTCATTCAAGTAAATGCATGTTTAAAGTGCATTCAGAGGTTGGGTTTCTGGCTTTTGCTTCACCCGCTGCTGCAATGACGGACTTGTTCAACGTTTCCACTGCTAATATGCCTTTCACTATTTCTCAGGACTTCTTCTGCCGCCAATTCCAAGGTGTATGTTTCTGTTTCTCATCCCTTTTTTCTGAACTACAAACCACTTCACACTTCCTAATAATGTCCCTTGTTTGAAAGTTTCTGGAATCCGATGATCGCATTCATGTGCTAGCTAGGACTTTTCCTTACACTCTTCAATTCTTTCATTCTTTCCTGCATATACCTATAACTTCTCATTCTTTTGTGTTACAATTCATATAGGAACACTTGGAATTTGTAAAGATAAAATCAACCACAACAGTTTCTTAAATTCATCGGATTCCTTTGTTTTTGACTTAAAAGAATTCTTTAGAAAATTTTCACACACTCACATAGATTGTCACACTGCATTTCCTCTCTTAAGATTTTAGAGGAAAAGAATACATACATATTTTGCATAGTTGATAAAAGTTATTACTAGATAAAGAGAAAGGGAAGGGAAAGAGAAGCAGCAGCATTGGGGTTAGTGAAACAACAAGCGTTACAAAAAGCATAGACGATGTTGGCTGGGTGTTCTAGTTCGACATTGTTGTCACCGAGCCACAGATTGAGGAGCGAAGCACCAGCAGCAAAGTTTCAAGCCTGCCATTTCCAGCGACCTTCCATGAGCACGCAGAGATTGGATTTGCCATGTTCTACCTTCACTCGCAAAGACACCTCTTCACGCTCGCAGCCCCTCAGGCCAGTGGGGCTTTCCGTGGAGAAACCTATAGAAGCCAAGACCAGCACATGTTCTCTCAAGCACAACATTCGACTCCCACCTTTGGCCATCACAGCAGCAGCACCATTGGTGGAAGACTCCATCAGGGACAAGAGTTTGAAGAGGCTCGCGGAGCACGACGAGTCCTTCACCAACGTAGCCAAGAGAAAAAAGGGTATCACTGAGTTTGACAATTCTGGTGATAACTTCTGGTTTCAGCCTGGCGTTGAGGGTAATGCTTTAGGAGGGCTTAACAACACTTCACTTGCTTTCTCCTCGGAGGAAGAGAGGGTTTGTTTTGTTCCTTCTGAAGTGGTGTCTCATTCTGCACCTTTTCCCTTGAACCCTTGGCTGGAATCATGTGTAACAAAGATCACCAACTTCGGCGAGGGTAGCCACCGTCCTCGCCAACATCACAACGACCATGCAACAGAAGGGTCGGTCTCCAACGCTTCTTCAGAGAGCCAAAGCCTGAGGCTAAACGAGAACGTCTCAGAACACGAAGTGGGAAACGGTTCAGGAAATCCTTACCATCACCACGAGGTGGAGACAGGGGAAGAAGATGATAATCACGGCTTGGAACTCGTTAGCTTGCTCACTGGCTGCGTGGACGCCATTGGATCAAGAAACGTGGCTGCTATAAACCAGTTCATTTCAAAACTGGGTGATCTTGCATCCCCAAGGGGAACCCCCATAAGCCGCTTATGTGCTTATTTCACAGAAGCCTTGGCCATCAGAGTCACCAGGCTTTGGCCCCACGTTTTTCACATCACCACCAGCTCCCGAGACATGGTGGAGGATGACGAAACCGGAACTGCACTGAGGCTTCTGAACCAGATGACCCCAATTCCCAAGTTTATCCATTTCACATCAAACGAGATGCTGTTGAGAGCCTTTGAAGGAAAAGACAGGGTTCACATAATAGACTTTGACATCAAGCAAGGTCTTCAATGGCCAAGCTTGTTCCAGAGCCTAGCATCGAGAACAAACCCTCCGAGTCACGTGAGAATCACGGGGATAGGAGAGTCAAAGCAAGAGCTAAACGAAACGGGAGACAGACTCGCGGGTTTCGCGGAAGCCCTGAACCTGCCCTTCGAGTTCCACCCCGTCGTGGACAGACTCGAAGACGTGAGACTGTGGATGCTTCACGTGAAGGAGCATGAAACGGTGGCCGTGAACTGCGTTTTGCAGCTGCACAAGACGCTCTACGACGGAAGCGGAGGAGCGTTGAGGGACTTCTTGGGGCTTATCCGCAGCACCAACCCCAGCGTGGTTGTGGTGGCTGAGCAAGAAGCAGAACACAACGAGGCAAGGTTGGAAGCAAGGGTGTGCAACTCATTGAAGTATTACTCAGCATTGTTTGATTGCATCGAGGAGAGTGGGGTGGCGCAGGAGAGTGCAGTGAGGGTGAAGATAGAGGAGATGTACGGGAGGGAGATAAAGAACGTGGTGGCATGTGAAGGGAGGGAGAGGGTGGAGAGGCACGAGGGTTTCGGGAAGTGGAGGAGGATGCTGGTGGAGCAAGGAGGGTTGCGGTGTTTGGGAGTTTCTGAGAGGGAAATGAGTCAGAGCGAGTTGCTGTTGAAGATGTATGGTTGTGAGAGTTACAGTGTAAAGAAGGTGGAGAAGGAAGGAGCAACGGCGGTTACTCTTAGTTGGCTTGAGCAACCTTTGTACACTGTTTCAGCTTGGGTTCCTGTTGATGTTGCGGGTACCTCTTCCTCTTTTTCTCACCCAACTTGATTGATGATTTCTTCAGAGTCAAGCTATACAGACACACACGTAAAGGGAAGTATTCTTTGTAGGTAGGGAAATTCTCATCGTCATTATCATTGTTATTATTCTTTCATTCTTTGTTGCAGATAAGATTTCCATGTCTAGAGCATACGGTCATTTTCAGATCATTGTTTTATTCTTTATTATGTAATATGTAAGTTCAAATTCTTTAGTTCCACAGTCATTGAGATTGAAATGAAATGAATTCAGTTATTTGTGTCCCTCTGGTCTCTATGTAATTTCGTTTCCTATTTGCTATGTTTTTTCTCTGCAAGTGCACTGCTTGTTTTTTCACCACTGTTCTGATCTTCCCTTGATACTGAGAATGATTCAATTGACGCGTTAAAAATGTTAAAATTGGGACAGAAATTGACGAGTGAGGAACTGGTTTTGTAATTCAACAACAATAATAAAAATAACAATAATTTATTGAAACAAAAAAATTGAACCAATTCTTTGATGTTGGGTTGGGTCCAATTCATGGGCACACTGGTTTGTTAACTAACAAACTTAGCTATCCAATTATTTAGGTCTGTTTGTGAGGAGCTAACCACAAGTTTTTTAGTTTAAGGACATTCAAGTACAATTTTCTAATAAAAGAGTTTGAATGCAACTAATTGAAATGGTTCTCTAATAAATTATTGTTATTTTTATTATTGTTGTTGATACATCTGTAACTAATGTTAGGTAACCACAATTTTTGCTAGCATTAGTTCATTATCATCAAAATTATTGTTGTCATTTTCTCAGAGAGCTTTTAAGTAGATTCTCCCAAAACAAAACATGTCTTTGCTCTGCTTTTATCTTTTTGTTTGATCTGGGTTGTTGGCATTCGGGCTTAACTTTTTTTCTAGGCCCTGTTATTGGGTTTTCTCTCGTGAGTTTTTTTTCTTTTTGGAAAAAAAATTGAATAAAAAGAAAATTAAAGTTATTTTTGTTAACATTATATTAAATGACATTGACCTCTTTTTCTATAATTTTAAAATAGATGTTTATTCTCTTAAGTTTTTAATAAAATAATACTTACATTTTTTCAGTTTTTAAAAAACATTTATCCTTTAATGTTTATGAAATGATTTTTATCTCTCTTATCTTATTTATTTAAAAGTAATATATATTACTAAATCTAAATGAAAATAAAAAAGTAAAATAAAAATTAAATATTTATTTTGTCAAAATAACAACTTAATTGTTATATATCAACCATTTCTAAAAAATTATCCTCCCTTAACTAAAAAATTGTATTTTAGAAATTCTTATAAAATTATGTCGATTATTACTTCAATAATTTCAACATTTTTTTGTATTTTGAGATACTTGCAACACAACTTTTACTTCATTTTTCTTATATTAATAATCTTTTTTTCATGTCTTCTCTTGTCACAACGGTGATAATTGAGATATTTTCTAATTAAAGACTTTTATCCATCATAATTTTAACTCTTATCAGAGCTATGTTTTATTGATTTATCTCTCATCATTATCATTATATAAGCTTTTTCTAACTTTGCACTTTGAAGGCTTTCCACTTTACTTTTTTGTTTGAATTCTTATAATAACTTTGCCAACATTCTCAAAGTGTAAGTATTTGCCAATACTATTATTTGTTATGTCGATGATAAATTGATCATATGAATCAAGTAAATTTTGAAGTTGAAGCTTTGCATGTTCATTGTTAACTATGTTGAAATTTATTATTGAAAGTTGGACAAATAACATATTTATATGGTTGATGTGGTTTGTCATTGATATAGACACACTCATTTGAAGAGTATATAGAGTTTTCTCTTCAAAAAACCTTGTACAATTTAATGAGAGTGTGCAAAATCACCTTTATAGTAATATTTTTTGCAATGATGGACAATACTACATCTCTCATTGCTAAGTCCAAATTTGTAATAACATTTTCATTATTTTCTTTCTATATTTGATCCATGGATCTTTCTTCAATTGCATTTATAAAATCGTCTTTTTTCAAAATTTTCTTCATCTATAGTTCTCACAACGATAAGTTGCTCTTATTAAACTTCTTTGTCTCATCTTGTTATCATTACTTTAAAAAATGACTTATGCATTTTTTACTATTAATAGTAGTGTATAATAGAATAATAGTAGTAGATTATGAACTAATACATTTCCAGTAAAAATAGATGGTTCACTAATAGACACATTTATTTATGAAGTCTTTCCTTTATCAAAATTTTTCTAGGCATTATCTTTCACACTAGAACACTCTACATCCTGTAACAACAATATAATATTTTTCTAATGTAAAAAATCAAACTAATTGCAATTATAGAACATATTAATATTTATATTTTTTAGCACTCTTTCATGTAACATCCCATATTTTTCATATAATAGGAACTTTATTGCATAAAATTATATAATAAACTTGGATATAAAAATCCATACATTCATCATGTATTTCAAAATATACTTCTCCGCATAAGATTTAATAAAATATCTTTATAAAATTACAAATAAAATAAAATGAAGTTTCTCTATCACAATTCACTGGGACTCACACCAGCTATCAAATTCTCTGCTCCAGTGTAATATACACGATCATCGCAGTTTTAAAAACAAAACAAACAATACACAAAAAGAAGGGTAAGCTAGTGAGTTTTAAAAATAGTATTTTCATTAATTAAATTTCCAAATCAACAAAAAAAAAACAACAAATCAAGTTTTCGTAATTCATCTCATACATCACATCATCACTAACATATCACACATCACACTCATGAGACACCCATATGATCCGGTCTGTCCGGTTCTTTTTCACACCGTAGCGCAGTCATATAATCGTAATCCATATGATCTAGTCTAACCGACTCTTTTTCACATCGTAGCGCAGTCATATAAACTTAATCCATATGATACGGTCTGTCCGGTTCTTTTTCACACCGTAGCGCGGTCATATAAACTCAATCCATATGATCCGGTCTGACGGGTTTTTTTTAACACCGTAGCTCGGTCATATAAACTCAATCCATATGATCCGGTCTGACTGGTTCTTTTTCACACCGTAGCGCGGTCATATAAACTCAATCCATATAATCCGGTCTGACCGGTTCTTTTTCACACCGTAGCACGGTCATATGAATCCTTTAACCCATATGATCTGGTCTGACCGATTCTTTTTCACACCGTGGCACAGTCATATGAACCTCCTTCGACTCACACCACCTAGTCATCTTCATCTATGATTCCAATGACTAGTAAAGTCAGGATTGAACCTCCTTTGACTCTCACCACCTAGTCATCTTCATCTATGATTCCAATGATTAATAGAGTCAGGATGTGAACCTCCTTCGACTCTCACCACCTAGTCATCTTCATCTATGTGAATCCAATGTACTAATAGAGTCAGGATACTTCCTTAGAATCCCCAAATAATGCACATCCTAATAATCTCAACACGGGTATCTCCTTTCCTGAAGATACTATGTTTCGATGACACACCAGATCATTCACAAACATTGATACTACATAATAAAATACATAAACATTCATTCCATTCAATTCAAATTCATCCAATTCATATTTAATAAGATAAATAATTACAATATATAAAAAAAATAGTCAAACTAGCTTTTCTTACCCAAATTCACAAAACAAGTAATTATAAATATTTATTATAAACGTTCAACCTAACTTTCCTTACCCAAATTCACGAAACAAGTAATTATAATATTTATTAAAAACATTCAAACTAGCTTCCCTTACCCAAATTCACAAAACAAGTAATTATAATATTTATTAAAAACATTCAAACTAGCTTCCTTTACCCAAATTCACAAAACAAGTAATTATAATATTTATTAAAAACATTCAAACTAGCTTCCCTTACCCAAATTCACAAAACAAATAATTATAATATTTATTAAAAACATTCAAACTAGCTTCCCTTACAAAATATCCTAATTCTAAATAAATTTATATTTCAAAGGAGACAAACATTTATAAGAAAACATACAACTAACTTCTCTCACCTCTATAGAGTAGAGATACTCAAAAATCCTAAAATTATGGACAATTTAACTCTGTTCAAGAATCTGATCGGTCACTCTTGATCTACTCAACGTTAGGAATCTAGGGATGTCCTCTGATTGTCAATGTGATAATATATGATATCACAAATCTAGAGAGAAGGTAGAAAATTTTAAAGAGAAATTGTTTGAGAGATGGTGGTTTTCATAAAACTGTATATCTTCTTAAATAAAGAGAGAGAGTTTGTAATTTTTATTAGAATAAAACAGAATATCTTTTTAGAGAGGTAAAATATCTTCTTAGAGAAAAAACATCTTTTTAGAGAGAGAGAGTTTGTGGTTGTTATAAAAATAAAAAGTAAATAACTATCTTTTATTTACTTAAACAATTGTTCTGTTAAAAAAATAGGTATTATCTTATTTATCTATAAAACTAAATTCTAGATTAGTTTTTATTTTCTAACTATTTTATTTTAGCACTCTTTCGTACTATCATATTCTATATTTAGTAACATTTCTTTTCTAATATGAAAGATTAAACTAGCTTAACTAACTTCAATCACAAAACAAAGATTTGTTTAGACCACTCCTTCACACTACACATTCTATATCAAGTAACAAATTTTTTTAATGTGAAAGATCAAACTAGTTGTAATTTCAAAAATACCACACCAAAAACATTGTTCCATTAATAGTAACAAAATACTGTCAATAACCAAACTTTCATACTATTATTAGGTACCAAAATAAAAACATAAAAACTTACTACTAAAATAAAAAATAAATAAAACTGATAATAAGCGATAATATAATTTTACTAAAAGAAAAAAATTATAATATTTTTTCCTTTAATTTTCAGAGAAGAAATAAAAAAAACAAATACTAAAAGAATTTTAGAATATAAATTATATTTCTTCTTTTAACTTTTTTTCTCAAACTCTAAAACACTAGAAAAGATGGATTTGTTGTTTGGGCTGATACCAGAGAGGTATCAGTCAGATTTAAAAGGGAGGAAGGCAAAACAGAAATGAAAAGGACTACAGATATCGAAAAGAAAGGACAAATTATAGAATCCAGAAAAGGTGGCAGAGCCTCCTAGTTAGGATTTTATAATTTCAATATTGAAATGATATCAGAGAAAACAGAGATATGCAGTAGAAATGAGGGAAGCGTAATTAAATGGGATCTTAAGAAATAATCTGGGAACATGCCATGATAGAATACACTATGAGTTGCTTTGCATAACATAGTT
>Ga0099824_1000282_pt1 | contig 53672 bp, 37 predicted proteins | sample SiratrowhiteBW_FD_76837 | JGI IMG/M metagenome (GOLD analysis project Ga0099824, IMG submission 76837) | Root nodule microbial communities of legume samples collected from California, USA - Siratro white BW | ecosystem: Host-associated > Plants > Roots > Nodule | place: USA: California... | reverse complement strand
TCAAAAAAAAGTAAAGAAAATAAACCCAAAAACAAATCCCACCAACCAAACAAAAGAAAAAAAAAAAAAAAAAAAAAAAAAAAAAAAAAAAAAAGTCTCTAAACTCACCAAGACAAACTGGGCAAGTTGGTATTTCCGTACAACCAGGAGGAGGAGTCCCAGCAACTTCTGCATACTCCGAATACTCCACAGATTGCAAAAACAAAATATGGCACACCTCTGCCTAAATTTTGATCATCATTTGAAATGTTGAGAAACAGAAAACAAAATTGAAAAGCGAAAAGACTATCAAGATTGACTCACCTCGGCGGGAGAAAATTTCCGGCCATTGAAATAGCTGTAAAATTCATCGGCGGCGAACTGATCGGCAAACGTGATCAACACGCTATAGCGATCTTCGGTCCCGTCGTTCCTGCAGGGAGGGTGAAAAGGAATGGTTAGTTAGGGTTTGGATGAAAGGGTAGGAGAGAGTGGAAACGAAGGAAACCTGATGAAGAGAAGGTGGTCGAAATTGTCGAGGTGGGGTCCGCAGAAGGGGATGAAGTCGTGGAAGGAGAGGTAGTTGGGGACGGCGAGGATGAAGAGGAGACAGGAGGGGGAGGTTTGGGTTGGGAGGGAGGAATGGCGAGAGGTTCGGAACAAGTGGAGTGCGCCTCTCCGTTCCCTGAATTTAGGGTTGTTGGATTGGGAATGGGATTGGAAGATGGTTTGGGGATCGAGAGGGTGGTCGGCGTCCACCGAGTGGACGCGGAGCAAAAACATGGCTCGCCGGAATTCTGAACTTCAACGGCGCGTCTGTTAATGAGTACTGATGATGAAGATTGCTGTTTAGATTATAACCGTTTTCATTTTTATAGGTTCGTCTGAAAAACGAAGATTAATATCTTTATATTCAAAACGAAATGGAAAGGAACTCTCTCGTTAATTTCCCCCCAAATTAAAATTATTTATGTAAATATTTATTAAATTAATTACATAATAAACATAAAAAATTAAAATGGCACAAAACATTAATAGTTATAAATGCAAACTCTAACCTTCGGATATTTGACAAATTTTTGGAATAAAATAAATATAATTAGTTCAGAAAGTTTTAACAACAAATAATTCACTTTCAATAATTTTTTATTCAATTAGTCAACATATTTTTAGAAGTATTTTAAAGACATTTTAGTTTAAAGAAATAAAAAAAAGTGAAGGAGAGTTAAAAAGACAGATAAAAAATACCAATGAATTTTACATTGGTTCGACTTTTTTTAAATTATATTTAGTGTCATCACTTTATAATTGTGATTAGCATCACTTGAATCTCTATTTCATTACTTTGTTCAACAAAACTTTGGAAACGACAAAGACAATTTGTTTTAATTTAAGTCTAGGATTAAATAATCAACCTGTTGAATTTTAATAATTCCTTTGTATCCAGTTTCCTAAATAGTTTTATTTCACTTGAAAACCCTCTAAGTCATGAATGAAAATTTTCTCAATCTTACATTTGAAAGATTGAAGAATTATGAAGGATAGCATGGGCCTAAAAGATGGGAAAAACAATAACAAAATTGTGTGAAATGTAAAAACAAAAAGTCAGTTCTCTTAAAAGTAAATTAAAATGTAAAAAAAAAAAAAAAAAAAAAAAAAAAAAAAAAAAAAAAATAAAAAAAAAAAAAAAAAAAAAAAAAAAAAAAAAAAAAAAAAAACTTGGTAAGAGAGATATTGATTTGAAAGTGAAACCAAATGGAGGTTTGAAAAATTGGGAATAGATATTGATTTGAAAGTGAAACGAAATGGAGTTTTAAAAAATTGGAGATATATATACTTCAATCTCTTAAATACTTTGTTATCCTAAAATGTAAAAATTACTTTTAAAGTTCAACCTCTCTAAATGTCTTAGATCTTATTGATACAAGTATTGTTTGGCAATTATGATGATTTGGAGATCAATGCTGGTTTTGAGAAAAATACAAATTGCATACTCATAAATTAAAGATATCTCTTTAAAAAAAGTCAGTTAATTGTTTCTTTTATGGAATTTTGTAATTGAAGTAAATAAATATCATGTTCAATATGTGAACATCATCCGTCCTTGTGCTCGATTCGTTGTTGAATTGAACATATATTTGCTCTTAATCGATTCAAATAATACAAGAAGTATAATTTAATGATTAATTAATTATTAAATGATAATCCTCATAAGTTCCATCGGTGAGGAATTATCATTTTAAAATAGTTTAAATTAATACAATAATTGTAAGTAATAGGAATCACCTATAATAATAGATCTACGATTTGCAATGAAACAATGTATATGTGAAATTCAATCCCAACATTTGCTAAAAGTAGTTGCAACTCAACTGCAACTTAATGTTAAGGTTCATTAAATCCTTCTTTAGTTGAGGAGATGACATGAGGAAATAAATAAAAAAAAAAAGAGAGAAGAAAATAAAGCTATTTAGGTTAAGGAGAAAAGAATATAAATGAATGAAAAATAAGATAAATTTATTTATTTATATTACTTTTATATCATGTTTAAATTATTATTATTCTAATATAAATAAATAAATGAATTATTAAAAATTATAATAATTAAATACTTTCTAATTTATTTATTTTTGTCTTTTTTTTTCTCAAAGATTAATGATATTTCTTTGCAAACTATCTTAAGATGATCGTTAAACGTGCCTTTGCCATGCCCAATAAGATGCTCTCGTAATGCAAAACAGAGTTCAATTCTTGCTCCACGTTTCCGCATTTCTTATAGCCGAAGATATGTGATCAAATAAAATCATTGCGCAAATGCTAAATGAAACCCTCCATAAATTTTAAATTTGAAACTGATATTTATAAATTAATTATTCAATCAATTTAAATGTTAAACAAACATTTCATAACGTCAGTATTACAATATGTTAAAAAATAATTAATGTAGTATATATATGTAACTGAGCTTTGAAAGTTAATTAAGCTAATCAAAGAAGTTTTATGCAGATACTTTCCAAAAAGTGGAGAATCCTAGTGCCAAAATACACGTAAAGAAAAAGATATTTTAAGTCTTTACTATTTCCAAAAAGAGTATTTACTACACTTTTCATCGTTGAGTGGATAACAACGTCAGCACCTCGCCGACACAGCGTCGTATCATTAAGACAATTTAATTGGAATATATAAAGTTTTAGCCATATAATCAAGTATTTTAAGATAATTATTAATAAAATAATCTTTAATAAATATCATGATTTCAAAACGAAAACCTTCTATAACAATAACATAGCATAAAAGGCTGATACAACATTAAATAATAATTTACTTAAATTCTTTATTATATTAAGAGTGGGTCATTCAAGAGATTGATAAAGTAATTGTTCACTTTAATTTTAAATAAAGTGAAGATAATAAAAAACGTACACAATCAAAATCTTTTTCTCTCCATTGATTACGCGGTTTCGCTATCTCTGATTTGTCTTCGTCTTCTCTCTTCGCTTTCGCTTTCTCTTTCATTCAAGTGTTACAACTCAGAGGCCATGAGTGAAACAAACATGAACACGCTGCATTGATTTGATCACACTACACAAAAAAAGCACAACCCACCACTTCATCCACCGAGACAAGTCTACAAATCCTCCGTCACCTTCGCACAGTGTTACACCTCTGTTCTATCACACCAGGTAACCTTAAAACATAACCCCACAAAGAAAAATCTGAAATTTGATCTGAATTTCCCTCTGCAAAAGCGAATCAAGCACCCATTATGGCATCAAGCACAATCCGCAAGGCGATTGGTGTGGTGAAGGACCAAACCAGCATCAGCATAGCGAAAGTCGCTGGGAATTTGGCCCCTGACCTCGAAGTCTTGGTCGTCAAAGCCACGAGCCATGAAGAGGTTCCTGCTGATGACAAATACATAAGAGAAATCCTCACTCTGACATCGCATTCCAGAGGCTACATCAGTGCTTCTTTGATCACCATTTCCAAGAGGCTTACAAAGACTCGTGATTGGATTGTGGCTGTTAAGGCTCTTATGCTTGTTCACAGACTCTTGGTGGATGGCCACCCCGCGTTTGAGGAGGAGATCGTGCATGCCACGCGCCGGGGGACCAGGATTCTCAACATGTCTGATTTCAGAGACGAGGCGCATTCCAGTTCCTGGGATCACGCGGGGTTCGTGAGGCTTTACGCGTTGTATCTCGATGAGAAGGTTGAGTTTGTGGCGTATCGGAGGAAGCTCAGAGGTGGTGTGGAATCTGAGGCGTTCAGGGAAGAGAGAGAGGAGGAGAGTAATAAGAGGAGTGAGGTTACTCCTGTGAGGGAAATGGGAGCTGAGAGGGTTCTGGAGAGGTTGAAGCATTTGCTGCGGATGCTTGATCGTGTGTTGGGTTGTAGGCCTAGTGGTGCTGCCAAGAACAACAGGTTGGTGTTAGTGGCGCTTTACCAGGTTGTGAGGGATAGTTTTAAATTGTATGTTGAGGTTTGTGATGTTTTGGGGGTGTTGTTGGATCGGTTCACGGAGATGGAGTATGTGCATTGTGTGAAGGCTTTTGATTCTTATGTGGGTGCTTCAAAGATGATGGATGAGTTGGTGGGGTTCTATGGATGGTGTAAGGATATGGGGATTGCAAGGTCTTCTGAGTACCCAGAAGTGCAGAGGATCACCGACAAGCTTCTGGGGACGCTGGAGGGGTTTCTGAAGGAGATGAGTAATAGGCCAAAGAGCCCCGAGAGGAAATTAGAGATGAAGGTAACTGTGAATGAGGCAGAGGCAGAGGCAGAGGCAGATACGAATGAGGTGAAGGCTCTTCCAGCACCTGAGAGAGAGAGTTTCACGCCCCCAGAAGCCCCTTCAGTAGCACAGCCTAAAAAGGTGGTTGCTTCTCAGGAGACAAGTGATCTGGTGGATCTTAGGGATGATGGGGTTTCAGCTGATGAGCAAGGGAATAAGCTGGCTTTGGCATTGTTCTCTGGGGCTGCAACTGTGAGGGCTGAAGGGCTCTGGGAGGCGTTTGCTTCAAATGAGGAATCTGAAGTGAAATCTGCATGGGAAACACCAGCTGCTGAAGTTGGCAAAGCAGATTGGGAAGTGGCATTGGTGGAGAACACTAGTAAGTTGGCAAAGCAGAAGGCTGAATTGGCAGGGGGGTTTGATCCGTTGTTACTGAACGGGATGTATGATCAAGGGGCTGTGAGGCAACACGTTAGCACAACTCAGCTAAGTGGAGGCAGTGCTAGTAGTGTGGCATTGCCTGGACTTGGGAATAAGGGCACTCCGATTCTGGCTTTGCCTGCTCCGGATGGAACAGTTAAAGCTGTAGGAGCGCAGGATCCGTTTGCAGCATCGTTGTCGGTGCCGCCACCTTCATACGTGCAAATAGCAGACATGGAGAGGAAGCAGCAGTTGCTTGTGCAAGAGCAACAGGTGTGGAAACAGTATGGGATGGATGGGATGCAAGGGCAAGTGGGTTTGAGTAGAGTTGGTGGTGCTCCTGGTTACTATGCACCTCCCCCGCAGCCTATGATGCCTTATGGAATGCCACAATTTGGTGGGATTGGCCAACCTGGAGGCTATTACCAAACACCCTTTTATTGAGTTCAAGTGAGAGTGGGATTGTTTTGTGCCACCTTCGTTTTTTCGAGCTCTATTTTTCTGTATTTGTTCAAAAACTATTGTAAGAGTTGCATGCTCGCCAGGTTATAAAGAATTGTAGTATAATGAAATATTTACTTCTTCTTCACTACCGGCTATGTAATTTTGACACAGCCAGTGTTTTTTTCCTATCAAAAGTGGACTTTCTGAAAGTAAGATGAATCAGAACCTCTTGAATCAAACATAAAGTCTAATTTATTCACTTAACCTGGCATTATGGACCGTGTATAATTGTAACAATATCACCACCTAAACACGTTTCTAGACAAAAATAGTTCCACCTACCTATCCAATATCCACGTGAGATTAAATATCTGAAGGAGTAAAATAGGTTCTGTTTTAGCTTCCATTAACATTATGGTCCTGAAGGAGCAGACTCTCAAGGAGAGATGCTCTGCTCCACTACCACCACTGCTAGAATGTCTGCTAGAATGTGTGGTGATGGTCTGCTGCATCTTCATTGTAATCGTTTTATTTGATTGCCTGTTTGGTGGGAGCAGCAAAATTGTGGTTTTATTATGCTTTAGTTTGCTGAACCTCAAATAGACCCTGTCTGTTTTGTCTGGATTCATTATTGTCAAAGAATGTGATATTTTGTTATTAAGAGTGTTAAGAATAGAACAGTTTAATGCTTGGGATTAGATGGGAGTGAAAAAGAAAAGAATTGAAGGGAAAAAGAGTGTATTGATATAATAGAATAATTTTTTATATATATTAAAAAATAATTTATAAAATGATTTTTTAAAAATAATTTGACTTAAAAGAAATTTTTAAAATATAAATCAGAGTTAAAATAATTTTTAGATTAACATAAAAAATTATTATTAAATCTTAATAAATAAAATTTTTTATTTTAAAATAATAATATATCAAAATAAATTACTTATAAAATATGAAAATTTAAACGAAATAATTAATTTTATTTTATTTATTACTTTAATATTTCATTTTAATTATTTATTTGTATAATATAAAACATATATTAACAAAAAAATATTAAATTTATTATTTTTTTTATTAATTATTTTAATATTTTTAATTATTCATTTTATCATAATATAATAAAATATTAATAAAATAATTATTAAAACAATTACAATTGATTCTATTTAAATAGAGGATAACGGACTATTTGTTTTCGTATAATATTGATTATCATGACCAACGAAATTATAATTCTTTTTCGTTGTGTTCTGTATTTTCTCTATGTATTTATTTTCTAGCTTTCTTTTACATTACTTCAGCGTAATAAAGTTCTGTAAATAACTTTGAGGAGATAATTATTTTCTTTAAATTATAATCAAAACTAACAATGCTAAGAAATGTGAAATTATCTTATGTTTACTTTTCTGTTTGAATCGAAAAAAAAAAAGTCATGAAAGCTTAGGTTCTTTTGGAGTTTTCAATTTGGTAAACCTATCAAATTAATACTAAATTTTGTTAAATTAAACAAACTAAAACTTTCCTCTTGCTATAGCAAATAGATACTTCTTTTTCTAGTATAATATACTTTTTTTTGTCGTCTAAAGACAACATAGCATTGGCTACCGTCAGTAAACAAATTAAATGTGAGAAGCACGTAAACTAATCCAACACCGAAAAAAATGGAGTATAACAATTAACACAATAGAATTAACATACTATTTTCACGTTGCATGCAAATATAGATGCAACCCTTTCAGTGTCCTATGAATCAAATACAAATACAATTTAATGATTTGTTGCCTACAAAATGTTATATATATGAGCTAAAAGGGGTCAATTACCCCATGCATTTGCAACTTTCACGTAAATCATTTTAACTGCAATTAATAGCAATGTGTTTCATAAGGGACTCTGGTATCTGCCTACCTCCAAGACCCCTTGTCGCTCTATGCCATCCCTTTCTCAATTATACACTTTTTACAACAACATAGGCAATAAAAGCATTCATCCTTTGAAACAAAAAAATGCAGGCTCCGGGTGGTACTGGAATGGGAATCAGCCCAAGACTTCTTTTCATGGCAAGAGTTGATCAATCCAATAGTTCTTCCATGAATACAAATGAGAAAATTGAATTCATTTCATAAAGCACGTAAGTTTAGTAGCTCATCCCACACTTAGTCAGCGAAAGGCTGCGAATCCATGCATAGATGCACCAATTTTCTTTGATATTGTCCAAAATATTCATCAACTGCAATGACATCTTCGTTCTCTGGATCTAAAGCACTCAAGTTTAGTAGCTCATCCTTGACTGATGAACTTGATTCTTCGTCAAGAATACCAAGGTTAGAAACAATTTCTGCATGGGTTTCACGGCATGCAAGGATAAACATTGCAGCTGTGTCAGGCAGCTGAGCTTCACGAAGAGCAGCCAAAGCCTCTTGCAGTGCACCAGCGGCAACATACAAAATTAGGGCCCTGCATTTGGTCATTTGAGATCAAATACAGAAAAGTCCTGGAAGAGATAAAATTTAAAGAAAGAAAAGCAGACGTACCTCCAGATATTATGTTCAGTGTGCAGGATGTGACCAGCCCATCTTTGCAGCACCCTGTAAGAATAACAAAATTTAGAGAAGCTCATCCAGTCATGATGATACTCAATTCAAATGCTATTTTCATACGAATGTGGAGTCAGCAATCATTGGAAAGTAAAAGTTAAATTTTCTGTAAAATTAAAAATGATTCTAGAAAAATTTCCACTTGCCTGTCTTCAATAACTTAAAGGAATAACTCAGATTCTTCCCGAAATTAGACAACAGAATAATTAGAGATGTATGATATCATAAATACTAGTGCGGAATCTATGATTAATTTTGTCATTTAGCCAGTGGATTGGAGGTTATTCAGTCAATGTGATGCTTGGTCCCATATTGAAGTTATAATGTGGACAAAGAGTCTGATAGCAAGAACAAGTATGAACCTCGCATAATCTGATCCCTTCAAGTGCCTAGCGGCCAAGGTTGCAGCATCAGTCCAGCACCCAGCATCTTGTAGCTGCATAAGATATGGCATTGCATTTCTCTTAGAAAATCAAGCCCATTAGAGAGATAATCTGTCTATTAATTTTAAATTTGCAAAAGCTAACTAAGCATTCATTGAATTTTCCAAAAAATCCAGAATTTCTAATTAAGATCTATTTTCAGAAATCTTCCTCGGTTATAATAAGGATTTGTTTTTGTAGTTCATAGATATATTTTTTGTACTTTTCGTAAAATGAAAATCCTTCTTTGATAAAATATTCAGTTTTTTTATTTCGCATCATGTGTGTATAGGCACACGATAGAAAACCCCTTAATTAATGTTGTAACCATGCCTAGCAGCTCCTGCCGCCAAGTTGGCATCTGCAGATTTCAGTCATTAATGTGATCCATTAACTTTGAAAATCCACCTTTAAGATATCTTAAACAAACATTACATGATTTTCAAAAAATCATTGATATTAGAAGAGAATGTAGTGCAAGGAAATCTGTTGCATTTAAATGTCAACAGTTTAACCATTTTTTGTCTTGACTATTTTACACTGAATTCAGACAACTGTGCCTTACCATAAGATGTTTCACTTCCTTAACACTAAAATTCAGTAGCCACTCTTCCCCTTAAGTTTTCTTTTTATGTTAAGATAAAATGATATATCATGAATCCGGTTATCATCTAAATGGGGAAAATTAAATTTTCATGACAAAATTTGCCCTTGAAAACAACCAAAAAGTAATACCATCAGGCAACCAGGCTCTTGTTTACAAGCTGGTAAAATTTCCAAACTGAAACCAGCTTAGAGACCTTTTAAATTATGTGCATCCGTTTGATAGTGAATTTAATAAAGCAGGGAAAGTAAACAAAAAAATATTATGATTGCAGCCTGACCTGAGAACATGCTTCTTGATATCTTCCAACTGCACATAGAAGATGCGTGCCAGAGAGTGACCTGTCAGCCCTCACCATGTTGGCTGCAACTACCTAAAAATTATATCAGATGTTATAATACACTGAATATCAACTATATTCTTGGATATTAATCAGAATTTGTATTTTGAATCCCGAACACATGCATGCGCCAGATATACTTACCTTCACTGCAAGTTCATGAAGAGACCTTGAAACAGCAGAAGAGAGAGCAACAGCACGAAGAGCGTTGACATAGAAGTAAGAGCTCTCTGGAGGTGTAGAAAGCAATAAACTAACTGCAGCTTCTAGGTTTCCAACAGACACAAGCCTGGTAGCGCCAAAAAAATGAGTATTATAATTAGAGTATAATCCCATTGAAAATAGTAAAAGAAAAGAAACTTCAGTGGTTTCTGTCACAGCAGTACCTTTGCTGTTTGGAACACGATATCAATTTGTGGAGTGAAAGACCACAAATACAATATCTTAGATATTATAATTTCAAATAATGCAGTACTAAAAAACTGAAGGATTTGGACTACAACTAAAATACCTTCTAACATTATGTCATACTAGTTGACACTCCCAAGAAATCGATAAAAAGAAATGATGAATTTACTCACTCATGAATACGTTTCTGAATAGCCTCTTCACCTTCTAATTTTTCATGCCAAGAAATTCGCTCACTAGCAGTTTTCCACAGCTCTCCTCGGTCAAAAGCCATTAACCGTAGTTGACCTTCACTCTGCTAACCAGAAAGCTACAGTCACTTAAAGAATCTAGCACTCAACTTTAACAGCAACTTTCAACAAATGGAATGTGGGACTCTACAAGATATATCACAGGATAGAAACTTAAATGAAACTGTAATACATCGTACCAATACATCTCTCCCTGTTTCTTCTGTTGGTTTTCCTTTTGATGATATCCGAGATAGTAGAGATGTCTCATCATCAACATCAGAGATAGGTGCCGCTGTGGACTCTTTTGGTGGACGCTTTCTCAATAACTTGTTCATCAAATGTTTAAGTGCCCGAGGCAGCTGTAGCCAAAACAGAGCTTCTGTGGATTCACCAAATATAGCAGCTGCGAAAGCAAACCTTGCCGCACAACCTTTATCCACAATACTAGCATAGAACTTTGCTCTCTCATCGTCAAGGATGCAACCTTAAGAAATGGACAAAATGGTAGTGTTTATTAAACACCAAAAGTATAAAAATGGCAAATGGAAGAATTTTCATTATTAAACTCTGCAGAGATATAAACCTTCTTTTCTATATGGTTCCAATACTTTTAAAAGCATCTCTGGCACAACTGAGTCGCCAAGAGGTGGTATGTTGATCATGTATGTACGAAGATCCCCTGTAGATGAAGGAGTTCCGGGAAGCAAGTGAGGCCTCTTTTCTATAGTGGTACTACTAGTATTGAACCAAGAAGGTTTAACACCCAATTGTAAGATCATGCGCAACGCCTGTAGCAACATTAGTACAAATTAGAATGAAGTACAATAAATAAACCACTGTAATCGTAATTTATACAAAACTAGTAAAATTCGCACAAGTATTGCAAGAACATGTAAAAGAAAAACCAATTTGTATGAATTATACATAGACTAAACGTGGACTATGATTAACTTAAATTCAAGGAAAGGGGAATATGCAATTTAAATTTGTTTTGAGTAAGAAGATTTGTTGATCTTAAATGAAATCAGATATCATATTGCCATGACATGAGAATTTCAAAATGATTCACACCCTATAAATCATTCCATTTCAATCTTTAATATTTCATGTTACTTCTCATATCCATCATTGCACACGAAATCTGGTGTTCACAATGTACTTCGTCTATAAAATGCAGACATTCAGTGTGGGAGTCGAGTATAGAACTTTGTAGTAAAGAAAATATATTTTAGTTCATTCTGTCGAATCAGTAAATCTAGTTCTGGTATACTACCAGGGCATGTGGTGAAGGAAGAAGTATGGGACAACATATAGGCATTGACCGGAACCTCTCCTTTGTATTTCTGATGTGGAGTGCATAACCAGATCGTTTATCATTTCTGCATGAAAAGAAAGAAGTGTAATTCACATGGTCAGTCCATTTTTAAAACCCCTGAAATTGGGACAACTATTATTAGCTTTCATCTCGATGATGACAAAAACTTGGTGATTTATTCACCTTGAAGAGAATACTAAAACTCCAAAAGGTTAGAAATATAATGAACAAAATGTCCCTTACTGTTGCACTGCATGGGAACACAAATATGTAAACATTGCACACACAGAGGATGCATACCAGGCTATATATTTAATATGGAGGATAAGATTAGATTGACTGAAATAAAATTATCCATCCAGGGATGATTATATGACTTAGATTAACTCCTCTCTCCCTCACCTCTCGTGCCCTCACAAGATATGTCCCCCTATATAGACAATAACATAGATAGATAGATAGATGTAAATAAAACAATTAGGTGGCATCGCGTCATTTATCTAAACATAGTTTTGATCAAGACATTTAAACGTCAAGATGAATGCTTTTATAATTGCTAAAAATCAGTCAAGTCATTAGAACACCATTACGACTGCCGATCATATGTTTATATTAATAATAATAATAATAAATAATACAAAGAAACTCATATTTTCTGACTAGAGTGTGATTTGTAGCACTCACGCATTAATTTCAACAAGACGAAAGCTACCATCTGCTCCAGCAATGCACAGTACCAGTGGATCATTCTTATCAGTTCGCAAGGGCAACCAATCAAGTTCCAATACAAGGGTTCCGGGAAATTGGGGTTGCAAAAGTGAATTGGCTAAGGGGTCTGGCGAATCCTGCAAAAAAGCATGTTGAGATTTATGATTAAACAATTACAATATATCTCAGCATTTCAAAACGGGGAAATTTCTTTCCACCTTTACTTTTTCTGCCCCAAAATGCTAAAGAAGATTGATGAAAAATGAAAACCGGCAAGCATATTTGTTAACATAATAAGATTTAAATGTTTTTGGTCCCTGATAAATTATTAAATTTTGTTTTTGGGTAGTTAATAAAATTTTTACTTTGTTTTTTTTTACTGAAAGCATACTAGATGCCTCTTTAAATAATGAAATAGAGTGATTTAGATAACATTTTTGAGACCAACAACAAAATTTGGTAATTTATCAGAAACCGAAAAGAAATTTAAGGCACATAATAATGTTCAGCTTGTCGGTATTCAATCCCCCCCTAAAAACCAATGTTAGATTAGAATTAACCAAAGTTATGAAAATACTTATAGCATAAGATGTACGAATATATATATATATATATATATATATATATATATATGTGTGTGTGTGTGTGTGTGTGTGTGTGTGTCAAGTATGACATGAAAGAAAAAGTAAATTGCACCAATGATCCATAAAAACAAAATTCAAGTGAACTCCCATCTTACCAAATCAAATACAGAAAAAGTATTATCATAAAACAGAACAGCAATACGCCCCCGGCTCTGGTCCCCTGGAACAAAAGGAGAAAATTTGATTCGCCGGATTCCTTCTCTGTGAGTGTTGAACGAAGAAGAATGTCCAGTCACCACATCCCACCATCTTATGCTCCCTGTTCTGTCTCCCATGACCTGAAAAACTAAATTGGTTAAAATTATCATTCAATTTAGAGCAAAATTGGACTAGATAGATATAAAGAGAATGAATTCTGAAGTATGATGCATACCACATGAGGCAAGCGGTAGGCTATTGCTGTTATCAATCCCTCCGATGATACAAATGAAGAAGAAGGCCATTTTGGTCTGTGGAAAATGTTAATTTAATCAGAGAACGAAAGCATAAAGGAAGTATTGCATATTTATCAATCCCAGAAACAGGCATATTAGCCAGCTCTTAAAACGCTGTGGCAGGATAGCAAAACCGGGTTGTCACTATCTATTATAATACAACAATTTATACTACAAACAAACAGTCAAAAAGAATAACCCTAAATTAAAGAAATTTATGATAAATAAGTCCTGTCACAATTTACACTCTCAATGACCATCAAGCTAAGAACAAAGTAATAACGTAAAAGAACTGATAAAGTATGTTAAAATTAATAGAAAAGGAACATAAAAAAATTGATAAAATTAGCAAAATAAGACTTGGGAAAGAAGAGCTGAACACAATAAAAAATAGGTCTGTAAAGAGTAAAGGAAAAGTTGTCGTCAAAAATAGAGGTCCAATTGTGAGAATGGCCAAGGAAGAAGGGTTTCAAATTCTACAAAGGTTTTAAAGCAAGAAAAGCATTAGACTAACCCAATAAAAATGAGTTTTCAAAACTTTTACACAAGTGCCAACACTATAGTGTCCAAAAAACAACTATTGCCTCCATAATGGCTGCTATTGAAAATCAATTTGCTCTTTGAATCCAGTAGCAGCCTAGGCCCCCTTCATTTCGCTATAATGACTACTATTCTAGAGTAAAGAAAAAGCAAAACAAATTAATGGATAATAACAGAGATAAACTACTAATAAGTAATAGCTGCAGAAAAAAATGACAAAACAAGGCAACTTACCCGTGCTTTGACAATGATTAAATAATGATCAATGCATATTAAACAGCCCTATATCATTTACAGCAACACCACTGCAGTAATAAACTTTTTTCAGCATAGAGCAAGTTCACACCTGAAATCTCGAATTCTTCGACCATGCACTTCAAAAACTCCAAGTGCCCCATTGACCAAAGCAAATGCAAAACTTTCAGACGTGTCATCATGAGATCCCTCTGAACTTGAACCCTCTGCTTAAGGAAATCAACATCACTCATAACTCATAAGCTATTTTAATCTTGCACAAAAAGAAAGGAATCATTAATTGTAGATTAGCAGCTATGCTGATAACATCTAGGAACTTCGAGCAAAACAACTAACTTGAATCAGAAGAGGAAGTTTTTGAGAGTTTAGATGTTTCATCTGTTGCTCCAGATGTTTGATCTTTAGAAGGACGTGGAACTGTTGGAAGAGTCCATTCCAGTACAGTAAACGGAAGAGCTAATGATCTAAGCTACATAGGTAGAGCAAGCATTATAAATATCCAGATAGAGAACATGTGTCAACCAAACCAAATAACAACTATTCTACAGATATCATAATTAACCTTCCTAATTAAAAAGGAAAACACTCTAAAAATCAGGGCTTTGAAATAAAAACAAGGTGAAGTCATCAATCATGAAAACAGGAAATTCGTTCGTGATAACCAAGTTCTACGTGCAATCATAACAGGAATATTAGGAGAAAAATGTAGATCTGCAAAAAGGTATGGCTACTCATACTAAGAGAAAAAGAGAAAGGAAAACTTTGTATTGATTCTGAGTTTGTATGAGTGATGAGCTTCTGTTTACCAGTTTGAGTCAACTACATATAGACTAGAAAAACTCAACTGACAAATCAGTCATAACAACCTGACCATGATAGTAACTAACTGACTCACCACAATCAACTTACGATGACAGTCGTAGTAAACTAACAGAATACAACTGCTAAAAGGAGCTATTCACTCACAACTAAATACAATGTAAATTTAGAGGACGATATTTATCCTGGCCCAACTTTAGAATACATGTAATGTTATCTGGGATAAAAGTACCTCAAAAATATTTACTGTATAATTCGCACATTACTCCAATGATTCAGGTTTAATTATTCATCTGACTCTACATTTCTAGCCTCCACTGTTTGCTGGAACTTCCGATTTTTTATAAATTTGCTTGATAGGAAAATCATTTAATTATGGTCTCATTTGGTCTCAATAAAATCAATCATGTATCTTCTAAATCCGGGCCAAGGGATTTGGTTGGTCTCTTGAACATTGGGTTTATTTTCTAGCAAATCATACTTGCAATTTCTCACTTCATCTCCCAACAACTCTTTCCTTTTAGATAAGCCAATTTGGAAATCAATTACTCCATCAAAGGTCAAATATCTAACAATGTTTTACTTCAAATTCAGGTCTCCTAATTATTGTGTTACATGCAGTCAAGTTCGGAAAATAACTCTCTTTTGTTTTTGAGTTAATTTTAGGAGGCTTTGGAAGTAATAGAGATGCTAAAGGGCGTTGGAAAAGTTCTCAATTTGCAGATTTTTGGTGAATCTGTTTGGAAAGATATGCTAGAATTGGCCGATTGTTCCCTATCAAGTTCATTCTAGTATTACTTAGCTTCTTCGTGGTTCCTAATGGTCTTTCTAAAGAAGGGGGTCTTTTAGATCTTTACTGGAATTGGTGAGATGTTTTACAAGTTTTGTGATTTTAGCCCCCCTCTTTCTTGGCATAGTTATTATAATTTCTTACCTCTAGCTTTTGTTATCTCTCCATCCTTCTTAATATATTTTTCCTTTATATATCAAGGAAAAAAAACATTTCCAGTAAAAGTCAGGAAAAAGGGTGCCATAGAACAGTCAAGGAAAACTTAGAAAACGAAGGGGAAAATTAAGGTGGCAAAAGCAGGTTAGAAGAGAGGTAAAGAGCAGGGATTTCAAGTACATAAACCAACTTACCATGATGGGATTTTTAGTCATTGCCCAAACTTCCACAGGTGCATCACGAAACAAAATTAGAAGATACCTGAAATATTTTGGATATCCAACTATTTAAAGCCATGATGTAATCACAAATCTATATGTTAATATAGGGTGGAAAAAGATAACAGATCCAGGGTGGAAAGGAAATATAAACATTTAGTACAAGAGTTAGATAAAAGTGAATTTAGAATATTTGATGGATAGAAATTCTTCACAAATCAGTTACTAGCAATCAGAAAAACAAAAAGGTCATAAATGAAGCAAACCTTTTCTTAAAAAAACTAAACACCCAAACTGTTCACTAACACCCAACAAACGATAAGTTTTGAGTCAGTCCCAACAGTCCCATAAACAGCAAGGAATCTTGTACGACACCATTTTGCACAATCAGCCAGGGACGTGTAACATTTACTAAGATCTCAAAGGTGAGATACACCAAGCATATATGCCTGAACAAAGTATGATTCCATATAAACTCTAGCGTTTATTAAGTTACTAAATTCCATATTCCTAGTACAAAGTTGTCGATATTACTATTACAAGATATAGATAGAAAAGCATGCAACCAGATGATGATTCAGAAACTAAACAGCAAAGTAAATGATAATAACAAAACTTTAGCTTCAATATTCACCTTCCAGATGAAGATGTTCTCAAAGCTCTTATAGGTGTGCGTTCTGGCTTTTGCATAACTCGGAACATCTTGTTAAGGCCACTTCGAAGGCAGGTAACAACTACCTTATTAATATATCCTCCAGATTTTTCATTAGCCTGGGTCCAAAGAACGTGCATAACAATTGAACAACAACCAAAAAATCTTTAGAAAAGTGTGAAATTATAAATTGAAGGAGGCACTAAGTAGTAAGATCAAATCATTAGGCTTATCTCACAGGGAGATAAGATGTAAAAATATTTACAAAATAGAAACAAAGAACTGTAATAGAAAGAATGAAACTATGCAGGAATTAACATAAAGAAAAAACTGTTCAGACATAAGTACTGAATTTATACCTGAGTATAAGAAAATGAAACCAGCCTGGAATTTCCCAGCCATCGTAGTCCCCTAACAGTACCATTATGAACTGATAAACTTGAAGCAACAGCATTGGCTGAAACATCAACAACATCTATTGTCCCACTCTGGGTTCCCAAAGCAACCAGGGGAACAGCTGCTGCTGGACAATTTCCTCCACCTTCACATAACGTTATTTCATTAATCAACACAGGAAACATGTATGCATAATAACCACTATATTTAAAGTTTCAAACAAATTTACAAATTGGTGGGAAGATAAACTAACGGGCCAGGGTGGCTGTAAGAGAAGGCGTAGGGACTGCCAGCATAGTCACTGTCGAGGAAAGAAGCTGAAGCTGTCCAACTAAGCTCATCTGCATTAGAGAATAAGAAAGAACAGATGAAGCCTCACAGAATTAGTCAACTTAAAAATTTGAAACCAAAACAGGAAATCCAAATAGGTGTTATTTATTTCGCCCTTAGATGCTATTTATCAGCAAATAAAAGTCAGGATTCAGATTATCACATGAAACATAAGTCATAAGTAAAATAATAAGAACTCCAACCATAGGTTTGGAAGATTTGACCCCACTATCTTCCTCTCACAAAAAGATTCCGTTGGTGGAATGTTTACTTCCATGCAGGACAAATGATGACTGGAACTTAATTACAATTTGACCAATATTATACTTTCGCATCTTTCTATAGCTTCTTTATTTTCTTGGAAGACAGAGTACATTAGGAAGAATGGTTATGCACCAAGATTAATATCTACAGTGTCCCACTCAGTGCAGAAATTGAATACTCTTAAATTAGGTACAAAATTGAAGGTACTGTACCATTGTTCACTGATTTCATCATAAAACGGTAATTTCCTATCATGTTTAATGTACTTCTCATTGGTAGTCAAACTTGATCCAGAACAGTTGACCTAAAATAAAATAGGTTGAAAATCTGGAGATAACAAAAAAAACAAGGATATCCTAGGAATGGCATTCATAACTGAGTATATAAGCTACTGTTCAGTTTATATTACACGTAGCAAGCTCTCTCATAGGTAAAATAAACTTGATTAACCCTTGCAGTAGGAGCTGCCAATTAGGAACATGATAGACTGGCTTAGGCCAATTAAATTTAGTTGCACACTGACAATTAGCTAGCCCAGCCCCACTCAGCCCTTCACCAACTGCGCCACTAGCCCACTTTTTAAAAGTTCTGCAGAACCACATTATAATTATATAAAAGGAAAACATCTGTATAAAATGTAACTTTTTTTCCTACTATATTCTTGCATTATTGTTTCTCACGTGTATCAATATTTGATAATTAGTACATACATAATTTAATACAGCTCATAATAAAAGTCTTCTACACTGAAATTTTTTTTTTTTATCATTTTTTGCATGCATATGATATGCAAATAAAAATATATTAGGCTATTGTGCAGCTATTATAGCCCATTGTGACACCTAATTTGACTATATTATAACAAAGTGCAGGTAACTTAAATTACCTAAAACAACCCCAACATTTTCCAAAAGGAGTGTTAGAGTCAAGAATCAGTGTATAATTGTTGTTGAATTACATTAGTTATCTTCCAATTGAAAAGAAAACTCAATCTTGAGATTTTAGGTTAATCCTGAAATATTCCACACCATATATAGTAGACCGTAGGAATATTTGAATAACTAGAATTTCTTTCCTGCTTTGTTCCCCAGATTCATCAACATCAATGCTTGACTGATTTGTTTGATCAAATGTAAAAAGATATTTAAGTAGAATAGAATCTACTGTTCAAACCTAAGGAAATCACAACAATGCATTACGATATTTTATGTTCAAAAGACCACGAGTCATAATAGTTACTACTTGACCTACTCCAGAAGTAAAGCTGATTCAATGCAAAATTAAGAATTGCTTCTTCCTCCACAAAGTTAGATAGACTACCTCCAAGGATATTGTCAGGGCAGCTATGGTAGACTGGTGGAGATATCTAATCTCACATATTATCCCCCATCGATTAATAAGTGTCCATATAGAAAATACACCAGCTAAAACCTCCAGCCACCCCATACCATTTTAGTAGCAGATCCAACATCATCAAAGGGGTTTTCAATATATCCATCTATAGTTTTATTTTTCATGGGTTCGATCCAGAAACAGCTACTGCACATGCAAGGATGAGGCTGCACATTACATTTAGTTACCCTCCTCCATACCTTCACATTCCAAGGAGCCTTCAGCATCGGGTTTGCTAGCTTTTCTTTTTTCTATTTTAGTTTCATTCTACATACCACCCTTTAAAATGCCTGAAGAATTTTGTGCACCTTTTCGAATCTACATATGGACTCCTACGTATTCCGATTGCTTCAAACCATGTATTTCATGTGAGAAATTTTAAATCATACACCATCACTCCTCTAATTAAGCTCTATATAATCAACTAGATATTGTTCTTGCAGATGACCTATAGTACACAAACTCCAACAAAGACACGAGGAAAATTAGACAGTGAGAAGGAAAGGTGTATAGCGGGTATAATAAAATAAGATATACTCCTCAGAAAGACTTCTCATCAGTGTAAGCAAGGTCTCCTACATCTCTCCGCACATTATATATGAAGGTTCCCTTGAAGAAGTCATTGTCTGAGCAACAGAGGGAAGCCATAAAAACTCTTCTATCCCATAAAAGTGTAAAGCGAACGAGGAATGTAAAATACATATATTTTACCTTGTCTAAACACAATTGTTCCACCACAATCTTTCAAAGTGGCAATGGGTGTATCATTATATTATAATGTAAAACATAAACTATAATTGACTAATAATAATAATAATTTTTGAAATGCATTTAAAGTGTCTTAACGTAATTATAAAATTAAATTATTTTAATTATGCAGATATATTTACTGGAAAGTAATTACAAAATAATTAACCTAATAAAGTTGAAGTGTGTGTATCATTATATTATAATGCAAAATAACCCAATAAGCTTAACTACAAATTATCATTATAAAAATTCATAAGATTATATCAAGAATCAATATAAATTTTGGCTGATCCCCTTTTTGTCCAGAATCCAAAGTACTTTTGTTGTATTATTATTAACATTTTGAAACTTCAATACTTCATTTCGTGTTATGAACCACCAATCATCAATGTACTGTAGGTAACAAAGGAAAGCAACTTTGTAAGTATGAACTTGCCTTCATTGAAATGTCCTCCTGGTCGAATTGCCTGCCTACATTTAGGTCCCGTCTACCAGCAGAAGATGCTAAGGTGTTAGAGTTGGCCCCAGGAAGTGATACTTTATGGTCATCATTGACCAAATCTAACTTCTTATCATCCTTTTGGGTGTCCGCAAGCCCTTCAGCAGCCAAGAGCCAGTTCCAAATTTTTCCATCATCAGAAATGGAGATCAAATGTATCTTAGAAACAATATTAGACTCATAACAAAAATCAAAAGGATTATCAAAATCCTCGCGAAGGTAAGGAGAACTAGGTACATCAGAATAATTCTTGCCAATGTTCTGAAATGTCGAATCGGATTGGCATAAAAGGACAGAGAGTATTGAAGGAGAAGGGACAGAGGTACCAACTGATGGCATCAACTCTTCCAATGAGTACATAGAATGTGTCTGTTCCCCACTGTGAACACAAGCAGATAAGTGTATGTCTTAGTGTCCGTAAAAAGGAAAAGGTTACACAACTTTGATAAAGTTAAAAAATAAAACCTGTTTTCCAGCTTAGCTTAGCTTAGAAACTAAAAAATAGCTCAAGAGAAAAAAAAAAAAAAAAAACAAAACAAAAAAATAAAAAAAAAAATAAAAAAAAAAAAAAAAAAAAAAAAAAAAAAAAAAAAAAAAGTCATAACCAAAATATATCGTAAATTTTTCCCAACCCTAATGATGATTATAATTTTTAGGAGCACAGACTTATAAAAGAGCAAACCCGATATGGTTACTAAAACAGTTCTAAAAAGGAAACACACATTTAAATCAAAGTTGATTTTATACAGTTGCCTGTAACAATGATTAATAGACTTATTGCAGTCTGAAAACTAAGAAAGCAAATTCAAGTAGAAAAACAATAGGCCTACAACTCCAATAAAGGAAGCTATCAACAAAATCTCATGATCATCCTTGATCATTTGACCACCTCACTTAAAAGTGATTTAGTTCTCATGGGCAGGAAGGAACAGCTTCAACTAAGGAGAATATCATTACAAATGGCAGCATCTCCAAACAGTTATCTCAAACACATGGAATCTATGGATTCTTCACTTACAATAACCAAAGCTATCCAAATTTGCAAAACAAGATATGCTATTTTATTTCAAACGAATAGCCAGTATATACGTATTGCCAAAGCACATTTCTGTTACTCCCATGCAACCACCAACACGCATAAACTACACTACACAGTTTATTCGCCAATGCATGCGTGTACTTACATATATACTCATCTGAGTTCAGAGGAAAGGTAAATTAACTAATTGAAGACGAAAAATGCTTACGTTTTCCTCCTCCACGTGCTGAGCTTGCCATCAAGATGAGCACAATAGATCCACTCGTTACTCGGATCAGGCAACACGTCGAGAAACTTGCCGCAACCCCGCGGCAGCGCGGTGGAAAAAACCACCGTCTCATACTGCAAGTCAAAGACAACTAACTCCCTCGGAAACGTGACGAACAGAATGTGCCTCCACTGCTGGGAGAACGCTAACCTCGCGACGTAGCTAGGAAACGCCGCCGCCGCAGGCGACGCGCCGGCAGAGGTGGATCCGGCAGCAGCGTCTCTCTCGAGCTTAGCCAATTCACTTGAGTCGGTCGGAATCTGCAGCTCCTTGATGACGACGGCGTCGTCGGTGTCTCCGAGAAGAACGATAGACAGCAGAAAGCCGCGGAGTCCGACGGCGCAGATGCGGCGCGAATCGAAGGGATCGCGGCGAACGCATGAGAAGTACTCGGGAGAGGCGTCGTATTTCCAAACGCAGCGTCCGGTGGAGGCGTTGTAGAGGGAGAGAGTAGACGGTCCGTTAATAGCAGCGAGGAGGTATGAATCGGGACGGGCCTGGGCCCAACAGAGGTCTTGGACTCCTTGTTTAGAGTCGGTGTCAAACCAGAGGATGGCGGACTTGAGGCGGAAATCGAGGAGCGCAATGCGGCCCTGGCGATCGCCGGCGGCGAGGAGGAGGTGGTTGGAGGATGGCTCGGAGGAGAGGAGGTGGCGGCTGAGAGGGAGGGGGGACCAGCGGAGGGCGGTGACGAAGGGGGCGGCGGAGGAAGGAGGGGGAGGGATGGGGAAGGAGGAGAGCAATTGCATGGAACGGGTGTCGACGATGGAGATGGAGCTGCCGGAGGGGAATGCCATGAGACCGTGGGGGCTGAGATCTGCGGATCCAAAGTTGTTGCGGCTGGGTGGGCCTGGGAGCATTGATTCCCATGACTCTTGCGGCTGGGCAGTTACTGTCGGTGGTGCTCTCGGACTCGCCAGCATAATTCACTTCACTCTACTCCGATTTCGATCCACACCGTGCCAAGACCCACTCCACTATTTCTACGCGGATACGTCTTCTGTTGCGTTCCGTGTTTCCCTTTGATCGCTTCCTTTTGATTTCGGTTGCTTTGCCTCCTGTTAATCAAATTAAATGAAAACCTTCAGACTGTACCTGTAACATTAAGTTCTCCTTTCCATTTTATTTAATAGATAAAACATAAAATATAATTGACTAATAATAATAATAATAATAATAATTTTTAAAATGCATTTAAAGTGTCAGAACCTAATTATAAAATTAAATTATTTTAATAGTTTATTATTATTATTATAGCCAAAACGATTTTCTATGCAGATATCTTTATTGGAAAGTAATTACAAAATAATTAATTTCGTTTGAATATAACAAAAATTATCTTTTACATAAGGAAAATTATGTATAACAATGTTGAAAAGTATATGTAAGTTATAAAATATTATGGTAGCAAAATGGGTTATTGAACTTGCTATATCTAAAAATAATTCTACTTTAAGACGCTCTTAAAGTTACTTTCAATTAAGTGAAAGTGTACAAAAATGTATCAAAACTAAATTTAACTTCAAATTTATATTAATTTTAGCTTTTCTTAATATAATTTTGTTATATTATCAATTAGTTATAAGATTATTAGTTATGACTTTTAAAGTAAATAAAAGTACAAAATTTAGTACGCATGAGAATATTTTATAGTCAAACGATTTCTCTAATTTAATATATTTTTGCTAAGTCAAACATTGAATGGTGATTTTAACTTGTTTTGATAAACAAAAATTATGTTTTAAGAAGTAGATGATAAATTGGTTTCACCAGATAATACGGTTTTTCCATAAAGAAAATAGTGTGATTTTGTCTCTAATTCGTTAATATGTCTAATTGATGAATTATATTTTTTAAATTAATAATGTTTTTTTTGGAAATAATGTTTGGATAAATAATTGTTTTTAAGATGTATTCAATTGTTTTTTACGTAATAAATCTTTAATATTATTGTTCGTAATTTTCGTTTGAGTTATTATAAAAATGAAAAATTGTTTATATATGATAATATATAAAGGTTCTTTATGGTCCTGGATAGTTAATATTCTTATTTTAAAATTAGAAAAATATAACAATTGTAATACCGTGAATAAGAACTCTAGAATAATGCATTAAAATTTATTGTTTAATTTTAAAGATAAATAAAATGATACTCAAATATTTAAAAAATAATAAAGAAAAGTTATAAAAATAGGAAAATCATTTACTTAGTTTCATTCTTTAAAAATCATAAATTCTTTTTAAGGGTGATATTTTCTCATTGATTTGTTGTTTTTTCTCTAAATTCCACATTCCTTTATTATCAAACTTTATTATTTAAAAATTATCAATTCCTTTTAAGGGTGATATTTTCTCATTTATTTGTTGTTTTTTCTCTAAATTTGTTGTTTTTTCTCTAAATTCCACATTCATTTATTATCAAACTTTATTATTAAATTGATGATCCAATGTCATTCCTATACCCCCGTTTCATAATATTAATGAACAAAATAAGATTGTTTTATGTTCATCTTCTTCATAATCAGATTTTGGTCAATTTTCGTTTTAGTTGATTTATTTTGTCTATATCTCTTCCCCGTCATCATAATGAGTCATTGTTGATCTATTGTCACAATAATATAAGTTGATAATTGATTAGAAGTTTCTCCTGCAAGTTAGGTTGTCATTGTTTTAAGTTTTAAAAACTCATTTGATTGTCTATACTTTATACAAGTAAGAGAAACTAGTTTGAATATTTTAATGAATATTGTAATAACCTGTTTTATTAAATATGAATTAGATTAAATCAATGTTTATATATGGTGTGTTGATGTAGTATCAATATATTCGTTAATAATACGAAATGGTGTTTGAATGATTTTATTTTTAGGAAATGGGATAAGCGTATTGAGATTGATTAGGATGTAGATTGTTTGTGAATTTGATCAACAAAAAGGTATATTGTCTCACATACTACAATATTAGAATATTTAATGAATTGTAAATAGTTGGTATGTATAGAATAAGATAGATGAAAATATTCAAGTAGTAAGAGAGTCTGAAGAAGTTCATATGACTACGCTAAAGAGTGAAAAAAAAATCGATTGAACCAAATCACATAGATTGACAGTTCATATGTGTGGGTTATAGTGAAAATAAAAACTAACTAGATTATATGGACCGATGTAATATGTTAACGACGATGTGATGTATGAAATGAATTTCAAATATATGATATGGTGTAATTTGTTTTTAATATATAATAATTATGTATTACACTAGACATAAGAATTGAGAGATGATGTAATTATTTAATGAAAAAAAGTTTACTTTATAAATATATTTCTATTAGAAATATATTTTAAAATATTATGATATATATATATATATATATATATATATATATATATATATTACACATGTTTATTCTACAATTTTTATGTGATATAGTTATTATTATATAAAAATTAAATATGGGACGTTACAACAATATATAAAGAATACCTAATTAATATTTTATTTTTTTAACTATATGTTAAAACTAAAAAATTATTTGAATACTACAAATAATTATATATAATTACTCATTATTTTTTTATATAATCATCGTTGTTGATACTGTATAAACTTTTTTCCACTAATATAAATAATTAAAGTATTATATAATGTATCATTTTAAATCTCTTTTGTGTTAAATTAATTTAGATGGCCACTTAATTTATTTAGTTTTGTTTTCCAACCAGTAATTAAATAAATAAATTTTATAAATTACATCAATAAATTTAGTTAATAGCATAAATAATGTTAATCCGTGTATCAACATTATTTTATACTTTATTTTTAATCATTGTATGTTTTAAAATATTATCCAAAATTTATCATTATTTTAAAAAAGTAAATTATTTAATTTATTTCAATTTGGATTTCTTCTTTTAAATGATATGAACAAAATTTAGTATGGTATAATCAACCTAACTCCAAATTAAAAAAAAAAATTATCATTTAAAAAAGATTAACTAAAATTTAAAAATAATTATATACATATATTTTTAAAAAATAACATTACTATAGTTGAAATATAAATCGTAAAATTTAATTAATAATATAAATAATTTACTGTATATATTTATAAATAATTAATTATGCAAATATAAAAAATTAAAATATATAAAAAGTAAAGAAAAGGAGAGTTCATTATTGAAATGACGATTTCCTAAAATAAATAATGTCATTATAATGGCAATTTTAATGTAAAAAAAACGAAAGGTCAGGAAGTTGTTAATCTAATGGTTACTTATCCAAATTTACAATTTATTTAAATTTTACTCAAATTGACAGATTAATCTTAAAATTGTAATATTTTGTTGCAAAAACCCATATAATAATTTCCTAAGTTTAAAAATATGTTTTACTAAAAAGGGAATTTTAGTAGCATAAAAATATGTTTTAGCAACAAAAAAAATATAAATTATAAAGAAATGTGTTTTCTCCATCAATCTGTAGATTTGAAAATCTTTGAAAAATTTCAAAAGCAAAAATTTGAAGTAAAGCTTGAGAGATCTCGAAGAAGGCTTGCAGTAAAGGTGACAAAACTAACAAGTGAGGTTGCAGTCCTTTCAAAAGCGGTTTGAGTTAATGACAGTGCTTGAATAAGAATCAATTGATGAGTATTTCTATAGAAGGCAGTTATTGGTGAATGAAAATCATATTATATCTTATTATTTATGGCCAAGACAATTTACTTTCATATAGTTTATTTGGTATTTTCTTAAAGTAGGAAAAATTATCGAGGATGACTGAAAAGTTAAGAAATAGCAAAGGTTTAAATTAATTTCAGATTAAATTACATTCATATGATTTTATTTAAATCTACAGGTCTACTTGCAGTGTATAAGAATGTAGAGAATGTATGATTTGAAATTTGTATTTTAATATTAATGTGTGGATTGATATGGAGAATTGAATACAGGGCATAATCAATCATGACATAATATTATGCCCAAAGGATGGGTTATACACTCCTTCATTCCTTCATTCCATCCTTCATGCAATTATTCCAAATATTTATTTGAAATCAAAATCCTTATATCCAGATTCTTCAAATCCCAACTTCAAATAATGAGACATTGATATGTAAAGTTGCAAAGTTAATAGTTAATTGTTTATGTGAATTCTTTGTAAAGTAAAATTGTTTGAAATTGGTGCTTGAATGAATTGTGCAGTTAAAATACTTTGAGACAAATTTCCATATAAAATTGTCCTAATATCTCTGTAATGTCATCCAAAGCAAATGCAAGGCACTAAAATATCTTTTGCCATTTGTCTTTTCATTTAATAGCATGATGATAATGGAGGAAACTCATATTCCAACAACATTCAACACTTATTCTTTCTTTTCATATAGTTTCATCAAAAGTACTATAAGTAAATCAAAATTACCAGAAGTAAAGTAAACTGTATATAACATTTGATTTTCATTGATCTCTATACATTTAGACTTTGTTTAGATTAAAAAGAGGATATGAAGGAATAAATTTAAGATAACTTAAGAATAAAGTGTGTGTAAAGTTGAGTTATTTGGATTAAAAAAAATAATGAAATTTGAGTAAAAGGTTTATAAAAGTTTGTGAGTAATGTGATGTGTAATTGATAAAATAAGTTTTTTTATAGATAAAACTATAATTAAAATTAAATATAATTAGTTTGATGAGTATGATTAATAAATTATTATTATTTTTATTATAAGATTATTAATTATTTTAAAATAAAAATTAAATTATTATTATTGATAATATTATTATTTTATAATTTTATTATTATAATTATTATTTTATGATTTTATTACTATTTTTAATTTTTAATATTAATATTATTAATATTGCTATTCAATAATAATTATTATGTTATATTATATAATTAATTATATTAATTTTATTATAATATAAATATATATTAATAAGTTAATTAATAAAAGTTTTAATACAAATTAATCTTTCTTCTGAAATCATCTCTATTATATGAAGAAAATTTAAGATGAAAGTTTTTTTATTAATTCTCCATTTTAATTAATATTTTATTCATTAAAATATGTGAAATCACTGTATTTTCATGTTTGGAGACTTTCTACGTCTTAGCAAACAAAACCTTAGACTCAAATATAACTTAAATATCAACAAATTACAAGTCTTATGATGCATTCCTACCATTAACAACTTAATCACAACCAATAAACAAGACCACGACACGCAAACATTTGTCCCATTAAATTATAACATTATACTATAAAAACAAACGATGGGATAAAAAATAAATTACTATATTGATCATCAACACCAAAAGAGTAAATGGTATAGAAGATATTATGTGTTCACGTCGAAGGCATACCTAGTTCATTTTAATCAATACCCAAACACACTGCAAGTATGAGTGGATTAACATAATCAATTTTTGAGCATGAAGAATATTTTCATAAGGTTACCTGGAGAGAAGAGAAGAGAATTTAAGTCAAATTGAATGTTTCAGAAAGTAAAATTCTTACAAGTTACATAACTAAATATAGAACAAATTTTATATATCAAGATATCACGTTTTTACTGATAATATTACTTCTCTCCAAATACAAGTATAATACATATGTTAACTGTTTTATTAGACTTCTTAAATTCTTGGATTTAGTTAACCATAGTATTTTAATGTTAATAGCTATGTGTCATGTCCATAAACTAACCCAGTTTCAACTTATATGTTATTTAGGTAAAAATTGAATTGAGATGATTGACATGTTAAATTGTGGTAGACAAATAAAAAAATAAATTTATTTCAAATTGTTTGGTGACAAGAAGTAAGCTTTCATTCCATCTTACTCAAAAGAGTTTCATATTTTACATGATATTAAAGTTGTTTATTTTTACATAAATGACCATGTGTGAGTTGAGATTACATCTAGTTATCTTAAGTCAGCCCTATGATTAGAGTTACCAAGTGAAATATTGTCTATTTTTATGAGTGAATATCTTCCATTTTAAAGCATTTTGGTGAGCTGAAAAATGGTATTGTTTATAAGTAGATTTTGATTGGGCTTGGTCTGATTGGGCCTTAGTGGACTTGAAGCGAGTCCACACCAATATGCTAGAGTTGAGTTGAGGTGAAGAAGATAAATGGAATGGATTTTGTGGTATTGTTTCAACGAAATATTGGAAGACCTAATGAAAAGGAAGGCAGTGATGGTGGGACACAAGAAAAAGAAAAAAAGCCTTAATAGTGGGACTCAGAAGAAGAATGAACCCACTGATGCTTAAACAATTGACAAATAAAAGGGAATACTTGAACAACAAGACAAGGACGAAATTATTGACGAGCACACACAAAATTACGAACATCAACAAAATCTTCCTTAGCTTTCTCCGCATCACTATTTAGGTAAAAACCAAACTCCACGAGTCGTCACAGTAAAACGAATGAATTCAGAATACTACCGCCATAACAAGTCTGGTAACTATTATTTTAGAGTAAATAATTGTTTATATTAAGTTATTTGTTTGAATATTTCATACTTTTAGACATTAAAAGACGCATGAATCCTTGACTCGTTGTACTGAAGTAATTATAAGGTTATTGTACAATGGAAGAAATGAAGGGTGGAGATTTGGGTTTGGTTTATAGGAATCTATATGTATAGCAGGTATGAGATGGTGGAATTGGTAAGTAGTGATTGATTAGAGGCTTAATTTGGAGAGAATAGAATCTAGAATGGTTGAATTGATAAGAGGGTGAAAAATTTGGATGGAAATGGAAAGAAAAAGTGGAGGGATTAGGCGAAGTTGGGTGGAGAATCTTGGGGTTGGTGTGGTGGGTTGTGCTCTTGGATGAGGTGAGGATAGGAGCGTGGGAAGTAGCTTTCCTCGCCACATTTGTCTTTAGCCTTGGTACTATTTTGCTTATACCCCCGCCATAAATGCATCAAATTGAATTGAAAGGCAACAAAAGTTGGTACAATCCCTACTACCGTCACTGATATGACATGCATGATGCATATGTTACATCTCCTCTCCTCCTGTCCAACTAAATCACCCCACACAAATTAACAAAACACTTTTTTTTTTTTTCCTTTTCTCTTTCTCCACTCTTGCCTTCCCTTCCTGCCTCTCTGTCTCTGTGTTGGATTCTGATTTGCGCAGACTATTGCACGTATCCCTTCCAATTCCAACCCATCACAATTATTTATTTACTCATGGCCAAAATGCAGCAGTACTTGGCAGGATCCTATGGTGAAACTATATATATATTTTTAATTTTTATAAGGGTAGTAGTGGTCCTACTCGGACAATCACATAGGGAGGAAAATAAATAGGAGCAAAATGTGTCCCTTGTGAATATGGGAATCTATTAATTGGATCTTGATTTATTTGATGTATGAAGTTTGTGAAGATAAAGAGAAAGATGAAGGTTATGTTTGGGAAGTACTGTACCGAAAGAAAAAGGATAGAAGGTGGAAGTGGGATGGTCGAGGCTTACATAAAAACTGAAAAAGGAGTTTGGCTTTGTGCAGCCGTTGTCAAGAGTGGACGTGACATGAGAGAGTGGGGAAGGCCCATGCGGCGTCAGTCTTATGCCAAAGGCTGTTTTCATCACATAAAGGGAATTATTTACAGCGCCCAGGCTGCAGAATGTACCTCTTTACCCATCAATGTCTTCACTGCACATTCAATGCATTGCAAATACATATTTTTTTTATTTACTGTACTACATAGATACACAAGCACAAACCTCACTCACGTAACATTAATTTCTACAAGCCTCACCTACCAACAGCAATTGAAAGAGCAGCATGTGCACGTTGTAGGTGGCACACACGAGCCTAGCACAACCGAAATAACGATGTTTGTCCCCGGAATAAGAGCATGGCTGTCAAACAAGAATTAACCCGAGGTAAAAAAGGAAAAGGGGTTTGTTTAAAATTAGGAGATGAAGGAATCTTAGTAGCTTTATTTAGGAAGAATAAGGGGGGAAGTGATGTAATTGGATTCTCTTAGATTGCTACTACCTTGTATCGAAGTTGATATTAGTTGTGTTTTGTCATTTTCCTTGCAGTGTTTGAAGGGTTGTGTGTTGTGTGGTGGTGACAGGGGATGGATGTGCAATAATGTAAAATAGAGGGGAAAGATATGATATGATGCATGGAATGTAACAACCAACCCAAATATTAAATACGGGTGAGGGGATAGCATTGGGAAGGGGAGAATTTTTAATGGACTTTATTATAGAGGTACTTTTTGATAGTAACCTAACTCTCTCACTCTCCTTTTCCCAAGAGGTGTGACCAGACCCCACCCCCTACACAAAGGAAAAGATTGAACACAAACATACATCAAACAAAGAAAAGAGTGACCATGGTAATTGCATAGCCTCTAAATTATTGGGGGAAGACAAAAGAATGAGAAAGAAGGGTACCCTTCTTGCGCTACTCCCATCCTTCCATTACAAATTGTGCAATGGCAACAACGGCGAGACAAGAGAGAAGTAATTGACCCATCAAGCAACAAACATAACCCCATGTAATGTAATTGTATTTGTAGAGAGAGTAAGTGAGAGCACTGTCACTGTGTATATAGGAGTATGTAAACTGCCCCCAACAGACGGACACGCCTCTCAATTATTTCTGTCCATTTCTACTTCCCATATTGTTTTCGTGTGTTGTGTGTGTCAGTGTTATTGGTGTGTGTGTGTGAGTGAGCGAGTGAGTGAGAGAAAGAGAGAAAGAAAAAGAAACAAAGGGTGTGTTGGGGTGTTTGGTCTGGTTCAACACTTCCATTTCGGAGATGCCACGCCCAGGGCCTAGGCCTTACGAGTGCGTGAGGAGGGCATGGCACAGCGAGCGCCACCAACCCGTCAGAGGTTCCATCATTCAGCAGATTTTCAGGTTTTTGCTTCTTTACCTTTTCCCCTTTTTTTTCTCGCCCCTTTTCTCGCGATTGTGCATTCCTCTCACTCTATTGCGCGCCATGTGTTTGATTAGGGTCGTCGTTGACGCTCATAGTCCCGCGACCATGAAGAACAAGGAATGCCAGGAGAAGCTCCCCGCGGTTGTTCTCAGGGCCGAAGAAATCATGTACTCCAAAGCCAATTCCGAGGTTTTTCTAGTTTCTCAAATGCTCGCGGAATGTGGATTCTTAGATCTTTCACTGTGTTGGGTAAAACCCCTTTTGCTTAATCTTTTGTGATTTTGTTGCTTTAGGCAGAGTACTTGAATCCTGATACGCTCTGGGACCGCCTCAATGATGCCATTAACACAATCATACGGAGAGACGAGACATCCGAGACGGGAGACCTCTTGCCCCCATGCGTTGAAGGTACTTCGTTTTTTCGTCTTCTGTGGATCCTGCACTTTTAGGTGTCTCGAAATCCTATTTTGACGAGCCATTGTGTAGAGTTAAAATTAGTAGTTTTGAGCTGCTAGTGATGTTCTTTTCTTTTTTGGATTTCTGGGTTGGTTCACTGTTTAAACAGCTGCACTTAACCTGGGTTGCAAGCCTGTGAGAACTTCCAGAAGTGATCGGCACAATAACCCCAGGACTTACCTCTCTCCCAAATATCAACCAGCCCCTTCTGTGCCTCTCAAACCTGTTGTTGGAAATCCCTTGAACTATGGCAAAGTCCCAGCTTCTGCGGTGTCACCAATTCCTGTGACAGATTCTTCCCACAGAAGTAGCAAGTTGATGGGTTCCCCTAGCTACCACTTCTCGGAAGGTCTCCCTTCTTCTCATCACCAGCCATTAACAATGGAAGCTAGACCCTCATTGAACATGGGTTCAGTTTATCCCTTGTACTACGGTTATGAAGCCAGAGAATCTCAGCCAAGGACCACCCCTCGAGATACAACGTGTTCCGACACAATCTTTGTTGGAAGACCAATTGTTCAAGTCCCAGAGCCTTCTGGAATTGGTATATGGCAAAGCTATTCCGATGGTAAGTTCCGTCACTCTGCAAGCAGAGTGGCAGAAGAAAATGCTTTAGTCACCCAGGGGGAGGCACCGGGCAGGGAATGTGATTTATCCTTGAGGTTGGGTCAATGCCTGCATCCATGTTCAAGCAGCAAGAGTGGTTCAGCATATGAAATAGATGATGTTGGTTTTGGAGCCTCACCCGATGGCAGCAAGTTTAGCCATCTATCTTTGCAGAGAAATAAAGAATTCTGTTTTTATCCTAGAGAAACGGGTTATGGCACCGTTGAATCTAGTTCTAAATGTTATGTAGAGGGTGAAGGTCGGAGCTTGGAGGCGACTCTTCGGAAGCGCAAAGCACCTTTAGGTAACAACATGGAGGATGGGCAATTTTGTCGGCATCTAGGGGTCCCATCCCATCGGTTTACTGGTAGGCCAGGTTCGTAGGCAGCCTTTCTTGTTGTATCATATATGCATTTGCAATTCTAGATGATCCTTAATGTTGTGTAATCCCTCTATGTAGACTCTATGTGTAGCTCTGCTTGTGAAGAAAATTTAGAATCTGGGGTTGAGTTACTAATTGCATTTCTGCCCATGTGAACTGTATATAAAATCTTAGCTTTCTTTTTTAATTTCCGCTAGGATCTGAAATGATTAGAAGGGGGAAATAAAATGTGAACTTCGAAAGTGGGGGTGTATAAAAGTGATCATATATTTCCTATTAAAGATTAAACAAGTCTAATTTAAATTTGATGCATGTCTATAATACGATGGGTATGTAATGTTAAGTCTGCTGCCTGGACCGAGCCTGGTAAATAATGGCTCAGACTCCTAACCTTCTAACTGGAATTTCTGTTTTCTCAGTTAAGATTAGCTACCTAGACCAAAATAGGCCTCAAGCTACTACATGTCCGAGGCGTTTACTTTATTATCAAGTCACAAGTAAAACTGTGAACCAACTTGTGACACCAAACCCACTGAGAGGTGACTCTACAACAGTAAAATGCTGTCAATGCATTAATGCACCATGAATGCACACGTTTCTCCTGCGAACTTTGCAGTATTTATGTTTGATAATTTAAACATCATCCTAATTTTGTAGTGGAATTGGAAGCTGTATTTTAGACAACCATCTTAACAGCGTGTCACCTAAAGCAATATCAGATTCTTGGTAACTAGTGAAGGAAGGAGCTGATTATAAAGTTGAAAGGCGCTATTAGACTGTGAAATGGTAAAATTTATGATTTTCTTGTCCGGGGCATCTCAAGATTGGTGAGGTTTGATTTCTCTCATTTGGAACATATTCATGTACACAATAATTCTTTTTGGGTGTATGGGTTACACAGCAACAAGCAATAGGGAGGAAAAAAGTGAATACAAAGGGAAGAAGAGAAATCGATACATATAATAATTGACAAGAGTAAAAAAATAGGAAACTGATAATGTTTTAGGTAGATGAATGAATCAAGGATTTGTTCAAATTTGTAGATAATGGAATGAGGTATGGTTGCCTACCATAAGTTATCTATCTTCGCACCAACATTTATGATCTGCTGTTTGGATCAGAAATGCATTATTTCTTAAGAATCCCTTTACACCTGTCAACTATTGAACTGATCGCATTAAGATTTTCTCGAGATCCTGTGTACTTGCTGGATCCGGGACCACATTAGCAATCTCCATGCATTGCCTGGATATGGACAAGGAGTCAGTTTGAAGGATATCTGTTCAAGTGTATTAGGGAGTGAGTTTCAAGATATCATAGAGGATAGTAAACTTCGACATGTCTATTGGGATCATTAACTGAAATTCTGCCGTACCAATTGGCTTTTGCTTCTTACATTTTCGTCAAAGCCACCAAGTAGTCTACAGCCAAACTAAAACTCAATTCTTGTTGAGGCTTGTTCACTTTCCTTTTTCAAAAGGTAATTTTTTGCTGAAACACACTATGTAGTGTTCGAAACACTAATTCACTGGCATCAATTAATTTAAAATTTTGTTATAGCTTAATTAATATTCTGATTTCAGTATATAGTAACTATTTTAAATGTCTGGAAAGAGATTTTTTGAAAGTGAGAAATCTTATTTGACTTCCAAGATTGTTTTTGCTGTGAACTTACATTAACTCTCTTCTAATAATACATGTGACGACCTTGCAGCCACATAAGGGAAAAAGGTGTAATTATTTCATTAGTTCACAGAGTTGGAGTTGGGATTGACAGTAATAATCATCAGTTGACAACAAAGGCAAAGAGAAAAAAGAAGAATTAATTTTACAAACAATCTGGAGTGCAGTTAGTGCAAGATTTTAGTTTTAGTTATTTTAGTACTTTTTATGGTCTACTTCTTGGTAAATCTATGAAATGTTATTTAATTGTTGGTTAATGATAGATGTTATTTTGGTTCAAAAAATAAATTTTATAGTGTTTTTTATTTAATTGTTTAAAAATCTTAGTTAAAAATTTTAATTATTTAAAATTAAATATATTAAATTATAAATATTAATAATGATATTTTAATTAATAAATATAATAGTCAAGAAAGTATAAACATAAATTCAAATTAATACTTAAAAATTAGAGATATTCATGCAAAATTAAATTATCATTGATTATGTTTTTTTTTTAATATTAATATTCGTACGCTATTAACAATTGTGAATTTAAAACAGTTCTTTAAGATTAAGTAATGTTTTTCTAAACTTTATTAATTACAAGTTATAATTACAATATTTACTTTAAAGAAGGAAATATAATTATGAATTTATGTAGTAATTAAACAAAACATTAATAAAGGTAACTAGAAGACAATTCTCTGGGTTTTGAAATAACATATCTAAGCATAAATTGGTTGAAGGATATATATTATCCAATAAAGAGAAAATACTTTCTACAAAATTGTCTTTTTCGAATATTAGTTGATTTTATGACACATGATTCATTTATAGTTTCACAGATAATCACAATCCTTACTTTAACAGTATACATTCAGTATTATCTTATTTCATTTTCTTTTCACTTCCTGTATATCTTTTTATCTCTATCATGTACCATAACTAGATTCACGTTGAATAGTATCTTAGTTTTGTCAACATCATGCAGTAGTAAGTGTTACAGTTGTTAGCAAACTGATATTACTTATCCTGAAGCTGACATTGAGTGATATATGTTGCTTAATGACAGTTATTATCATTAGTCACACTCAAAACAAAGCATGTAGACAATTTACATCAATCTAAACAATATTCATGGATGGTGTTGTCTGAGAATTGATGTAACCCTGCACCTTCACAAAACAATGAGATGAGCATTCCAGTGACATTCATTTCTTCATAATGCCACAACTTTTTTTAAAATTTTGCTTTAAATAGTCCTACTGCATATCAACTTTCATTTATGGTTTCCCATGAAAAAAGAAAAGGTCTAGTTCGTCCTACACTATAGTATGATTTATGTTTTTCTTTTATGAAAATCAGTTATTACACTAAAACTCAGTATAATTTTTTTTATTCAAATTATCTTAGTTGATATTTAAAGGTAATTTCATATTATTTACGTGAAACCAAACAGCTATTGGTTTTGAACAAATTAATAGATATCAGGTTTCACACAAACTGATAATATACTTCTGGATAGATTAAGTAAAAATACGAAATTAATATGAAAATTATGTTTAATTTTAAATTAATAATAAACCTGGATAACATTTTAACTAACTCTTAGCTATTTACTAGATAATTAATTTTCAAATAAAGAACATTTATTTTGAAAATATTAAAGACAATAAAGTTATTGTGATCAAATGCTGTCAACCTTGTTAACGTTAGAAAGACTCATTTCAATAATAAAAACACAGCTCATTAAAAATAATCATGAGATTAGGTAGAACAGAGAGGGTTAATCTTTCCAGGTGAATTAATGTTTGAAATTAATTGATTAATGAGTCTATGTATTGTACCGATCATGAATCAAAAAACAAAAAAAACATCTCAAAGGCAGCTCAATATGAAACAGGCTCAAAGAGGAAGACCAAAACTACTAAAATATGGACATTACATCCTTTACCTTCGCAAATTTCGTCATGCATCCTCGTTGTTATGGAAGTTTCATTTTACTTTTTCTAAACTGTACAATGTAAAAATTATTTTAACATTTGAAAATATTTTTAACTTTGAGGTTGTACGATCTGAAAGTTATTCGGATTGTGCAACTCTTAAAAAGCTAAAAAAAAATTTTAGATAACACAATTCATAAACTTTTTAAGAAAAATTTGACTTTTAGAACGTCACAAAAATCTTGTAATGACTCCTTTTTACGGTAACTTAAGTTCCTTTTGTATTAAAATCACGTAACCAATTGAGAAAGTGTGAAAGGAGAGAAACTATGAGAGGAAGAACAATGTTGTGAGACAAAGGTGGAACCGAGAAGCAACTCATCTGCCAAAGTCGATGCTCCGTTGGTCATCGTTGTGTTGTGGGACCTGTCAGTGGGTTTTGTTTGGTTTGAATAAGTTAGGATCTTGGGTGTTTTATATTAAGGTTTCATTAAATTTTGCTCTTTATATTGTTCGATTGATGTTTGTGACTGGGTTAGTCTTTTAGGTGTTGTATTGTAGTTTTAGAGTTAGACCATCCTAAAGTTTGTGTTTTATGGAATTCTTTTGTCTTCCTCTTCTGATTGAAATGGGTGCAGTGACACTTAACCATAATGTATGGTATGCTTTTATGCTGCAATTTTGGGTCTCTTTTCCTTTTTCCCGATGAACCTCGAAATAGCCCATGATAATTGGACAACTTCCTCTTTTGCATTATCATGTTGGACTAATCTTAATATTACACTTTCGGTTATTTAAAACACATTATGGTTGAGAAAATTATACCATGTTGAGTCATTGTCTTGATTGTGGGAGTAGTTTTCCAATATTATGACACTTATTATACTTGTCATCTTCTCTAATTATATTTGTGTCAACTGTCTGTTTTGTATATATATATTATATTTAAGTGTGTTCTATGGTTTAAATTAAATTGTGAAAGGTAAACATACTTAGTGTGATTGGATTATGTATACAATTTCTTCAATGGTCTCATGAGGTATGCTCTGTTGCTGAATGAAGTCTGATTTAAGTAAATATACTCTGAAAGTGAATTTTGCAATATAATAAGTTTATAAATATTTGTTGGTATTTTTAACTGGTGATTGAGAGAAATATATAGCTACAGTTACATTGAAACATGATTTAGGTATAAGGATTTGGATTGGTGCAAAACACAATTAAATTGTGTTGCGCAAGTTACTTTGAAACATGTGTTGGCTAATACTCTAAGTGATCAAATTTCTTGATCATATATATATATATATATATTTGTTTAATTATAATTATTCACTATATATATTTATTGCATAAGTTCTCAGTTCATATTATATATTCTAAAAATATAGGTATGAAAATCAATCAACATATAGTTTTATTGAATATTACATTGAGATTGCATTGAAGAACCCAGAAAAGTATGTAAAAATTGAAAAAATAAATTAATTTCTCAATCAGCATAGTGATTAACATTTTCTTTAAAAAACTATTGTTGAACACTTATTTATGTTATGTTCGGTTTAAAGAAAAAGATGAATAGTAAGTGAAATGATTTTTTAAGTGTTATTTTTTAAATATTTTTTAGTGATAAAAATGAATATATATATATATATGACATAAATATCTTAAGAGATAATATGCAATATAAATAAATAAGATATTCCTAGTGTTTTACATAAAATAACCTTCTTTTCTTATCTTCTATCTAATTTGAAAGGAAATAGTTTTTATAGACTCACAATTATGCTTTTCTTCTTCTTCTCTCATCTCAAACAATGGAAAAAATCTATTTTTTTTCATGTTTTTTCCCCATAATCGTCCTTTCTCTTTTTCACTGAAACAAATAGGTGGAACATTGTCTGTGTTTGTTATTTTTACCTGAAACAAGAGTGAAAGAGTAACGGTCAAAGAAAAATCAAAGTAAGTTTCGTACAAAATTAAAAAAAAAAAAAACAAAAAGTCGCTAAAATTTATAAACTTCTTCATGAACTTCTACAGCTTTATTATATTTATAGGTCTAAAACTAATCCAATGCATCATAATATCCTATAAATGAGTAGTACTAGTAGCAGTTTTGTAACTTAATATTTAAATTAAATAAGTTTTAGAAACATCTTGAATTAAACTGATTGAATTATTAGGTTTGTGTTAAACAAAATCCAAATTAAATTAAGTTACAAATTTTCCACGAGTCTGCAAAAATTTAATTGCTTTTACTTTTTTCTCCCGTGACCAAAGCATGACACTAATATTATAACCGTTAGATACAGAAGAGTAATTTCCTGTTTTTTACTTCGTAAGGATTAGTTGGCATGCTATAGTAAAGATATAACTTTTATTAAGATTAATATTAATATATGTTGTCTTTAAAAATGTTTTACAAGTAAAGATTTTTCAATCGAGACACTTTTTTCCACATAAAAAGTATAATAGAAATTTAAGAAGTCTTTTCATTAATTCATCTCCACAATTGATATTATATCCGGCCTTTAGAAACTTCAAACTTTCACTAATACTAAACTTTATTAGAATTATTATATGAAGATACTTTTATTTTAACAGTTATATCTTAGATTTTGTACACACTTCAAATATTACAAACTGAAACATTTTTTATAGTCATATGTAAAATTAAATTCATATTTCTTAGCATAAATATTAAGATGATAGTATTTTTTTTTTATCAAGATAGAACATCACAAAAAGATTGGTTAATAGACTCATGTTCTTATTACATGTCCTTTTTGTTTGTGAATTCAAGTATTGCAAAAGATATTTGTCGTGAGACTCTTCCGATGATATGATCTAGAGTTTTTATTTTTTCTTTTTCAAATGAACACTTTTATCCCAAATATTAAGAAAAGCATATAAAAATTTAAATAATAATATTTATGATAGTACGAACAATTAGTTTTAGTTAGACTATGCCTCATACAAATTATAAATAGTGATTTTATATTCTAAACCTTTAGAGTATATATAGTTTAATCTGTCACTTAGATAATATATTGTTTAACGTGGAAGATACTTTTTTGAATATTTCAAAAACATGTTTATTTATATATTTATTATTATTTTAAAAAAATAAGTTTCTTTAACATTTTTTACAAGTCTCTTAATAATTTTAGTTGTAAAGTCTCTCTAAAACAATACATAATTGTTTAAAGTCTCACAAAAGTGTTTACCAAGTGGAAAGGGGACAGCTTTTGCAAGTTATTACTTATTTTATGGAGAGGTCACGGAAGCATTATAGACTTTTACTTTTTCAGTTCTTTGTTTAAAGTATAAATTAATCATTCAGTCTTTGGGAATAAACCTTTTTTTTTTTCTCTGCATATGTATAATTAATATTAATATATGACACTCCCCATAAACGATTGATGTAATAAATTGAATTATCTCTCGACAATGTTAATATAATAAACGTAAAAGGCCCAAACGTGTTTCATTGTTCCATTAAATGCACTTTTAAATTTAAATTTATAATGGTGAGCCAAATTCCAAGGTTTTTGGTGGGCACGAAAGGCCCTTGTGAGAGATTATATTGCTATTGTTTTCTATTATTGTTAGCCCAACGTTTGGAGAGGTTTAGTAGTGGTACCCATGTGTGTGGTTGTGTGATTCATTCTACTCATTCATCCCAAAATAATAAAAATCTTAGAATTCTATATAAAAAAAATTATAAAACTTTCGGTACAAGTACTATATTATATTTATTTAAGTCGATCGTTAAAATGAATCATAATCATCGATGAGTTCTCAAAAAAAAAAAAATACTAAAATAATTTTATAATAATAAAATGTAATCAAACTTATATAAAATATTGACAACGTCTCTGACTTGAAACTTTAAAAAAATAAATTTGTAAGTTTTCCTTTATAATTGGCTTAAATTTCTCCGTTAATACGAAACTTAGTGGTGGATTCTTTAACATTTTGCAGTGCCTGAAAAAAAGAAAACGTTCAAATTGGACGCGGAGCTGCTTAATTTTGACTTTGAACAAGAGGAAGTAAGAAACTCGTTGACGAAAAAATAAATATTGGTTTGTTTCTAGAAGTAAGTCTCTGTTCATTTATTAAGACATTTTTTTGGACCTGTATGGACTGACACTGGGTCCTTTTTTTTTAATTAATCATGAAAACTAACACTTTATTTTCCACATTTAAGAGATCTTTCTCATACTTTTATGATTTATTATTATTACTATTTTAAATTCTATCATACAAATTCCTTCTTTCTTCTTCATTAACACAAAACATTTTCCACCAAACAATGTTAGTGCTTACCAACATTATATTTATCATTTTATTTCCTAATTCATAAGTTTTAATACAACAAACACACAGAACACACAAATATAAGATAATAAGCCACAAGTTCAGGTTCGCATGTACTAGTTTTGTGCATATATTCATGAATCTACCCATCATCATGTATTTAAAATTTTTAGGAAACTTAATATATGTTAACATGTGAAGGCCATAAAAAAGTTGTTGCGAGAGGTAAAATTTAAAATAGAGGGAAATTGGGGAATGATTTGAATTAAGGGTAAAAATTAGGAAAATACTAAAGTAACTATAAGTGATATGTAGGGTTTTAAATTTTAAAAAATTTCATGTTTAAATAAATTGTGTTTGAAAGTAAGATTTCAAAGTCTTAAATTAACCAAAAGTTTTATAATAAAACTTTTTTAAGATTGTATATCCAAGTACATTTTTAGGTTTTATATATTTATTTAGATCAATTCCTTTTCATGGACGGAGAAATGCATTACAATGAAATCGTATATTGAATTTTATCTTTGTTTGGTTTTGGTAATGAACTATTCTTTTTTAAATGTGTAGATTAAAATGGATATAAACATTAATTTGAAATTAAAAATCATATATACATTTTTTTAATTATTTAAAATAATCATAACAATTTAGAAAATCTGTTATCTGAATAGAAATGATAGAAGAGGAATGAACAATTGATTATTATATTATTAGACTGAAAACGCGTATTTATAGAAAAAGTTAGAAAAAGTAAGTAGTGAAGTTTTATCTCCACTCGAGCCATCATCTCTCTAAAACCCTTAACTCTCTGACTTTTCTCTAAGTCTTTGTTTCCGTACCTCATCAGTTTCTCAAGCGGAGCTCAGTGTTGGACTCATGACGAAAAATAGAGCAAGTCTACCTGATCAGAATCTCCGTTAGAGTAAGTTCATTTTCTGCCCTCTTCCCCTAGATCCATTTTTAGGTTTTCGTTTTCCTCTACCTTATGAACTTGTGATCGTTGATCAGAGGTCCTTTGGTGCATATTCGAGTTCTTGAAGATCTTAGGCTTTGGGGCTGTTAGAGAGAACTTCTAGTGCAATTCAGGTAAGGGAAGCTGACTTGCATGTTACTTGATTTTAGTTTGTTTGTGATTTAGGGTTTCATTTATAATATGTCTGTGAAAATGCATCTGTGATGGTTTATTTGCTGGCATGAAACTTAAGTTGAGTTCTTGATTATTTATTCATTTTGGTATGTATGATGAGTATGTGGTAATTGATGGAATGCAAGTTGAATTTCTAGTTAAGTTAGTCATCTGAGACATGTGTAGTAGCTTTGTGGTAGTAAAAACTGCATAAATGCTGATAACTGATGTTTTTTCTGCATAATTCGCCCAGGCGACATCATCTCGCCCAGGCGAGAATGGTTTCGAGTAGCAAGTATGCTCTCTTGACTGTTTTCGCCCAGGCGGGAAGTTCCTCGCCCAGGCGAGAAATTAGTTTCGCTCAAGCGAGGGTACAGTCGCCTAAGCGAGAAAGCCCCTGGAGTAAGTGTGTTCTCTGGAGTATTTTCGCCTAGGCGAGAAATCTTTCGCCCAAGCGATGAGGTATTCTCGCCTAGGCGAGAGTATTTTCGCTAAGGCGAAAAAAGACCCTGCTCTCTGGACTATTTTCGCCCAAGCGATAAATTTTTCGCTCAGGCGAGGGGTATTTTCGCCCGGGCAAATTGGTCTAGCTCAAGCTAAAAAAAATAAAATTGACTTCTTGTTTTCAATTATTTAACTCTTTTAGAATGCAATGTATGTATTTAATAAAATATATTAATTGATAATTTAAGTTTAATTATACTGATTGTTTAGTGACTTCTTTAAATGTTGAGATTGAAGTGGAGACTGAGATTTAAAAGTGAATGAATGAATAAGTAGAGATCTATATTGTGATGTGATATTATTAAAAGTGTTGATAAAGTTGGTCAAATCCTAAACATAGTATTTTCAGGAAAGAAAACATCCATATCTTGTTAATTAGAAAGTGCATTGTCTGAGGATCTGATCAATAACGATTGATATCATGACTTTACTAGTAATAGGAATCAAATAGATGATCATTACTAGGTGGAGAGAGTCGAAGGAGGTCTGAACTGGGTGACTGCAGCTTGAAATATAGTTGGTCAGGAAAGTCTCAGGGGGACTAACCCTGTTATACATGATTGATGATTCATTTGTGTGGGGGCTGTGTGGATTCACAATTTGAAGATGTATGACAGGTGCATATCTTGGGGTCTATTTAATGCACGAGTTTTTCGGAAGTAAAGTCATGTTTGTAGTGTGTTAGATTCTTATATTATGATGATACATGAAATTGAATGTTTTTGATTTGTTAAAATTTGGTTAACTTACGCTTTGCTTTTGGTTGTGTTGTGTTTGATTTTTTGTCTGTGATGATCGTGTCTTGACACGGGAGCAGACGGTGCTGCAGATGGATATTTGGGAGATAATCTAGGTTGAAGGATGCCATTAGGACTAGTATTATATTTTGAAAAACTTGTATTTGATATTATAAATATGTTTTGAAATTTTAGTTTAGCATTATGTAATCTTGATGCATGTTAACTATGAAGTACTGTAATATATGCATGATGTTAATACTTTAGTCGGCTTAGTAGAAGCTTTAGTTTTGTAGGGTGTTATAATTTTTATATAAAAAAGTAATCAGGTAATTAAAAAATCGAACAAAGTTTAAAAGAAATCTAATATTCAAATCAAATCATGCTTACATGATTTCACTGTAAACCACTTCAACTTTAAAAAAAAAAATAACAATTTCAAAAATATATAAAATTAAAAACCTGGTTGTATATTTTATTATTATATATATATATATATATATATATATATATATATATATATTAAATTAATAGAAATTATACTTCTAAGTATGACTTTTATTAAAAAAAAAGACAAAATCGTGTTTTAAAACATAATACAAACATTTTAAATTGATCCGAAATCATGTTTTGAAAGTACAATTTTTTTTCATTTTAAAATTATGTTTCCAATAACAATTTACCAGATGTGTATTTTTTTTCTTTACATTTATTCATTTGCGTAATGGAATACTTAGTTGGTAAAATAATGGCTAAAAAATGTACAATTACTCATGGGCCTGCCAATAAAACTATACTTTGATAAAAGCCTTATAGACTGTTTACTTATATACATTAAACAATACTTATGTAACTGTACAATTACTTATAGGCCTGCCAAACCTGTTATTGAAAAAATTGTTTGATTCAAACTGTTTTAAAATGAATTTAATATTTTTCCTACTAATATGGATACATATAAGTGTAATTTTTCTATTATATAAGAATGAATTTGTTACACATTATTATTGACACAAATATTTTAGCATTATAATAATTAATTGTTTGTCGCTAATAATAAATAAACATTAATTTATAAAGATTTAATAAATTTTATATTAATTATATTATTATCATAACAAAAATAATTTTATTTATAATTAAATTATTAATTATTTATGACATATATTTTCTATTTTTAAATATAATTATTGTGACATTTTTTTAATTTTGTCACTGTTATGAATAAAATTTATAACAAATAAAAATTAGTCGCAAATAATATATAAACACTTACAAAATTTATATTTATCACTAAATTTTTTGTCACAAAAATTCATATTTGTTATAGTGTAATAGGATAATAATAGTCTTATATTTGTCAGTTTTTATCATAATCATACTAAAAATTACGATGATTTAATTGATTAGTATATAATTATTTTGCATTATTGATGCATAACCATTAAGTTTATCAATTCATTAACGTTTTCAGAGAATAATCTATAAAGTCTATGCATAAAGTTTAAAATTTCACTCACTTCTAAACGATAAGGAGATAAAAATTAGACTTTATACGATTAAATTGTAAAGTATAAATAAAGAAATTTAACTCAGATAAGTGATGCTGGAATTTTAAATTAGCAAGTTACGAAAGGTAAAAACAAGAAGTAAAAGAGATGAAAAATAAAAGACTAAAGAGAGAGATGAAACGAAAAAAAAAAAGTAAGACAGGAAGAAATTAAAAATTAATGAAAAGGAAAATTCGTGTTGAGAAAGAAGAATATTTATATAAAAGGATAGAGAGAGAATGAATGTAATCCAAAAAAAGAAAGGTGAGAAAAGGACCACAAACTATAAATTATGGTTACTTTAATTTATAGATACAGAACATTATGTTTTGTGCATGTTTCATAGCTTTTATTTAAAAGGGTCCTGCATAGGATGCCAAAATGGAGACGCAGTCCCATGTACCTAAACTTCTGCCCTTTTTTCTAATCTAATTTATAATCATACATCACAACAACATAAATAGGAACCCATCTTTCAAACCTCAATATAATTTAATGCTTTAAGTGTTCAAAAACATCACAATCGTTTATGACTTCCGGGTGTCACGCTTTCTTTTGCAAGCACTTTCCTTTTCAACTTAAATTATTTTTCAGAGGGGGTAAGTCATCAACCTTCTTCCTAATTCAATAATCAAACCCAATTTTGTCACCACCAAACACAAGATTGAAAGCGATGTTCATCATTCAAATATGTATGTAACTCCAAATCCAATTTCCATATATATATGCATTAACAACAATACAAACTACCAATTTTACTCATTACAGAGGATCAAACAAAACTGTAGAAGGGAAAGCTAACTTTATTGTGATCCTCAAAAAAAAATAAAAAAAGTGAATTCATGAAATACAATGAAAGAGCGAGAATAATCGCGAGTTCCAAACACTCCTAACTACAATCTCATGTCTCTAATAGAAGAAGGCCGCGGCAAGTGAAAGAAGGGTGGCGGAAACTCCAACAACTCCGAGAGATGCAGCTCCGGAGTTGGCTGGGGGAGGGGCGAGAGAGCCGGCAGGAGAAGGGGTAGACGGGTTGGTGCTGGGAGAAGAGGGGGAAGGAGAGGTTGTGCCGGAAGGAGGGGTGGCGACGGGGGAAGGCGCGGTGGCGCTGCTGCCGGTGACATTGATGGCAAGCTTTTGACCTGCTGGACAGTGCCCTTGGAAGCCACAGATGAAGTAGTGAGTACCGGATTTGTTGAGGGTGACTCTGGCGGGTGGAGTGGTGTAGGTGGCAAGAGGAGAGGTTGAGTTGCAAGAATCGAATTTCTCCTTTGTCACTTCCTCTACGTTGTGTGCGTTAGATTGGTAGTTGAACACTGCAAAAAACACAAACCATAGATGTTTTCTGGTTAATCATTTGCTTCAATGTTGATCAACTATAAATAAATCTCTTAAATTTGTGAAAGTGTTTAATTAAATCATGGATGGTGACTTACCCAGTGTGTCTCCAACCTTGAAGGTCTTGCCAGAGGCCCAGGATGTGTAAGCTGCAGCACCATTAGTAGGCACGGTCCAGCCTAAGGAGTCTCCGACAGTGAAAGTAACTGGTCCAGTGGTTGGTGCTGGAGCAGGTGCTGGCACAGTGGTTGGTGCTGGTGCTTGTGTTGGTGCGGGGACAGGGGTAGCCGTTGGTGGAGAACCACTCCTGCTGGGTGAAGGGGCAGGGGAAGGAGTGGCAGAAGCTCTGTTAACAACGTTAATTGTCAATTTCTGACCGAGGGAACAGTGTGTTCCGAAGGTGCAAATGTAATGTTGTTCCCCTGTCTCGTTCAGCACCACGCTCGCTGGACCGGAGGTAAGGGTGAAAACGGTGCTGGCACCGTTGCATGCGTCATAAGCTGATTTCGTCACCTTAGCCACATCGTGTTGGCCACTGGTAAAGTTAAACACTGCAAAAAATCATAAATAAAAAAAAATTATAAGTTTGCTTAAATTCGTAATTTTAATAAGACATAATAAAACAATTAATAGAAAGATTTGGGAGATGAACGTACCAAGAGTGTCACCCACGGTGAAGGTTTTGGTGGAAGCCCAGGAGGTGTAGGTTGCAGCACCGCCGGAAGGGATGGTCCAGCCGATGGAGTCACCCACCACGTGTCTGGTCTGTGCAGCGGAGCCGTGAAGCAGGGTGGCTACTGCAAATAGCACGAGAAAGAAGATTCTTGCCATGGATATGTGTTCTTGGAGTGAAGTCGCCCCTGTTTGTTTCTAATACTCTAGATCTCTGTGCTCTTCTTTTCCTTGTACTCAATGAACTTGCGATATGGAATGCCAATGCTCTGCGATGGTATTTATAGAGTCAGGGGAGCTAAGTCGTTAGTGCGATGACGCGTAGAATTATTCTAAAAGATTATTTAAGATAATTAATATATGCATTTCAGATAATAGTTTACTAAGATGATGTATATTCTATTAAAAAGATTATTTAAGATGATATTTACTAAACATATTATACAAGATTATGTATATTCTATTAAAAATATTATTTAAGATGATATTTACTAAACATATTATACAAGATTATGTATATTCTATTAAAAATATTATTTAAGATGATATTTACTAAAAAGATTACACAAGATGATGTATATTCTATTAAAAAGATTATTCAAGATAAGAGATTATCTGTATCACGAGTAGACTAATTCTTTTGGAAAAGATAACGCGTTAAGTTATCGATGAGATATATTTTCGTTTTTAATAAAAGATAAGAACTTAATTTTGATAACTTATTTAACGGAAACGGTTAATTAAAGCACTAAGATAAATGATTGCGTAAGAGTGGCCAAATAATTAGGGTAAATAAATCGATTTAGTTTAGATTGTAAAAATGTGGAAAAAATCGAAGTGTATTGGGCGGTGGACGTGAAGATAAAATACATTTACTTGACAAAATAATATTTTAATTATATTTATTTTATTTTTGAACTTAAAATCTTAATATACATTATATTATTATTATTATTATTATTATTATTATTATAATAAAGGTGTGAAAGTATTATTTGCTGAAAAGAATTAGTTAGGTGAACAAAATTAGTGTGACTTGGGAATTTGGCACAGTTGGAGCCTGCCGAGATTTGAGACTAGGAAAAAACAGGAATAGCCGTGTGAACTTGCACAGATCTCACCAAATCAATTTGACTTGTAACGTTTACCAGTCTTCGCTTCCATCTTTCTACACGAACCATGAACGTGGGGTCAATATCTTATTCTTCCTCAACATTTTTCTTTTTTTTTGTATTTTTGCTTCTTCGTTGTGTTGAAGTTGTAAAGTTGAATTTTTTTTGGTTGATAAAGTGAGTGATGGCAGGGAAGGGCACAGTGAAAAGGCATAAGTTTATGGCCCACTTGTGTGAGAAAGAGGACAAAGAAGACATGTGTAGAAGTTGGATGGAAAATTCCCCGATGGGAGTTTCCACTTTCCATGGAGATAAAAGTAATGGAAGACGAAGGTGAGGTTTTGTGAACATTAGAACGAGAATTATAGTTTGAATGAGAACGAGAATTCGTAAAACTTGATGATTCAAGTTTGATGATGTTGGAAGTCTGACTATATTGAAGGACAGCACACTGCACAGACTTTCAAACATGCCAAATGCCGTGCTTTTTGTTTCCTGACCAGGGGTAAGAATGTAATTCTACATATTTTCCTCCACTAAAATACTGTTTCACTTTTTTAATAATAAACAGTCACTTATTAAAAAAAAAAAAAACTAAAAAAATACTTTGTCCATCATTTTAATTCATCTCTAAAATATCCCTTATGTGAGATGGTTACTATCAGTTTGAACTTTTTATATTACTACTCCAGCTATTGAAGTTAAACAATGGAGTGTGTTTATATCACAAATCAAAAGTACATTCCTTAAATTCCTTAAAGTCAAAACATGGTAATATAACATTTGTATGTTTCTTCCAAACTATTCATTCTGTGAATAATTGATTTCTGAAAAAGTTATAACTTCTGTTCTTGTTTTGTTTTACTCCATGTGGGATGAGAATAATATCTATATATATATATATATATATATATACTGACATACATAAAAGAATCATTTTTTAATTAGGATGGAACTTCTATTTTCATTTATTTTCTATTTAAATAATTTTAGTTGTATTATAGAAAACAGTTACATGAAACCAAATACTTATGTACAATATGTTTGGTTTTTCACAAAAATGCTGTATGTTTTTAGAAAATTTACGTATTTGAGTGTTTTTTTTTTTCTGAATTACGAAAATAGGTAAATTGTTTTTACATGCACGATTTCACTTTGAAATTATCACTTTAGTTTCTTTTATTAGGAAGTTGTCACAGAATGACGATTTTGATGACTCCTGCACGAAGAGACTTCATTTTTCTTTTACTTTCTATATTAAATTAATTTTCTTATATATTTAGTCATTTAGGTTTTTAATTTAAATTTAAGAACTAAATTTTATAAAATTATGTTTTTTTATATCCTTAAAAAAATAATACTTAAGTGTTTATATATTTTAAGATGTAGTGATTTTTTTTTATGATAACTATGAGTAATTTTTTTTTTAATTTAGATAAATTGAGTTTTGTTCATAAGATGAAATAAAAATGAAAAGTAAGTATGGTAAATTTTAAATTCAATAAAAAAATTATTTAATACATTTAAATTAAGCTTTGAAGAAAAATAGAACGAAACAATAAATATGTCACCAAGGGTTGATGTGGACTATAATCACAATTATAACTATTTTAATTTTCTTGAAATTTTAGACTTACATGGAACATGTTAATAAATATGAGTTTTAGTTGATTTTTTTTAGAGTTCTTTCTATTTAGAGTTCTTCGTGTTTTTATTCTATCTCTGTTTACAAAAATTTCGTGTTTTAGAGTTGTTTGTACTTTTATTCTCTTTTGTATTTTTATTCTAATTTTGTCAATAAATGGAACAATTTTGATCTTTAAAAGATAAAACTATTTAAAAAAATTGAAATTATCCTTTTAGGAGTTTAAAAGAGTATGGTGAGCTTTTCAATATTTGACTTACAAATGTACACGGAAGTTTGTTGCGTTAACATTGTAAAAGATATATTTTTTTGTTACGATGAAAAAGAGGAAGGAGTGACAAAGTAATTGTGCCCATGAGAGAAGACTCTGTTATATCATCCTGACGCAAGATCAAACGAAGCATTGAGATTATAATCAAGGAGTTGAGAATTCAAGATTTTGGTCCGGAAAATCTTTAATAAAATTTCACTTATTTTCCATTCATCTCAAACTTTAAAATGGACCAGTTTTTAAAAAAGTAAGCATTGTAGAAGAGGGATGATGCAACTCATCACCAAAATCTTTACCCAAAATTCTGTTTTCAAAACAAAAGTAAAAAGTTACAAGATAAATTACATTTTACAATTAAGTTAAAATATAATATTTTTTTTAGTTATAAAAAGTTATGAGTTTTTGTTTTTATAATAAATATAATAACAATAATAATTATAAATAAAATAATACTGAAATACAATTAATACTTTGTTTTCAAACTTTTTGTTTCAGTATATTTTTGATCTTTTTTCACTTATTTACTATTTTTTATTTATTTTCTCTTTTCCCAGCACAACGCCTGCTTGACGAAAATGGCTTTTACCTTTATTTAGAGTGCGAAATCAAAATTTTATTTATTTATAATTTATTATATTGTTTATCTTTCACATTTTTTTAACAATAAAAAATGAAATAGGCCAACTTGAGCAAAAGAAAAAAAGAATATTTTGGGCCAATGGCCCAAATCCTGATTCTTCTGAATAACATTGGTCTAAATATGTTGACAGGTTTTAGCTGAAGTAATTAATGTTGTACTATACTTGTAAAATCGAAAAATGCATAAAAGAAGACGAACCGTGCATAAAAAAAATTACAGGGTAGACATTCAGCATGAAGGAGGCGAAGAGAAAAAGAGAAAAAAAAAAAAATTGGACTGGTAAAACAAAATTAGATATAAAATAAATGTTCAGGATAGTTGCGATTATTTTTATTTTTAAATGTAATTTTTGAAAGATAATTCAATCAATAAAAATGGATTAGAAATAGTTTTTTTATTCAACTTGAAAAAAAAATATTTATTTTTTAAGCAAAAAATTACAAATTTATCTTTTGATCTTAATATAAGAATTAAATTAATTTTTAAAATTGTAATAAATTAAAGTGTAAATAAAAAATCGTAAAAATATAAATTTTATAAAACCTTGGTATTTGAATAAAACTTGCAAGAAGTTCTTCAACCCAAATAACTCATTCCTTTTACTTATAAAAAAATTAACTCATTACTTTTTGACTTAATTATTAGTGCATGAAGTTTAATCTTTTTGAATCACACACCAGCACATCAATGAAGCTTTTCCGTTCCACACTTAAAAAAGGCAATAACTTTTTAAAACAATTTTACAGAAAAATCCTTTCTTTTCATAAATGTATTACTTCAAATAAGAAAGATAATAATTAATTTAAGATCATATTAAAAAGAAAATTAATACTTTATTGGAACATGAGATAATTAGTAAATTTTAAACTAATTATATTGTTAAAATTAAGATGATTTTGGAAGGGAGAGAGTACCGATTAAATTATTGGCACCCCACTCACATCATACGGCAACAAATTATGGATTGCTGTCATTCTCTACACCTCAAATTTCTGTTTGTAAGTTGTCACGAGCTCAAAGTCAAAATATATATACATTATATATATCAAAGTCAAAATATCACAATGTATACTTTTCGAACATGACACGTTCACAGGTTCCATATTATACATTAAACCCACTTGTTAAAACCAACCTCAGCTCAAATTTTCATCAGCAGAAAAAGTAAGACAGTTGGTGGAACAATCTTGTACACATAAATAAAAGAAACTGAATCGGTAAAACCCACAATAGAATAACAATAGAATAGTTGTTCATTCAATCACAATCATCTCAATAATGTAGTTGGAAAATCAATGAAACAATATTTTTTAAGTATCATCTTATCACAAGCCAAAATTTTGGAAACCCACTATGCTTAATGAAATACACTACGAATTGTATATCATGATAGGAGGAATTCTCCAATACCCTCTTTCTTTCTGAAAACATTCTCTTTATTTTCGTGAAGTTCATGTGAATCATATATGCATGTCTCATTAAGATTCACATGAATTCAATAGATAAAGAAAAATATTTTAGAAAGAGAGTATTGGGTGATATATTGCTACTGCTACCACACATTGTAACAAGTGTCCTAAAATTGAGAGAGGAAATTGATGAGTATGGTGATGATGAATAGAGAGAAGGTGGAAGCCAGAGGGGTGGCTGAGCCCTGTGGTGGAGGGGCTATAGCAGTTGAATCAGTTTGGGGTGAACCAGATGCAGAAGGAGAAGTGGAAGGACCTTGAGTTGGAGTTTTCTTTGGTGGTGGTGAAGAAGAGTCAGTGACTGTAACGCTTAGCTTTTGGCCACTGGTGCAATGGCCAGAGAAGGGGCAGGAAAAGTAGAATTCCCCTGGGCCTGTGAGGCTCACTCTAGCTGGTCCTAGATTAAAGGACTTGATATTGTTGTCGAATTCACAGTTTTCATAGTTAGCTTTGGTAAGTTCCACCACACTGTGGCTTCCAGACTCGAAGTTGAACACTGCAAAAAGGGTGCCATCATAAACATCAGCACATAAAGTAATAACAAAAATAAAATATTTGGCTTCATGATCATGTTGTAATAATAGCTTAGCATATTTTCAAAGTAACATGAAATGGAGAATTATGAATTTACACAACAGAAGTTTTTGGTTTTGACTTTGTTAATTAAAGGAGCAACAAGGTTGTTTGGTGATACTTACCTAGAGTGTCATTTACTTTGAACGTAAAATTTGAAGCCCATTTGGAATAGAAAGAAGCACCTCCTGGAGGGAAGCTTGTCCAACCTGTGGTACCCCCTACCTCGTAATCTTCAGCTTCTGTGGTATTTAGTAACACTGCAGCCGCAATTATTACTACAAGAATTGCCACATTCCTTATTTGAGCCATCATATGTTGTTTGTTTTGTGTATCAGATGGCTCTTTCTGTGCCTCAATCCGTGTTGATTCTTGAATATAGAGAAGCATTGCATTATCATCTACTCATTACACTTGGTCACCGTTTTGACTGAATGTTTTTATATTTCTATACCAAGTTGTTGGGTCATAAATAACTAGAGAACTCAGCAAATGGAAATGGTCCAGCAACATGTCTCTAAATGACACTTGTGTTGTATCCATATATATACCATGCACCCCTTCTTGTAAATAATGCAGAAAACCAATTCATTGGAAAATTGCATCGGAGTTATGACAAAATCCATCTAAAATTCGTAGAAGCATTGATCAGCTAGCTTAAAAGAGTCACTTCTTTACTCCTTCAACAATACCAATACTAAATAATTAAAACTCGTAGATGCATGTTGGCCATTTGCCAACTCAACCCTGCAATGAAAAACTTTCCTCTTTGGTTTATAGTGTACTTATTAATAGATTTCAATCAAATTTTATTTTTCTTATCTGTCAATACGTTAGTCATTTAATGCTCCCAAGTCAGAAGCTGAATACTGTCAAATTTATGAAAGAATATATATACAAATCTAGATTGCCATATCACAGTGTTGGGCTTTGTGGAGGCTTGATTTGAGTTAGGCCCAATTAGACAGTAATCCTAGTTTCTCCCTATAAATACACAACTTGTATTTGTAATCTTTAGCAATCACAAGTGAATAAAATTCTTCCTGTTGCACGTGGATTAGGGAAACCGAACCACGTTAAATCTTGTGTGTTGCC
>Ga0099824_1000281_pt1 | contig 53738 bp, 20 predicted proteins | sample SiratrowhiteBW_FD_76837 | JGI IMG/M metagenome (GOLD analysis project Ga0099824, IMG submission 76837) | Root nodule microbial communities of legume samples collected from California, USA - Siratro white BW | ecosystem: Host-associated > Plants > Roots > Nodule | place: USA: California... | reverse complement strand
AATAAATAAAAAAAATAAATAAAAAAATAATATATTTTTTATAATTATTTTATATATATATATATATATATATATATATATATATATATATATATATATATATATATATTTCTATAGTTATTTAAATGTGTAAATACATTAAAATATTACAATAATTTTTATCTTTATAAAGGTTTTTTTATTTTATAAAATTTAAAAATACTTTTTAATCTTTATATAACGTGTAAACTTTGGTTTTAGTTCTTATAAATATTTTTCTATTTTAAAATAGTTATGTTTAGTTTTTTATATTTATTTTAAGATAAATAAAAAATATTTATCTTATAGATATTTAAATTTTTTAAGTGACACATACTTACATTATAGTTACTTGAAAATTGAGCATTTTGTTCGCAACATAAGTAATATATTAATATTACATACAATTAAGAATAAAAATAATAATAATAATCTTCAATTTTTTTTTAAAAAAAAAGAAAAGAAAACATTTTACAGTAACCAAATAAAAACGATTTTTTAATAAATAAATAAATATTTAAGCTTTTAATATTTCATAGAATATTCCGAAAAGATGAGGTTACTTGACTTTTCCTCTCTTTTCTAGTACGTAATTTATTTCTGACTTCTGAGGCCCCAAGCTTATACTGAAAAGGCCTAGTTCCCATTTGGTATGCGAAAACTCATGAAAGTAACCGACAATTTATTTATTTTTAATTTATTTAATTTCTTCACGTTTTATACCATAATTTTACAAATAAATATTTATTTTATATAATAAAATTATAATTAAATTCTTTAATTTTAGCTAAATAATATTATAAATTTAAATAATTAAATATAGAATTACTATTCTTAATAACAAACGAAACACTCAAGACAAACAACTTAGAATACATGACAAAACATAGCAGGTATTTTAAACACCCTAGCTGATTTAGTTGGCATGCTTTGATACCATTGAGTATGATATTCTACTAGCTCCAAAACATTTCTTTTAAATAAATATTAAAATGAAAAAATTTCTTTTAAATGAATAATAAAATGGAAAATGGAAAAGGCACTTATTTAAATAAAATCATAGAAATAGAGGTTTTAAAATAAAAGACTCTTAGAGCAATTTAATCTAAACAAAACTAAAATAAATATGTAGTGGAGTTTGGCATTTGTTTCATGCTGATTTAATTTGTGAAAAAATATACACAAAAATTCATGCGAATTTCTAAAACATAAATAACTTTGGTTTTTACTTCAATTTTGTATTTGAAAAAATAATGAATAAATTTATCAATATTTTATTAAAATTATAAATGTTAATAAGATGAATATTTATTTATGTAGAAGTTTGGAAACATAATTACTTCGTGTAAAAATAATATATGAACTAATAAAATAAAATGTATCATAATTCGTTGTAATGAATGCCGCTTAGTCATTTTTTTGTGATAAGTTAATATAATAGATTTTAGATAAAATTTAAGCCAAACAATCAAATTAGCGTTTAAATAGAACATTTAATTTGTTCCACGCACGTAGACACACGTAAAAAGTATTTACTCAATTCAAATTCATAATAAACAAAGTTAGGTTATACTTATCAAGTTGACATCATCTCAATTTAGTCAACATGGGTCCAGGTCCAAGATAGATGAAGATGAATCAGGTGAGAGTCAACTTGAGTTAAGTCTAATCCAAGTTAGACTAAGTTAGGCCAAGCACGGGTTAAGATAAGTTAGCTCGGACTAACTGAGTTTAGGTCAAGCTGAGTCTAGTTTAGGGCAAGTTAGGTCAGGCCAAGATGACTTATGTCAGACTAAGTTAGGTTGGATCCCTGTTGGCTAAGTCATGTCTAGGTTAGGTTGAGTCAAGAAAAGACCAAGTCTATTTGAGTTAGTCCCAAGTCAAGAAGTGCAACATTAGGTTGAACCCAAGTCAAGTAGGTTAATTAGATAGGGCCCAAGTAAGGTTGGGCTCGGGTCAAGTCAAACTTGATAAGGTCCATATTATGTTGAGTTGAATTGAGTTGAAGTCGGGCCAATCCAAGCCAAACCTACGTTAGGCTAAGTTGAATCAGACCAACATTAAGCCAAGTCAAGTCAAGCTCATGTCAGACCAAGTCAAGTTGGACCCACATCAAGTCGAGTCAAGTTGAACTCATATTAGATCTAGACATTTTAGGTCCACCTCAATCCGAGTCAATTCAAGCCCACCTTAGTCCAAGTCGATTTGAACTTAGCTCAGGCTCAATTGAGCCAGGGTACCTCAGACTCAATCAAGTCAAGCCCACCTTAAATCGAGTCGAGTCAAACCCATCTTGGATTAAGTCAAGTGAGGTCCATGTCAAGTCAACTAGTGTTTGACCCACATCAATTGAGGAGAGTTCGAATAACGTCAGCACCCGAATAGAGTTGTGTTCAAGTTAGGTCGAGTGTCGGACCAACGATTGATTAAGTTGAGTCATGTACAAGTCTGAGCGAAGAGGGCCCATGTTGGATTAACGAGTTGAGTCAACCTCAGACTGAGTGAAGTCGGGTCAACCTCAAACCAAGTCAGGTCACTCAAACTGAGTCAAGTCAGACCTATCTTATATCGAATGAAGCCGAGTCAACCTCGAATTAAATAGAGTTGAGTTAACCTCAAATCAAACTAAAACTAATTGTGCTTACTCTAAATCTAATTGAATCAAACTCACCTCATTTTAACTTTAATTCTAACCCTCTTTATATAAGAAGTTTAGAAGTTAGGACTTTTTCAATCTAATTATGTGATACACTAATGAAAATGAACTTTATTAGAGAATAGATTGAAATTATTTATAGATCATGGACTAAATTATAAAGTTTACTTATAATATTATATTACATTGCAAAAATAAAGTCAACCAAAATCATTAATAACAAAATTTAACTATTAATTTATTCAAAGGATAGGATACTACAACATTAAAAAGCTGAACTAAAAAAATAACATTTTTCAAATTAAATATACATGCTTAATTCCTTTTTCATAAATTTTCATTAGATTTTATTTTACTTATAATTGGAAAGAACTTTCTATATCTAAATAAGCAACCATGTTTAAAACTTAAATTGAATCATAATATTCTTATTAAGATTAGTTAATAACATTTCAATTTCAGTTAAACTAGTAACACGACCTAAGTAAATTGACACTTTGAATAAGAAGAGTATAAAAGAGAGAGACATATGAGAAAATTTGAAATTTTATAACTTTAAAATAATTAAATTATTGCCATAAATTTGTATTATTTCAAATTTTTTAAAATTATCCATCTAAAAAACTTATTTTATAACCAAACATTTTAAAATTTCTACAAAAGTTAATTATCCTATAAAATTTTCTATTTAAAAGCACTAACCTAACCTAGTTTTGAGTTCATCTTCTATACTTGATTTGATTGTTTTTAATATATTTAAATCCATTCTTAATATCGATTTTAATGGATCATCTTCACTTCAAAACATCTCAACAATATTTCTTGAATTGGTAACCATATCTATCTCACTTCGCACGATGGATAAACAGATTTATTCAACTCGTTTAAGGTTTAATCCGATAAATAAATTTATTTATTTTTCATTTTACTAGTAAAATAAAATCTATCAAACCAAAATTTACCAATTTAAAATTTATCAAACTAAAAGCTACAAAATCAAATAGAATTTATTTGTTACCTGATTAAGTATCTAACTTTTATGTTTAAAATGCTACAATTTTTTACCTATTCCCCTGATAACGTGATCTTCTGCAAATTAAAATACTTCAAGTTTTCACGTATTTCCAATCTATTTTTCCTTTCTGTAATAGAAAAATCAGGTGATACGAAAACAATTTTTTGTTAATAATAACACTCCCTCTTGATGTTATCATCTTACTAAATATTGTCTTTTATTTAAGAAAAAATAATTAATAGACTCCTTAATCATGTTGCCATAATATCATTCATAATTGAACCCTCATGCTGTCCCCCAACTCATCATTAACCAGAAACATGTTTCCACCTACTGGGACCTGATGCAAACATGATTAGAATATATTATATTCATATACTTTGTGTCTAGATAGATCCACTAGTGCATTAAAGGTGGTTTAATATTAATATATATATATATATATATATATATATATATATATATTAATTTCTATTATAATTCACATTTCCATATATTATGAGTAACGAAAGGAAGTAGATTTGCTTATTTACATTAAATGTTGTTGCAGAACAAATATGAGAAGAAGAAAAATATCTACATATACTAAAGCACTTCCATTTATTTTACTTCTAATGTAGGTGTGCAAACTAAGTTTTTTTTTTTTTTAATATCATTGTTTTTAATAAGAGTATCTTTTGGGATAAAATTTGTGTTTCTTGTTCATAAGCACAAGTTGGGTAAAGTTTGTAGACATTTGTGCTGTATAATACTTAAGTTTTAAATCTGAAAATATTTTTAAAATATTTTTTCTTTGTATATGGTACACGTAGCTCAGTTTTGGTTTTGGTTTAAGGGTAATTATAAAATTTATGGGCTTATTAAGCATCAGTCTTATAGTCTTTTTCTATTATTTCACTAATTTAATTGAAATTGTAATGTAATTTCAGAAAGCTTCGTTATCTAAAACATTTTAAATTGCAGGTGCTTGAACCATCTTTTGAAACTTATCCTAAAGTGCAAAACGGTTGTTTAGGGTTTGAAAAAATGTTACATTTCACTTGTTTCGAAAAGTTTTTAAGAAACAATTTAACAATCTCCTTATGTTTTATTTATATTAGATTCAAGATGTTAAAAGGTCTAGTTCAAGTAGATAACAAAGTGTATAAAGTATTGTAAACTTTTTTACACTTGATGGGGGTGCAGGAAGCAATAGCCATGGTGTTGATGGCTTTCTCTGTGAATTGGGCCATTGACTTGTACTTTCGAGCTTTTCTAATTCCTGAGTTGGGAGTTGCTTCCTGCACTCCATCATTTACGTTTTACACTCCATTATTGACAAGAAAAGACTTATATGCCTCTGTGAATGTATGTAAAAGGTTAGTGATTTTCGACAGTGACGGGTTTAGTCGCTCCCATTTTGTGCCTCCGTATTTAGAAGTTGTGAGATATCTTTTTTATGTTTGAATAGGATTTGATTGAGAAAGAGTTGCATTAGTTAGGATTTGTCTTGGATGTTATTCGGTAGTTGATTGGCTGCGATTTTGGATTAATAAGAGACCGTGGGGTGAACTCTGCAAGTGACCCAATTTTTTTGAACATTCCAAAAAATTGATTCCGAAAAAGACATTCCAGAACACATTTCCGAAAAAGATTTTTCTAAACGTATTTTTGATAGGGTTCTCTGGAATGATGGGGGTACAGGAAGCAATTGCCTCCTGACTCTTGTAGGTTGAACCCTTTTCTTATTCTAAAGTCTAAAGATAAAGACAACATTTTTTATTTATGATATAACGTTTTATTTGAGATAGCAAAATAGTGTGACTATTCCTTCTGCCAAATTTTTCAGACAAAAGAAACTCTGGAGGAAGAAAAATGGTTTAAATAGAACCTAAAGATAAAAAACAAAATCGTGTATTTCAAAATTAGGAAAATGGTATTCGTACAAATTTAAGGAAACTAAAATTAAAGTATGAAAATTTTAAAGGAAAAAAAAATATAATGATCTGAAACAAATACACTTGTCATAACTTGTGTGTGAATATTTATTACTGTTATTATTGTGTTTTACATGTGAAGTAAATATATGCTCAAGACTAATCTTGACTATTAAGGCTAACAAAAATCAATCACTAATATGAACTATTAAGGATTTAATTTAGTTTTTTAAGCATTATAGATATGTACATGTTCATCATAACTTAAGTCTTATTTGTCTTGGAAATCTAGTTGAAAAATACGCCTTTCAAAGTTCTTGCGTAATTGTTCTTCGTCAATAATTTCAAGCCATTAACTATTTCAAAATTTATTAACCCCACCAACAGGAAACTCTTTATAAAAGTCATTTAATCTTTTATTCATCACATAATAGTTAATTAGTGTCTTATTCTTGGGATAAAAGGCATAATTTTTATTTTTAGAGCGAAAAAAAAATGATCAAAATACAAATTCACTGATTTTAAAATCATATTTAAGCTTTTTCAATTTATAAGATTAGATTGCAATTGATCAGTCGATTTTTAAAATAGTGATTTTGTCCTGTTCATTAGTTTAAAGTATCGAATTTTAGTAGATGTTGGCATTTGGAAACATGTATTAACTTGTAGTACTCCATCAAGCGCACCCGCTCCAATCACCCAACCATCTAATATGGTCCTGTGACATTGGAAGCTTCAGCTATCTGTCCGCGAGCACGTCGCTTCACTCTGCCATGACAAACCTACGCACACAATGCACAATAAACATAATTTCCTACTACTTAAACAAAAGTATACAACAAATAAAACAGGCCAAGGTGCACTTTAAGGGACAGAAATTCGATTTCACATTAATGTCCGATACAATTCACTCGCATATTCTGCCTCCAAGGAATCATTTTGCTGGTAATAGGTCAAATTATGTATTAATGTTTAAGAAAAAATCGAAACGAAAAAGAAATCAGATAAACGGCGTCAAAAACAAATATTTCTTTTGAAAAAGTACTTTAATTTATTATAAATAAATAATTACTTTTCATATCTAAACTATTTCATATCAAAATCACTTTCTTTAATATTAAAAAACCTCGCTCAATATTTGCAGGAAAAGCGGGAGCTAATATCAAATAGAGTTTTTAATTTCAACAATTCAGAAGTTTCATAACATCGAAATCAGAGACAATTCATCTAACAGAAGACCAACAGAACAGTAGACGATCAAAATTCAATTGAATCGCCAGACGAGATGACAAAAAGGAACAGAATTGCAGGATTATAAAAAACTTGGGTGAATCAGGAAAACTGAACTATATAGCTTCCAGTGCTTGCAGGACATCAGCCTTCAAATCCTCAAAATCTTCAACTCCAAAGCTGAAGCGAACCAAGTTGTCATGAATCTTGTACTTCGCCCTTTCTGACTGAGGAAGATCCCTGTTGCCCAATACATAAAAGGTAAATACCAACCCCAATCTCTAAAAAGCTAAACCGAAGAATATAATTTTTATACCATAAAGCACAAAAAGGACCAGCTAAACAGCTTTCAGTACAGGGTCACATTCAAAAAGAGGACCGATGCCCGTGTAGCGTCAAATCATTAAAAAGACAACTTAAACAAGGAATCGAAAGGCGTACCAGTACGACAAAATAGCAGGTTGATCCACAATGCTCTCACAGCCACCAAACGAGGCCGCAATATATGGAATTTTCAGGGAATCAACAAATTTTATTGTGGTATGTATATCTCCATCAATCTGCATTATTGACAATTTAATCATATAGTGGCATCAAATACAACATTCTTCATAAAAACAAAACAAATAATGGATTTTATTATCAAACCACATAATTGAGTAGCGACTCAACAAATTCCAACCTCAAAACTGACAACACCACCGAAACCAGTCATCTGCCTCTTGGCAAGTTCATGTTCGGGATGACTCGGCAAGCCTGGATAATAGACCCGCTTCACCTGGCAATAGAAGTATGTCATTAAAACCAGTTCACATAAGATGCACCACAAAAACATGAAAATATTTATTTAGTGAAATTATAAAATGGTAATGGTACAAAATATACTATGCATATGACAATGCAACAAACATAAAAGTATAGATGCACAAAACTGATTTGACGATTCAAACAGGAAAACAAAGGTACACATCCCATGCAACAAACATACATCTATACAGTTTCTTTCACAAGAAATTGTGCCCCAGAAGAGCTACGGCATCCATCCCAACGGCTACTATCGAAAAAGTAATATTACTACATTACTTATCATTAATAGACAAGATAACTGCAGAACAAGGATTCAAGTTTAAGTGCATCACAACATAAAAAGTTCAAAAGAAACCGCCATCTTTTCACATGGCACAGTTTAATACTTCATTCATCCCTTAAGGAAATACTTTCAGCTTACATTTCAATTTTTTTACATGAAACAAAATTCAACCATACTTCTAAACGAATGTAGACAGGGAGGAAATGCAAGATTAAAAAATTCACATCATCAACAAAAATACGATGTTGATGAAAAGGTCTAGTAAAAACATGACATATGTTAAGCATACATTTCATTTTTTCTATATAATAGGAGGAAATTGAACAGTAGTTGTACACAAGCTCAATCGACAATTTAAAAAAATTCAACTAAAAAATTAATCAAAATATAAAATGACATGAAGAGAGAGCAAGACAGCGTGCATGTCAATGCCACGGTACCTTGGGATGTGCCTCTAAAATTTCGGCCATCCTCATTCCTGTTGAATTCTGCTGCTGTACACGAAGATGCAGCGTTTTCATGCCTCTGATTAATAGGTACGCAGCATTCTGTGAAGAGGGTATTATTTTAGACACAAAAACAAACTAGGATATTTTTCTATGCAGGGTCAACTCTATAGAAGTGACTTACCGGGTTAAGTGTACCGCCCAAAATATGGTGGAAAGTCCGAATTTGTGAAATCACCTTAGTTGAACCACTTACGCAACCACCAAGGACCTGAAGGGAGGAAAAGGCTCCTTGATGATTAATTATGAATAACTGAAATGTAAATATTTGAGTTGTTTCCATTAAACTAAGTTTTGAAGAACAGACTGACTTACATCATGATGTCCACTCATGTATTTTGTTAAGGAGTGCAGAATCAGATCAGCACCAAGGGCAAGGGCCTTCTGGTTCAAAGGTGTTGCAAATGTACCATCAATGCAGAGTAAAGTCCCCTTCTTGTGGCAAAGCTCTGAAACCAGCTTAATGTCAACACATCTAAGGAATGGATTGGTAGGAGACTCAGTGAAGAACAGAGACACCTGCACAATTATATAATACCATATTAACTCTAGACCATCTATTAATTCCATAAATATCAAAGAAATCCATAAAATGAAACCAACAACTCTCTCAAACACTAACATTGTGCTGCTCCAGGGCAGTTTCTAAGGCTCCAACATCTGCTGGATCAATTACAGTGGTCTGCTCATCAAAAAAGAAACTTTGTTACATATCTAAAACAAATCTATAATGATCATGGTTATGCATGCCTAGGACAAACGTAAAATCTACAAAAAGTAACCCGTTGCAAACATCAAATGTCCACCTTACCAATTAAGAAAAAGTAAGATTCACATTAAGATATCAATTTAAATTTTTCCTTTGAAAACCTAGCAAACTTTTAGTGAGACATCATACTACGTGCCTCCGTCAATCATTAAATTCTAAAAGGCTAAGTGTTTATTGCTCTTGGAAAAAAATTTGGGAAACAGACCAACATCAAAAGCTTTATTCCACTAGATGAGTTAACCCTATAGATCACAAATCACCATTAAACTCACGAAAACCAAACTAACAGAAAAGTATTATTCCCCATGAGATTTCTGTTATAGTTTGAGTAAAATTATAATGCATATATATAATTTTTTGAACAATACGAATGAAAATGTGCATTCTTTCAATCCACACAATATATTTAAGCAAAAGAAACATGACAACATAAGAAGCTGTTAGCACAACACACAACTAAATACAATTAAACCACCAAAAGAAAACAGAATATATACCGTGATCCCCATCTTTGGAAGAAATGTCTCTATGAATATTCTAGTCTTCCTATAACAATCTGTAGTGGTCACAAGATGTCCACCAGCCGGAATCAGTGCCAAAAAAAGGACTATGCTAGCACACATCCCAGATGCCATTATCACAGTTGATTCGGCCCCCTCCAGTGCACTGGTTCATAATGACACCAAGCCTGATTAAATGACCCCAAAACTCGACACATTACAAGATCATCATAAACTCCAAACACACAAACCTTATCTTCTCCTCTAAAACCACTGTTGTTGGATTTCCATAGCGCCCGTACTCATAACTAACACTGCGATTCTCCTGCAAAATTATTGAAAGCTCAGCCACACCAATAATGGACGATCATCTGTTCATTGTTTAAATAGGCGAATAAAAACTATTTAACAGTCCAAAGACTAGTACCTTGAAATCAATGAGATCAGCGGTTTTCTTAAAGAAGTAAGCAGAAGTGTTCACCACAGGAGTGGTAATTCCATCGGTCACAATACCTCTACCCAGTCTTTCAGCTGCATTACTCAAATGCAAAACCAATCAGGTTCGTAAACAACATAGCCAAGAATCAACAATAATAACATCCAAGGAAATTAAAATAGTCTAATCTTAAACCATGCAAATCCGATAATTTAAATCCTAAACCAAACGTCACATAAACTAATGAAAATATCAAATCACAGAAAGCATACAGTAAAAAACGACATAAGCATGTACGATACGAACAAAAAGAAAGAGAAGGCCTCTTTCTGAATCAAATCACATCCGATGTGAATGAAAAATCTAAAAAAAAAGTACAAAAAAATTGAAACGAACGATTAAAGAATAGCTATCCGAGCCAACCACATCTAAATTTAATTATATAATTAAAAAGTAAACGAATCTAGGAAAGTAAAAATATAATAAAAATTTATGACAAAAAAGAAAACCACAAATGCTCATTTCTCACGTACCGGCATGAATCGTTTTGCTTGCATCCGATTTCAAAAACGAAGAATAAGAAGTGTGATTTAACTGTACAGCCCCGTTCTCGTCGGCCGCGGCGGGGACGGCGTCGTTGGCGGAAACGACGACGTCCTCATCGGCGGTGACGTCGACGGGGAGAGGAACTGTGGCAGCGTCCGCGGCGGAAACCGCGGGCGGCGCCGGAGCTCCGGCAGAGGGATTGTTGGTGTTGTTGTTGGACCACGAAGCGGCGACGATTTGTGCGACGCCGATGTTGCTGCAGTTGCGGCGCGCCTTGGTGCTGAGCTGGCGCTGGAAGTTGGGAGGGAAGCGAAGGATGAGGGAGGAGACGCCGTGGAACGCAGCGCCGGATCCGGCTGAGGAGCGGAAGTTGCGGCGGCGGAGGTTGTCGAATGACGGCGGTGGTGAGAAATCGGGATCGGAGCGGCACTCGAAGGTGAAACGCATGTGCGAACTCGAAACGGCCATTTTTGTCGTCGTTTCAAGGGTTTTGTTGGTGTGATAGGTTTCTGGTGTTCTCCTTCACCCAGTCCCCTCTTTCTCTCCTCTATCTATACCTACCAAAACGAATCACTCTACTCTTCATTTGCAATTAGATCCCTCACACCCTTATATAATAATACTCCACTTTAAGCGTAAGATAGTATCTACGCGTCATTCATTTGTCCTCTTCTTTTTTCCCATATTGTTACTACTTCTCATCATACCACGCTAAAGCCACCAAACTACAGTTCAGTGAACTCTACAAAACTCATCCGTTGGATCTTCATCTAACGACTTGATGCGCCGTTTCGACTTACAACTCAGGCGTCGTTCGATGTGGAGCGTTCATCTTCAATCAGATGGCTCCTGTTTCCTCATTTTATCAACTACTCAAATTTGTTGCCTTTTCTTAGTTTTCAATACCAATACGTAAAAACTTGTCATTATTATAACTATTAGCTAATAAATTTTATCGTCTTGAATTTAACTAGAGGGCATGTCTCTTAGTACGTTTATATCGGTCTTTTTCATCATAAAAAATTGAACCAAAAGAGGAAGAGAAGAATATATAATACTATATGCGTCATAGTGCAAAGAATTTATTGCGGATGTGCTTCAGTATTAATATGTGCTTCGGTTGAAGATTTTAGCTAAATGCAAGTTTTATTTTATTTTATAATAAAAACATTTAACCGTCTAAATTAAATAATTGTCATACTTGTTATAATTAAATATTATGTATGGCATTAATTTTTTTGTGATGAAATTTAAATGAATCAAATTTTAATATCTAAAAAGAGTTAAGTCATGATTAGTGACTATAACTTTTGATTATGTGATAAACGTTTTATTTAATAATATCAGAACTAAAATCACAAATTGGTTTAATCATAATTAAATTGTGATATTTAAAATGCTAAATTTTTAAATAGAAATAGTTGTTTTACATATATCTTTTGGTCATGTGATACAATTAAATATATAATTTTCACTGATATAAAAAACTAAAAGAAATTTTTTATTTTCATAAAAATTCTTATAAATCGTAGAAAAACAATTATTAATTCGTTACGTATTATTTATAAGTTCAGAATCTAATCCTTGTTTAGATTACACACATTTTTTTCACTAATTTGGGTTTAATATTGTTGCCCTATAAATATGTACCATAAGATAGATTCTGACAGAGAAGACCCGGTCTTGCGGCGGTATAAGCGGGTGCTTTGTTTTCCCTATTGCGGAATCTCACGTGAAGTTTGAAAATAGTATTTTTTTAGCAAATATTTAAAAAAGTAATTAGTTCATGAAACGTGTGAAAATTAAAAATTATCACTCTATAACAAATTATTAATTTACTAACACATTATTACATATAAAATTTTATTCATAAATAAATTTGATATTATTTACAAATTTATTAAATACAAATTTTATATACAAATTTATTAAATGAAAAAAATTATAAATCATTATTTACATATTTATATATATATATATATATATATTACATTATATTTAAATTTATATGTAATTATCTACCTATTAAATAATATTAATAATTAATTTTATTAAAATTATAATTATTGTTATGTTTAATAATAAATATATTATTATTATTATTATTAATATTATTTTAGTACTATTAATATTATACTTAATAATATTAATAAAAATAATAATAATAATAATAATAATAATAAATATATAGTCTCAAAGTTAATATTAGTGTAATAATTGTAAATTATGTATATATGTTGAAGTACTTAAATTTGAATCATTCTCTCAACAATAAATAATCATAATAAAAATATTATTAATAATAATAGTAAATAATATATAATAATAATAATAAATTAATAATAATCACAATAATAAATAACTTCTAAATATTATTATAAACATATTTTTTAATTCAATTCACATCATCAACATAACATATATTCATTCAATCTTAAATAAGTTAAGATTTAGGAAGATTTTGATAAGTAGATTAAAACTTAATAAGGAAATTTAATGACTAAGATTCAAAAGTTTAAATCTTATCTACTCCACAAATTCTTATTTTTTTTAAAAAAAAAAGTCTTCATTTACTAAGCAAATTAAATTTTAAACTTATTTTTATTCTCTGAATGAGATTCACTGAGTGAATTCTTATCTATTAAGTGTTTAAAAAAATATATATAATCTTACATAACTTACTCAACAAATTTTCAAAGTGAAACTATCAATTCTAAACAAGTTTATACTTCACATACTACTTCTTTTATCGATCAAAGTCTCACCCACATAATTAAATAAAAGCATATACATATTTAACACTTAAATTTATCAAAAGCAACATCATGATTGTAAAATACTTAACATAACATTGTAATATAATTCAATATCTAACTACAATCAATTATATGTTTTCAACTCGTCTTGAATGAAAAATACATATGCATCCAGTTACATTTATCAATTCATACTAAATATAATTTTATCCAATACTACAATTTAATAAAAAACTTATATCTAATGAAATTTACGACCTATTCCAAAGGTAACTAAATAACTATTTTTCTTAACAAAAGTAATAACCTATATCAGAATTAATTATTTGTAAAATATAACTAAACTTTGTTTGTTAGAAATTTAACCTTTTATCCAAACAAGAATAAAATCTCAACAGAAGTTAAAATAGTAGCTTAAGAAAGATATCAAAATCACTCAAAACGCAAGTCAAACGTTAAATCAAAAGAGATATCACCTTTATTATCTCATTCAGAAAACATCATAATATTCACAAAAATATTACAGGAGAAAAAAAAACTATTAGTTAAGTTTGATTTTTATTTCATCACTACTTTTTTAATTATCTGATCGAGAAAATGTCGATGATCGTTTAAGAGAAATACAAAATGTCAAAAAATGAAAGAAATAATAATGTTGTAACTAATTAAATAAATAATGAATATCTAATTCATATACCCAATATAAATTAAAATTTTAATATTTATTATTTTGGAGTTATCTCTACTAAAATATCACATGATATTTGTCCTTAAATATATTTATTGAATATAATATGTAAATATATTTATTTAAATAGAATATCTACAGTTAAACCTCGCCCATAATTTTCTAATTTTCGATAAATTCTAGTGACAGGGAATATACGTATTGAACAACATGATGCACACTCCCTGAAATAGATATTCTTTTAAACAGAGGTACATTCTTCAAAGGAATGTTCTAGATGCTCATTTTATCAAATTAAAAAAAAAATTAATTAATGCGAACTTTAGCTTCTGTCTAATACTTCCATTCGAATTCATAATAAATACTTAAGCACACAAGATCAGCTATAAAAAGTAAAGATCACAGTACATTCTTTAACATACTTTTATTTAATATTCATCAATCATTATTTTTAAAAATATCTATTTATGAAATATTAAATTTATTTTTTAAAAAACAAACCAGTGATCAAATTATATTTTAACAATTTTAGAATCTAATTTCAAGTAGGTTCTTGAATTAAAAAATTGCAATGATGTTAATGAATGTTAATGATGGATGGTGAAGAGGACCACCATAACATGCATGGAGTAAGGACACAGCATGCACCACAACAGTGTGGGCACAAAGACAGAGTGCAAAAGGAGGGTATATGCATGTATGTGTCTGATGCCAACTTTTCACCGACCAATGAATTTGGCCATGTCACACTCATCATTCACTAGTAAGCAATAACACATAAGGGGACCATCTGCAAAAAATCAATCATTTCATGACTCATCCAACCCATATCTTTCTTATTTTATCTATGTTTCACTCATTCAAAGACAACATAAAACTTTGAAAAATAAAAAATCAATTGTGAGGTTTACCTTACCCCTCAAGGAGTGCCAAAAGACAATGGTCAAATTGATGACAAAGGATCCCCTCTCACTTAATTGATTAAGGTGGTGCAATTTTTTTTTTTCAATTTATCAAAACAATTTAAAGAAATTAGTAATAATTAGGTCAAAGAAATATTTTTAAATAAAAAATCGTGAGTGTAAATTTTCTTTAGTGAAGTTATGCTCTTAATCACGTTGTTTTACCATATTTTACCTTTTAACATGTTTTTAATGAGTTTGTGTTTAAATGTACTGCTTTAAATTTATTTTTTTAATTATTTTGTTACAATCATGTCTATTAGCATGAATTTAGTAATAATTAGGTTAAATAAATATTTTTGCCTGACAATCAGGTCGCAAAAAAAAAAAATCATTTGCATCATCCAATTTCTAAACAATAGATATTGACTAATGCAATAAGTTATGGAGTACTGCATATTGTTGATTTGATACACCAAAATTATTTTATCGAATACAGTTTTTGTTGGAATGTGAAATAATTTAATTATAGTTGCGTCCATGTAAAAATTAAAAAATGAAAAATAAATTATCAAATCCATACTAATAGGTACAACTTTAACAAAAATAATTTAAAAACTATAAAAAGTTTAAACATGATTTTGCCAAAGATAATTAAAAAAAATTGATAGAAAAGATGCTTAAGAATACAACTTCAATGGAAAAATTTACTCTAAAACAAAATTATGCTTAGAAGCATGATCTCTTTATTTTAAAATTATTTTTCAAATATGATTTTTTCATTTTTATAAAAATTTTAAAATTCTCCAATTTTGATAAATTTCAAAAATAATTGTACCACTTTCATGAACTAACCGATTTAATATGATTAAACTAAAATTGAAATATTAGTTAATCACCAAATGATAAAAAAAAATATAGTATATGACTAAATGTTTTTTATCCTAAGCTAATAAGTTTGATACATGAACATCTCTTAATGGTGTTTAATGGTGTGAGGTATTGTATCGTACATACAAAATTTGTTAGAGCGGGAAGATTTGAAAAAGAAGAGAAAATTATAAAGAAATATATTTTACAACATCTTGGTTCTCTAGAAAATAAAGAAAAAAAAACACAAACATACAGGACAATATAAAAAATTATTGTCAATCCAAAGATTTTGCTTGTACTTTTATTTAAAATAAATCATTTAAGACCCATTTTATCTGTGATTATTTTTTTTTTCAAAAAATATTCGAGAACGTTTACGTTGTTGTGAATTTAAACATTTAACTGAAGAAAATGAAATTATTTTTAAGTGTTTCCTGTACATGTATTTAGAAATACATATGAAATAATCGGTGTGTAAGTGAATGCATATTTTCAATATTAAGGTGTTGTATACTCAAAATCAATTTAATATAAATCATGTTTAAGTTATATTCTTTTAAAATTGGAGTATAGCTATTTTAAATACAAACTAGAAGAAAATAAAAAGAATAAATTAATAAAGAGATTGAAACAAATGTGGATTTGTTTTCTGAAATTAGGAGACTGTACAAGTGTGGTACAATTTAACATATTGGTGGTCATAAATAGATCCATAGATTGGTTAGAGCATAAAGAAAGCCATGGATTGCTGATAACATTCCATTGGATTAATTGGTTTCAGACTCTTGGAAGTACATTTGACCTTTGACTGTTGACTGTGATGAATTATGCATATGGATATTAATGGGGTCATATATTAGGCTGTAGTTACACCAACTTCTTTGTAAATAAGAAATAAAATAAGTTTTCTATAAATTAAAATTAATTTATATAACTTAAAAAGTAAACTTTTAGGAAAATTACACAGACAACTTTTATAAATTAGTTTATATATAAGATAATTTTAATTTATAAAAAAATTATTTATTTTTCTCTTATACACTTTTGTGGAGAAAAATATCCGAAGTGACATTGAAATGTAATTAGTCGCTTAATTACATTATCCATTATTAGTGACATAATATTCTTCCCGAACCACCCATTAAAAAAAGTGTATATTACTCAATATAAGGCCAGATATATAAATGAAATTTAGTGTATTTTAGAAAAAATGTCATTGAAATAAAAAAATAATTACGTTTACATTTGAAAAGAAGTATACTTTTTATCTTACAAATGGGAACGAAAAAATACGTTTTCCGTTTGAACTACGTATCAATCAATCACACTATTGTTTACTAATATTATTACTTTCATTAAAATTTTAAAGTCGCTATTATTGTAAAAATTTATATTAAAGTTTTATTCTTTTCTGAATACATATAGCATGTATGTGAAATTAAAGAGATTTTTATAAGTAACTTTACTTAGGATTAACAGTTTGAAGAAACTTCAGTAAATAAGAGTTTTTATTAATAAACTTTTTTTTTATTTGTGTGTTAAGGATGAAATATAGAATCAAGGGTAGTTCTTGCATGTTCTTTATAATTGTCTTTATCAAATATAGAATCAAGAGTTTTTATTCGTCTTTATCGTTTTTATCTTAATCGTTTGATTTTTTTTGAATGTGGGTTTGTGACAGCGGTATTTTCGGAATATAAGGCTTTTTGTTTATTTTTATTTGGAGAAAACGAGAGAAGAGGTGATAAAACTCCTTCATTTTTTTTTTTATTCTTTTTAGTTTTCAATCATTTAATTTTTAGGACTACATAATTTTGTTATGATGTATAACAACGGTACTAAGCTAAATTTTAAAAGTTCGTGCATACTATCTTAATTATCCACTAAATGAATTAAAATAATTATATTTAAAGACACTTTTTCGGATTTCTATTTTGATTTTTTTTTTAAACAAAATAGCAAGATAATTGAATAGGTCATTTGTAATTATAAAACTTGTTTTTTAAGAATATTATTTGAAAATTGTTATGACTGTTATAAGAGTGTAATAGATATGTATTTATAGAGTAGATTATCTTCCAATGATAATTTTTATTGGCAAAACTTTTCTAAAAGTCAAAACTTATCATTTTTAACAGTTTGTGATTGAATTATATTGTAAAAATCTTTATATTTAAATTGTATATACTATTTAATGTTGCTTTTAATATTTTTAAAACACAAAATTTAATTTATTTTTATTTTATGTATTAAGAAATTAATTTTAACACACAAAAAATATCAAATTATTTTTCTTAACGCCTACCATGTAAAAACTGATAGATTAACAAATAAGAAAGCAACTTCCAGTGTAATTTTTCCTGCGTGCAATCTGAGCCGCTGATTTCATCACCAAAATTAGAAAAACACGTGTCCTCAGTATGATAGGTGAATTCCACCATCACGAGCTTATCAACCGTTGATCTTTTTGGCGGACCCAAATTCATTCTGGGAGGGTTCCATGTGATGCCCTAATTTAATTTTCCTCGTTGCTATAAATTGAATCCCTCTTTCCCAACACCATGTTCTGCCACACGAACTTGTTTATTTGGTCCATAGCCGCTCCGCATTGCGGTAAAGAACCTACTTTTTGTAGTTACTTCTGGAGTGTGAAAAAGTATGCAGTTTCAACATTTGATCTGATTCTATTTTCTTATTGTTGATGATAATGTCTGATTTCAACCATCTACTCTACTGTGTGCATATGTTGTATTGGGATTTTTTTTTTTCTTTTCATTAATTTTGTATATATATTTTTTATTTTTACGTGATTTGAATGTTAGCGAATTTGCGATTTTTTGTGGTTCTGTTTCCTATGATATTCACTGCACTGGTACTAAGGCTCTGTGATGGCTTAATATCACTAGTTGTCTAATTGATGTGCAACAATGAATTTCGGGCACCGCTTTGCAGAACTGACTTCACATGTTTGGTCTGCCTGTATCACCCATACATAAGCACCATGTTTGGATTTTAATTCTCAAAGGGGTTATAGTTGGTTTGAGGTTAGACCAAATATGTTCTGTACTGCTTTTACTATTTTATTTGTTCATGATTCTGGTTTGTTCAGTGCCTGTGTTGCATGCTACTAAAGGGGTCCCGATTGAATTATTGGGGGTGCTTATTAAACCTTTTCTGTTTGTTAATTGAGTTTTTTTTTTTCTTAACCATTAGTGGGGAACAAATTGTTCTATTTTAAAGTTTAATACAAAATGGGGTGTGTTTGTCTGCTTCCTTTAGTCAAAGGGTTTTTTTCAGTTGAATGGACATGAAATCCACAAGATGGTTGGCATAGCATGTGTTTAATGGAATCCTCTGAAGGTGCATAGAAGATATTGGGAATTTTGAGATTATGTTTTGGTAGTTTGAGTGATTATGTGTTTCATTGCCTCAACTTCCCTTGCACATCTGGTATGTAATCTGTCCATCATAGCATAACTTTTTCAATCCAGCTTAGTTGTATTTGTTTTAACATATTTCTTCTATTTGTATTGCACTTCTATGAGGCTGTGACAATTACATCATTGGATGTCTACTCTAAGTGCGCAAATGTTATTTTTGGGTCTAAATTTGTTTATTTCATTATAAGCTCTTCATGTCTGTACTGTCTAGGACCCTTACATCCAAGCAATGTTTAATCCTACGTAATGAAAACTTTTTTCCCTTGTAGCACGATTAATATTTGAATATCTACGAGGATCCTTTAGAATTATATTGTTGGATGCATAATCTTATTGATGGGATCTGTATATGACTGCTTGTTGAAAACTCAAGTTTTTCTGCTAGCTTGCAATTATTCCTTGACATATCTCCCAATTTTTCTTTTCGTAGAATTTTTATGGTAAAGGGAAAAAGAAATGCAATTCAACCCTATCAAAAAGTTCGTAGCAGGAAAAGAACCCATGTCAATTTTTATCTTCTTCTCTGTTTAAGTGTTCAAGGTAATGCCATGACCAGCAACTCTTCTAAGGTGGCCATTATGTTGGGGGACCTAATGATGAAAACTGATATGAAAAGAAACATTAACAATTTTTTTTAGAAACAGTTGCGGTTAGTGAACATTTTTATGAAGTGATTTAATTAAAAAAATTACGTGTTAAGTGAATGTTGAAAATGGAATTGGCTTGAAAAAACAGTTGTGAGAAGATGTGTGTAGCCTATAAACTTATGAATAGAGTTTGTGAAGATGATTTGGATTTGGCAATAAATAGGCTCAACTTTCTAAGGGATGAACTTCTGAAGTTTATATTTTACATTTCCTAAAGTCTATTTTGGACTATTTTACATTTCCTAAAGTCTATTTTGGACTTTGTAGAAGGTGTGCAAAAAATTAATGGCAATGGTGGAAGAAATATTCTCGAACTTGATTGTTTCTTCCTTCATCTCCAAGCATTTCTTTGGGCACTCCAAATATTTTGAATTTGTCCAAAATGCCTTTAAAATAACATTGTGAAGACTAAAATACTCTTACAACTCTAAATCCCTAAATCTTCACATTAGCTTCTCCACTCACTTATGCTCATTTCATTCTCATGCGGTGTCATCTCCAAGCACCTCTAGACATTCCGTTTTGTGCATCTTCTGTCGGTTTGGTTTTGTCATCCATTAATAGTAATACATTTGACAATCATTTGAGGTACGCATGATGTATTGAAGGATTTGTAGTGCATTTAAGAAGATTTTCTTCGGTTTTTGCGATTTGGGAGTGGGTTATTATTTGTAGAAATTTAGAGTCGGAATGGGGTGTTTTGAAATTGTACTCCAGATTCAAAGAACAGTTTCAAAACCCCATTCTGTAACTGATTTTATACGAAAATTCCCTTAATTTTTTTTAAAAATAAATGAAGTAGTTTGATTTTGTTGTTGTTGACATGTTCATGGCTAGAACTAAGGGGGCAAGTTCTCAAGGAAATCGTAGAGAGAGGTTCATAACCTTTGTTCGAAGGGGAGGAAGTGATGATGTCGTGCTTGATGTTGGTGAAGTTGGGACATTCCTTGGAAGACCTATTGATGGTTCTCTATTACTATCTTATCGTCATCATGTTGCTTATAATATATGGCAGGGTGAGGTAAGTATATGAGAGTGAAGTTGAGGCACTTATTAGTAATTGTGAATTGTTGGCGTTGTGTAACATTAGCTATGAAGTGATCGATAAAGGTTTGTTTTCTGCATTTCTCGAGTGGTGGTAAAGGAATACAAACACCTTTCATTTGCCTTTTGGCAAAATGACAATCTCATTCGATGATGTGTCATGCATGCTACATATCTCTATTATTGGTCAATTTTCACTACTACTAATCTAGAGTTTGGTAAAGTTGTTGCTCTACTTGTTGAGTTATTGGGAGTTCAATCTTTCAATGAAAAGACTGAAATGAGACAATGCAGATCCCAACATGTTTGTTTGAGCTGGTTGAGAGATATTTATGAGCAGCGTTGTGAGGCTCATCTATGGGAGTATGCTGCTAGGGCTTATTTATTGTATTTAGTTGGATGCACGATATTTGCTTACAAGAGTGTCACTTCTATAGCTGTTTCATATATTAGTTTGTTTAGAGATCTTGGTATGTGTGGAGATTATGTATGGGGAGTTGGTTGTCTGACATACATATATGAGCAGCTGGGAGATGCTTGTATCTCCCATACTCATCAGTTGGGTGGTTATGCCAAATTGATGCAGGTACGATTATTTGGTACATTATTTGTGATATATATTTTGTTGTGATAAATATAATTTTTCATTAACTTATTCGATATTTTTATAGAGTTGGATATATGCACATTTTGTGAACATGAAAAAAAAAACTTTGAATGCCTTGTATGAGGAGCATAGACCTATGATATGTCAATACATTGTCAATTGTCAGATTTGCACAATTACAGATGTGAGGTTACAGCTGGACTGATTGACCACTGATGATGCCTTATGAGATTTATGTAAGAGCATATTGTCCATTTGTGTCTACTTTGTTATTTGAGCATAGAGTATGTGTGACAATGAAGGTGATGATGAAGTTAATTCTGTGGGACAGAGTTGAAGGATACCGAGTAGAGGAAGAATTGTTGTTGATAAGAAAAATTCTCACTAAGCATGGAAATATTTTTGAGAATTCCTTAATATTGACAATGAGATTTTGATCAATTTTTTTTTTTGAGACAATATGTGAGATCATCTCAAAGTTAAAAGACAAAGATGTCAGTAAAATCACATAAAATAAGCTGCATAACATGAATGGTCTTGCAAATGAAATGAAAAATGTGCAAGTGAAGATTGAGTGACTTCATATGAGATTGAAAGAGATATATCAGGTAAAGGAGATTATTAAACAATGTGGTATGTTGAAAGAGAGAGAGAAAAGGTAGTAACAAAATGGTCATTGAAACTGTGAAAAGAGAATTGGAACAATGTGAAGAAGAAAAAAAGACATTGGAAGCAAGGTTCTAATCATTATGTGAGAATATGTGATAAAGAGATTGTTTGCAAGGAGACACTGACTAGAGCACATAATGAGTATGCTTGTGTATCTCAAACTATCACATATGCTAGTTTTGTTACTATTTCTTTTTCACTCTCATTTATTCATATTCATGATAGCCATTTTTTAGATTGTTTATAATGTACATCGTTAGGGATTTATTTAGTTGGTCAAATTATGTCTGAGTAAATCATTCACAATCCAACTAAATTTGACCAATTAAATTATGTCTTTTTAATTTAGTTGGTCAAATAGATTTATTTAGTTTAAAGACATAATTTGACCTATTAAATTTAATTTAAAGACAAAAATTATGTCTTTAAATAGGTCATTCACATTCCAACTAAATTTGACCAACTAAATTATGTCTTTTAAATTTAGTTAGGGCAAATAGATCTATTTAGTTTAAAGACATGAATGATCTTTTAAGTTTAAATGTATAACTCAATAAATAATCCAAAAAATGACCATAAAGAAAGGAGAGAGGGGAATAAGCAGTAACAAACTTAAAACAAACAATTTACAAAAAACGTAATTAAAAAAGCGACTCACTTTAGATTTAGCATCTGTGATAGTTTGAGACACGTAAGCATACTCATTCTGTGCTCTAGTCAGTGTTTCCTTGCAAACAGTCCCTTTATCACAATGATTAGAACATTGCTTCCAATGTCTTCTTTTCTTTTTCACATTGTTATAATTCTCTCTTTACAGTTTCAATGACTATTTTGTTGTTATCTTTTCTCTCTTTTTTAGCATACCACATTGTTTAAGAATCTGCCTTGTCTCATATATCTCTTCCAATTTCACATGAAGCCACTCAATCACTTGCATATTTTTCATTTCATTTGCAAGACCAATCGTGTTATGCAACCTATCTTCTGTGATTTTGCTGAGATCTTTGTCTTTCAACTCTGAGATGATCTCACATATTGTTTCCAAAAAAAATTGATCGGAATTTTATTGTCAATATTAAGGAATTCTCAAAAATATCTTCATGCTTAGTGAGAATTTTTCTTATCAAGGACATGAATTCTTCCTTCACTTGGTATCCTTCAACTCTGCCCATTGTTAAGTTTTGTTCCACAAAATTAACTTCATCATCACCTTCCTTTTCCCACGTACTATATGATCAAATAACAAAATAGATACAAATGGGCATTATGCCCTTATATAGATCCCATAAGGCATCATTGGTCAATCAGTCCAACTGCAACCTCACATCTGTAACTGTGCAAATTTGACGACTAACAATGTATTGACATGTCATAGGTTTATGCTCCCCATATATGGCATTCAAAGTTTTTTTCCATGTTTACAAAATGTGCATAAATCCAACTATGTAACAAGTATAAAATAAGTTAATGAAAAATTATATTTATCACAACAAAATATATTATGTTACAAATAATTGTACTTGCAGCAGTGTGGCGTAACCACCCAACTAATGAGTTTGGGAAATATAAACATCTCGTAACAACTCATATATGTATGACAGACAACTTATTCCCCATGTATAATCTTTACACATACCAAGATTTCTAAGGAAACTAAGATATGAAACAACTATGAAAGTGACACTATTGTTAGCAAATATCGTGCATTCAACTAAATGCAGTAAATAAGTTCTGACAGCATGCTCCTATTAATGAGTCTTGCAATGTTGTTCATAAATATCTCTCAGCCAGCTCATACGAATATGTTGGGATCTGCACCGTCTCATTTGAGTCTTTCCATTGGAAGATTGAACTCTCAATATCTTAATAAGTAAAGTAACAACTTCACCAAACTCCAGATTAGTAAAAGTGAGAAATTGACCAATAATAGGGATATGTAGTAAGTATGACACATCATCTAATGAGATTGTCATTTCGTCAAAAGATAAATTTAAGGTGTTTGTATCCCTTTGCCAAATGTAGATGGCAAATCTTTGTCAATCATTTGATAGCTAATGTTGCTCAATCCACAATTACTAATAAGTGCCTCAACTTCAACACAAGACAATCCAAACTTACTCATTTTTCTCTCATGGGAGACCATTTTCAGCTCTCCCCGATCCTAAACCATAACATTCATTTTTTTAATGAAAAAACTAAATAATAATTATAGGTTTCGGTTTCATAAACTTACCTTACCATGTTATAGATTATAAGCAACATGGTGGCGATAAGATATAGAGAACCTTCAATAGGTCTCCAGGGAATGCCTTAGCTTAACCAACATCATCACCTCCTCCCCTTCGAACAGAGGTTGTGGGCCTCTTTCTACTATCTCCTTGAGAACTTGCCCTTCTAGTTCTAGCCATGAATCTTTCAACAACAACAAAATCAAACTACATTTTTTTTTTTAAAATTAAGGAAATTTTTGTAGAAGATAAGTTTTGGAACTGTTATCTGGATTCGGAGTACAATTTCGGAACACCCAATTCCGTAATTGAATTTCTACGAAAAATGACCTATCCTAAATTGTGAAAATCGAATGAAATTTTCTGAAATATACTATAAATCTTTCAATATATCATACTCATCTTAAATGATTGTCAAATATGTTGTTATTAACGGATGACAAAATCAAACAACAAAAGAAGCATAAAATGGAATGCCTTAAAGGTTTTTGGAGGTGGCACCACGAGAATGAAATAAGTAGAGGTGAGTGGAGAAGCTAATATAAAGATTTAAGGTTTCAGAAGTATTTTTGTGTTCACAGGATCATTTTAAAAATATTTTTCATATGATTATTTTAAGGACATTTTAGACAAATTCGAAGTATTTAGGTAGGGTTATTTTAAGGACATTTTGGACAAATTCAAAGTATTTATGTTTCCCAAAGAAATGGATGGAGGGGCAGGAAGAAGCAGTCTACTCATTTAGCGAAGAAACCCATCTTACAACGTAGGCCGAAGCCCATCTCACACTACTGAACCGTGTAGTTAACCTGAACAACTTGTTCACCCTAAATTTCCATATTTATATATATTTTTAAAATAAATAAAAATTATTCAAGCTTTTTTTCTTTTTGTAAAATATTTGTCTTGAAAACGGCATATATTGTGCCATAAATATTATCCGGTATCAGTTAAATTATTAAATTACCTTTCATTAAAAAATGATTGTCGAATAATTTAGAAATTAGAAAAAATCTTTCTAATTTTAAAATAGCTAGAGACAAAGGTTTTCTTTCTACATACAGTAAAATGTAAAAAATTTCCTCATTTTACAAGATTAAAAACATTTTAATTTTTATTATAATTTCTGACTGGTTGATAGTGGAATTCTTTTTATAAATGTCAGAATTAAACTGTTTATCATCACTCTATTTTAACAACTTCTGCTTTTCTTTCCGAAATTACCACTTCATCCATTGATTACTTGTTATGGGTTTCGGTTTACAAGTAACCCAACAAATTGTGGATGCTTGTTTGATTTCAATAAGATATTTCATAATTTTAACTTTTAAGTTAATCGTAAATATTTTTTCCCACACATTATGTATACGCTTACTCGTTTTAGATGAGTTAAATGTTATCAAAGTTGGCATTTTTTTAATCATTCTCAAATGATATTCAATTAGGATAAGTTGATATCATGAAACACAAAACTGGAAATATTTTTTATTTCTAATTTTTTCAATGAAATTAATATATTTCACTTTGATGAATATCTTATCTATCCATTTTCGACATAGAATTGAGTGAACAGAAGCAAGTAAAAGATATGAAAAACGAAAATAAAGAAAAGAATAAAAAAAATTAAAACTAAATAACTATTGGTATTTTTATAATTTTCATTCTATTATTTATTTTGCATTAACTCTTTTACTTGTGATAGTTCACATTGAAAATTTTGAAGAGTGAAAAGTTTAAATTAATTTTCAGAAACCAAAAACGTGAAATAAAATTTTGGAGATAAAATATAATATATATAACTTTAGAAAAATTTAGAGAGTAAAGTTTCAGGAAACATCCCTTTTTACCCTTTAAAATATCCATCATTATTGACCACTGAATATTTTGACTATTATGATAATGTTACTATATATCTATTATATAATTTATTCTTTTTTATATATTTAAGTCCCTATTTTCGTAAATGATATAATTTTTTTTATATATTTACCATTCGTCTAAAGTAAATTGATACCTATTAAACGATATATTTTTGAAAAGTATTGTTTAAAGCCTGTCAACAATAAACATAATGAAATATCTGTACATCAGCACGTATATTATCCAATGAAACAATATTTTATAAATAAATAAATAACTTTGATTTTAAAAACGAATATTTAAATATTTTTATTTTTATTTAATTATTGGTACTAGTAAAATAACGATTTATCTATGAATTTGAAGTGTGTTCCTAAAACCCCACTTGAAGTATTTATTTATGTGATTTCTCGCAAACGTGTTAAAAACTAGTGGAAAAGTTGCTAATGATACTCATGAGACGATGAAGACGTTTTTAACTAAGAAAAATAGATCCAAATTTAAAATTTGTTTTCTTCTGGAGCAGTTCAAATTCTCATAAAAAGAATCTAAATCAAAATCAAGTAAAACAATTGAAGCATCATATTGTAGTTTTCACCTTGATATAACACATGACAGCCAAGCAAATGAATAGAGAGGAGCCCTAATAAATGCAATGAAGCAAATTTTTTGAATAGTTAGATTGCGACATAAAACCAACACCAATAAAGTCCATACTAAATACTTCTATTATTGGATATTTCCTGTATACAATTTCAAGCAAAGGAAATTACCAAGGAGTCAAAGTCATTATTCAACCACACTAATTAATCTATCTTCCATTATCATCAAACACATATAACCTAAACCAGGAACTAAAACAAACGTAAAAATCAAGTCAAATATCCCAAAACAATTTAATAATATGAACATTTAATGATGCAGGAAGCTACACACACCTAATTTTCTATGTGAAAGCCTTGACAAAAAAATACAACCACACTGTTGGAAGCCAACATTTCCCTGTGTTTACGTTCCCTTCTGATGCCAACACTGAAGAAAATCAATAGCCCTTGGTTTGGTTTGATGGATGCAGCAATTCAAACACTTCCAACACAAGAATGGACCCTCCTTGGTGTTGAAACTTAGTATTAATTTCTCTCTATGTAAATTTTGAACCACCCCACATGATGATATCATCTAAGAGATGGTACAAAAATTTAACATATTCTTTGATCAAATTCAACTGATGATTTATTTACCTTCAACTCAATTAGAACATGGGTGAATCTGAAGGTGAAGAACAGTTCATCAAATTAAGAATGTTGTTCCAATAGATCTTGTTATCTTCGTATAACTCGTTACCGTTACCGTTACCATGGCAGTTATTATTAGACTCTCCACCACCCTCCGGCGACAAACTCCTGTGATCGGAGTTAGAATTCAGAAAAAGGTTGGTGAATCCCTCCTCAGAAACATGTCCATGTGCATGTGCACCGGTAGTGTTAGAACCCCACGTGGTTGCCATGGTCACTGTCAACTCATGCAGATTAGACGTGAAAGGCATTGAATTTTCCATGCCATCTTTGTATTCTCCCAAATGGGTGGAGCTTTCACGAAAACCTTTGTTCCACTCTCGCTCTCCTTCTTCCTTCACCATCCCTCTCTCCGAAGAACCAACAAACTCAATCACACTAGTCATAACTGGTGGAGCATTGTTCTCGGATAAGGTAGAAGTGGGGGACTCAAGGTCACTGACCCTAGTTGCAAGCGTACTAGTACTACTACCATTGTTCCAAGCACGATCAAGAGAACGTGTTGAGGAGGGCAATACTGGAGCTGAAGATGATGATGAGGATGCAGAAGTGCCAATTAGAGAAGGTTGCAAAGAGGGTGATGATGAATGTTGTGAGGTACGTAGTTTTGATTCTCTGACCAATCTTGCTTCTGCTTCGAGTCTGGCACTCTCCCACTGAGCCATGTGGCTTAGGTTGGATGCACTCTTGGAATGACCCTCAGTGGAGAGAATGGCATCGTTCTTGGGCTTGTGAGTCACCGGATCAATTCCCATTTTGTCCAACCTTTTCTTCAGATGCGTGTTCCAGTAGTTTTTTATCTCATTATCTGTTCTCTTTGGCAAATGTGTTGCTATTGCCGACCACCTGAGACACACAACAAAACATAATACTAACATGTCATACAAATAAGCGAAAGCCCTGGAATAATCCTTAAACCACTACTTAAATAATCATGATACATGTATGAACATGTTCTACAGTGGAAACATTCTAGTTGGTATCTTTTGTTCTTGTCTATACCACAAATAATCTATGAATACTTCTTACTTTTAGTCATATTTTTCTCCTCTTATCAGATTATATCGCATCTATATTTTTCTCTCTTTTTTCTCTTCAGGCCTATATATATTTAACAGGAAATTATATCTTCTCCGAGCCTCCTACCTCTCTAGCAAAAACGAAAATGTAGAAGGTGAAGCATGTGAGCAAGCTAAACGATAAAGAGAGAAATAGAAATTAGATAGATAGAGAGGCTATGGTGAGATAGGAGAAGATTGTGTGATCTAGAGGATTTAGGTGTAAATTAGCACCAGTTTCCATGGATAGTTCCAGTGAATATTAAATTTATATAAAAAAACATACTAAAATTATTTTAACATTTTACTAGTTGTATTTTTTTGTTACAAAAGAATACGAAATACTTGCAGTTTTTGTTGAATTAATATTATATAATTATATATGGAATGTGACATTAAGAAAAAATGTGTAGCATGTTCAATTTGGAAATGACATTTCATGGATCATTGATTTAGCTTCGTGAGGAAGAAAATCTTCTGTTGCGTTTAAGGACCATCTTGAATAAATTATTGGGTGTCAGGGAGTAAATTTATGAACATGACAGAGGGCACAATTAAAGTTATTTGTGTTGCAACTGTGGGATAGGATATATGGTTGGGGAAATTGAGATACCCTCACATTTAATACATTCTGCTCAACAAGAAATTATAGCTCCTACTTCAAAAATGGTTGAAACATACACTAAGTTTTTTATCTGTTAGCATATGGAGGATAGAAGAATTCAAACAATAGCACATATATCACTGTTTCTCACTAAAAAATAAAAGAAAGAAAAGAAAAAGAAATAATCCTCACGAATTTTCATAAATCCAGCACTCATAGAAGAATTATACGACTAAAATAGTGAAAATAATGAATAAAAACCCCAGTAAAACATCCAGCACAAACACCTGAAAACTTGCCACATGTTGAAGAACTATTATAGCCTACATACAGCTAAAATACAGATAAATTGAAGATTTAGGGGTTATGATACTGCCATTAAGAATCTCTCCCTTTCTCTTTCTTGATTTCCTTAAACTCATTTGCCTATTGACTCAAAAAACAACCATACCAAAATCTTTAGACTACCATAGCAACTCTCATATATACAAATAACTATTATGGAGATACAAAACCTGTTCCCTAAGAGTGCATGGAGTTGAATGATGGTTTGCTCTTCTTGCATACTGAACTTTCCCCTCTTAATATCAGGCCTCAGATAGTTAGTCCATCTCAATCTGCAGCTCTTGCCACACCTCTCAAGTCCTGAACACAGTATCCATCCCAATACAGTGAACTAGTACACTTCAAACTTTATTCTAATTCATATATACACACATCAACATATATATACAAGATTACCAGCTTTTGCTGGCAAAGCACGCCAGCTTCCATGACCATGTTCTTCAATATATGCCAAGAGCTTCTGATCTTCCTCTGGGGTCCATGGTCCTTTCTTTAGACCTACCTTGTCACAGCATGGTGATCGTCCCATTTTTGGAGAAAGCGAGAACAGTAAGTGTTTTGATAGAGAAGAAGCAGACTATGGAAAAAGGGTGTGTGAGAGAGAGAGAAAGATAAGGAATTGGAGTTGTAAAAGAGATAATGGAGAAAGAAGAAAGGTCAGCGGCATAAATATATGAGATAAGAAACTAAGTTTGATGCTGACGAGAGTGTGCATGTATATTATGATGACGACGAGAATACCCTTCACATTACCTACAATTGAATGCTCTAGGATGCATCATTTGTGAGTCTTTATGGAGCGAGTTATGAAAATTGAGTGGTTCCGTTGTCTTTTCATAGTGTATGGGGTAGAATTTTAAACCTAGTGACAGCTTTGAGCTACTCAGTTATTGCCACACCACTTTTCTCTTAGAGACACGTTACTCAGAATTTATGGCGTTGCTAAGGACGACTTTTAATTATTTACACGGGTGAAGACTTTGCGTATGTGGCCCTTCTTTAACATTGCTCATCAATGGCTTCCTTCGGTTATATTTTGGAATAAAGTAGAATAAAAATACACTCTTCTTTATGATTTTAATTTTCTGCAGTGTTCCTTCCGTTGGTGTGAAACGTTTTGGGATAAAACCTTTCATGGGGACCATCACCAAAATGCACTAATAAGAGCATACATCTCATGTATATCATATCACCTTATGTAAAAGTTCTTGAGTTTACGAATGAATTATCATATGCTTTTAGTTATTCTAATGATAAATCCATTTAAAATATATCACATATTATCATACAAAACAAGAACTTTCACTTATGAGTATTTTTGGGATACCAACAAATTATTACTACTAACATTAATATGAACCACATATTTAGAATGACCTTACTTTTTTATGTGCTGTAGATAGAAGCCAATTACGTCAAAGTTGATAAGAAAAGATGCAGAAACTACAATTATTTGTTTCTCTAGAATGTTGATCAAGGTTGACGTGACTCGGTTTTCGGTCTTACAAGATAAGGATCATTGTGGCTACCAATATATGACGTTATATAGAGGTAACAGATGACATTTTCTTAAATATTTTTCACCCTATATTTAATTTTATCTGTATTTTTTTCATTATTTATTATATTTATTATTTTTGACTTTTTTATGTCTTCGGTCCAAAGGGTGTATATCCCATTTAGAATTTCATGACATTTTTTCGAAGGTTAATAAGGTGACCATACGGCACGACAAAGCTAATTAATTAAGCAAATGTTAAAGGATGAGCACTCAAACTTGTCTTTAATGGATTCATGTTTTGTTAACATCAATTCTTTTTTGGAAATTAGAACAAATTAAAGTTGATTAAAAAATTGTCGACTTGTCTGTTCCAATATGCTAGATCAATTGAGTCATGAAAGCGATCAGTTCTGCCAGCCACAACACGTTGACTACAACCTAATCAGAGATCAAAGAATGGTTCCTTTCAGTTCTGGTTTTGAGTTTTCCTATTGCTTTAATGACAAATTTTAGGAGAAAATGGTGAGGTAATCATGTGTGTTAATAAGCTTATAACAAGAATAAAATCCTTATTTTTCGTAATTCAAAGGTAAAAACATATGATTTAGAAGTAATTGGATATTAACAGTGTTAGATTATAGGTTATGAACATATTCATATAAAAGATAAAAAATGAGTTAACCATTTTATATAAAATATTTATGCTAATAAGTTAATAAACTCATAAAACAACATGATACTACTTTCACTCAAATTTGAAGACAATAATATGTAACTATTTTTTAAATATATTATTTAACTTATTTATTTTTATTCAATATGACTTTAATTTTTAAACCTCTCCTAGGGGAAAATTAAAACCTAGTTCAGTAATTTCTACATCTTAGTTCAGTAATCTCTGTATGCAGAAGATATTCTTAATGCACACCAGAAACTTCAGTTATAATGACAAACATTCTTATTGTCTTTAGGGATGAGGTATTTACCTATTTATTTTTATCCAGGACGACACGTTTTTTCTTTTTCTTTTTTTAAGAATACAGTTAATCCAAATATACTACACATTTTTATTAATCCAAATATTCCTTGCGTTTTATTTGCTAAATAACATAGTTTTAGTTAGTATGTAAATACATATTGTACCTAACTCTCAATAGAAGAAAAGAAAAATTCAAACTTCAACTTATCACCTTATTAGAAATTATGATATATACATGTAATTGTCAAATCAATTCCACCAAATATCTTAAATAAAAAATAATTATAAAAGATTATGAAGAACATTATAGGTGTAAATATTATATATAGGAAGATATAACATTTTTAGTGAGAGTCATTTTTATACGAAAGCGCGAGGAGTGTATCCATACCATTCACGGGATAATTAAAAATTAAATGTTATGACAATTTAAAAAGTAATGTAACTTTTAAAAAAATTACCTTCTTTATATGTTATAGACGAGTTTGTTTGAGAAAAACAATAACAATTATATTTTTTAAAATGTTTGTTTAAACTTTTTGAAAAAAGTGAAAGCCAAAAGTAAAGTAAATTGAAAATAACTAATTAGAGTAAGTTATTTAAATAAATTGTGCAGAGACTATTTAAAAAACGCGGAAATGCCACTTTTAATTAAAAAAATAATTTTTATAGTGGTAAGTAAACATAGATAATTTCTATTTTAAAAAATACTTATTAATAATCACTTAAAAACAATTTATTTTTAAAGTTAATGAAATCTTCCTTAACCGTAATGTTGACACAAGAATCACACATTAGGAACGAATTTAATTGTTGTCAAGAAAGTTATCACTTAATTGTTTATTTGGACAATAATAATATTTAATAAATAATCAATATTAATTTTCAAAAACGTTAATACTATTCCTCAAGTCCTCAATACTATAATGGTTCCTTTGATTATCTTCCTGAAAAAATACTACTCATTAACTATTGACATAATAAAAGTCTCACTTGAGCCATAATCAGACCATATATATATAAATATCATAAGTTATTACCAAAATGATATAAAAATAGTGTAAATTTTATAAATAAATAAATAAACATATATTATATTAGTTTTTCGTATAATTCATATACTTTATATAGTTATGTAAATAATCAGTATAGTATCTCTCATATTAAATTAATTTTATAAACAATCCATATCATATGTCTTTCCTTTTAGTTAGTTATTCCTTTCCTTTGCGTTATTTTTCTTCTTTTCTCGCCATGATCTTTGTCTTCTTTTACTTCTTTTAAATACACTTTGTTATCATTATTTGTATAACCTACATGGTTAATATATTTTATTTTAAAGAAAAAATATGTATATTTTAAAAAGTAAATTTTAAGTTTAATTCAATTTTACAAACTGAATTATATTAAGATATAAGTTAAGGATTTATTAACTGTTCACGTTTTAAAAAATCCTGTCTCACACGAAAATTATACATGACGCGATAAGGACATTAAGATATTTTTTCTAGAATTATAATCATTATATTTTTTTTTCTCCTTGAGTTATAATAAGTCAACATTATATTAGGATATATGTAATATATTATTTTATTAATAATTCTTATATTTTATTTTTTATTTTTTTATGTTTTCTAAAATTATCATACTTTTATCATAACTCTTGATTATATCATATGATCTAAAAGCAACCCTACGGAATGGATAAGAGAAACACCCAAAACAGATTGAAACTTGCAAGTGCGAGGGTTTGGTCCTGGTTGCAGGATACAAAAATCGGTCAAATTGTATTTTAATAAAATTTCAAACTGCCATAACTTTTGCTTTGGTTGTCAGAATTGAACATATTTTATATGTTTTTGGGGGTAGAAAAATGACATTGGTGCTAAACTTATATATTATTGAAATATTTTATCTTTAATCGATGTGAGATCTCCAACATACCATTCACATTAAGACTATTAAACTCGTGTGTGAGACTATATATTTAAATATATTATATATTTAGGCGAAAAACTTTGAAAAACAAAATGATACTATTTAAATTTTTAAATAAAAAACAAATTTAAAAGATAAAAAACATATATAAGTTTAATAACTAAAGTATTCTATTTGTCATTGAAAGTTAAAAATTATTTGAATAATTAGTATATTTATGTTTGTGCGATGCATTATACATAATAATAAGAATTTTTAATTAATCATGTATACTATTTATTTTATCTATGTATTGATTTATCTATATCGATTATACTATTTAGTACACATACATATATTAAAGTTATAGAAAGTTTTATTTTTAAAATCCTTAAAGTTGTTATTGTATTTGTTTTTCATTAATCAACTTTTTATTTTATAGCCTTTTTTATTTGAAGTTATATACTTTTCATCCATGTCATAAATATCTTTCTTAGCTTTCATGATCCCAACCTTTATTTTTATTTTTTTCAAACCTAGAAATCTTATAACATTAAAAAAACTAAAAGAAGAATTCAAATGTTAGATGTGAAAGCATAAATGATAAATAAATCATACACTTAAAAAGTATTTCAGCTTTAATTTTAAAAAATAATTAAGAAAATAAATATTAAAGATTTAAAGATAAAATTTTACGAACATAAAAATACTAAGAACACATAATAAAATAAAAGAAAAAATTAATAACAAAAATATATTTTGAATAATTTTATAAAAAATTATTACATGACAACTTTAGTGAAAAGAGTTTAAGTATTAGATAAAATATATATATATATATATATATATATATATATATATATATATATATATCAATAAAATAAATAGAGAAAGACATAAAACTAATATTGTAAAATAGCTTTTTGCTATTATTCGATTACAAATTAATATGTGTAATAAGTTTATTAATTTTAATAACTGTTACTTTAAAAATAATAATAATAATAATAATTTATAATCAGATAAATTATGCATATTGATTTTTCTAGCCAAGAAGTGTGAACAAGATTACACTTACTTGTTTGCTAGATAACCATTAAACTCCAAAAGAAAACATTTAATGGCTGAGTGAACAAAATGGATTAATATGAAATTAATTGAGATACATGGTACATCACATGATGGTATTGAAGGCACACGATGGTGTATTATTATTTTAGGTATTTGCAATTACTAATTGAAGATCTCATGTTGCTAAAAAGTGGAGGCATACACCTTCTCATAATCTCTTTTGTTATTGCATTAATTTATGTTCATTAATTTTCCAATATCATATAAAAATGGTCCCAATCAAAAAGTATCTTTTTATTAAATGACCAACATTTGACACATAGCACGAGATCCTGTGCAAGCTAGGCTATACACTTATTATTATTATTATTATTTTTATAATATTTTTACCTGAAAAAACAAATACATTTAACTTATTAAAAATATAGAGTATTTACTTCTTTTCATCTAATGAGTAATAGAATTTACAAAAATTATTGTTATATAAGAGAACTTTTTTTTTTATTATTATTATTATTGACACGTGATTAAATTGAATGATGATGAGCTTGGTCAATTAAAGAAGTGATAAGAGTTTGAAGCTTGGAAAAAAAATCACCTTTAAATATTTAAATATATGACTAAAAAGTTCATTTTTTTTATTGAAGATGGAAAATGATATTTACAATAATAAACTTACCTAAAAGTTCTCTTACAATTCACATAATGGAACTACAATAAATATTAGGGTTTCATATGAAGGTCCATCTTGAACTCTTGTGTTTGAAATTCATCAAAGTGATTGTCATATTATTAGGAGGAAAAGGCACATGACCTAGCTAAACCAAATTGGCATCACAAGAGCCATGTTTGTTGTTACAAGTGTTGAATCGAAAAAAGGGGTACCATTGAGGATCATTGAAGAACTTTCCCAATGAACAAGTGAAGGGTAGGGGTACTTTGGTAATTAGAGAGGTGTAGGGTCAATTTATGGGAGTGGGACTTTAGGGTTGGGGTAGGGCTAATTGAATGATGTGGTGGTGAAAAGACCAAAAAAGGGCCCCGTGAGGAAAAAAATGGGCTAAAATAGAAAACTTAAATGAAGGTGTGTGGTGTGTGGTGTGTGAGGAAAGGTTTGAAGGATCCAAGACTCACATTGGCCATATAAGGGACAATGGGGACACACCCTTAAATTTTCCTTCATCACTGCCAGCTCTAGCAATGTGATATGGTCCAGTCTACTCTTAATGATCCTATTAAATGATCAGTGCCCATGCATGACACATGTCAAAATCATGTAACTCCAATGTGTTAAATATCTAACAATATTCATATATCTTAATTATTTCAACATATAAAAGTTAAAACCTAACATAAAATTAAAATTATTTTGTGGTTGCTGCATTAAACTTGTGTAGTAGTTCAGTTTTATTTGTACATGATATTTGTTGTACAAGTATATAAGATTAAATATCATTCAAAAGGTTTAATTGTATTTTTATACATTTATTGTAATTAATGAGTGATTTTAGTTCTTTTTCTCTATTTGTTAATGTAAAAAGTTAGACTTTTCAAGAATCGGTTTAGCAACCAGTTATAAATTGTACTGTGATTGAAGAATAAAGAGTACTTAATTTAATATAAATGAAATATATTATATCTATTTTTTAAAAAAAATTGAAATTGATGACTCAACCGATTGAGTTGGGGCACATCTATTTTTAAACATAGATATAAATTTGGCCATTATATGCATTTGTGATTTTTTTTTTAAATAAGGAAGGAAATGTATAAATAACTTGTTATAGATATTGGATTTTATTGATCCAACTGTTACAGCGGTTGCTAAGAGAGGTTTCATAGATAATGTATAATTTCAAAAATTTAGTATTTCACCAATGAATTTTTTTTTTAACATGCAATAAATATACTTTTTGAAATAAAATAATGTTGAATATATAGATAGATAAATAGACACATATATGAATGAAATTCAATTTATCTAAAGTTTAACATACATATATATATATATATATATATATATATATGCAAGAAAAAAACATATAAATATTTATTAATTTTTTATTTTATAAAAAAAGCTATTATATAGAACTTACTTGTAGAGGAAGTTAATCCCTTTCCACTAACAAATATTGCATCATATATATCTTTAAATAATTGTATCCCTACAAATGTATCATCTTATTTAAAAATGTGTTAATTTAAGAAGTAATTTTTTTTAACACTAATGGTAAAAAAATAGTTGTTTTTGTTTATATGGGGACTGGGAATGGGGATAGAATAAAGTATTTGCTATGAATAAAATCTCTTATAGAAGAAAAAGAATCTTTTGTCCTTCATATGTGTTCTGACATTACATCACGTAGACGTGATTCAATAATATTATTTCTATTCATAGAAATTTAAAATATTTTGGGTGATACTAAGTCAATTTGAACCTTATTTGTTTATTTTTCTAAATTAAAACTGGCCTTTATAATATCTCAAGTTTAAGACATTCATGTCACAATGGCTCAAATTTAGTTGGACTAAATAAACTTATAACTATCATTATACAAGGTCAAGTATGCTTTTAGTGTTTATGAATACAATTTTTATTTTATTCATTTAGGTTCTTTTATTAGTTTTTAGTTTGTAACTTTTAAGAATTGTGGATATAATATATGTTTTTTAAAGCAGATATAATGTATATTATGACTTAATAAATGTCGACATTCCACGATATATTATGTTATTTAAAAAAATAATTACTTACTAATGTGTCTAAATACTTACATCATCTATAAGTTAAAAAAAATAAAAAATTAAAGTGTACGGCTAATGTTCTAAATTTCTAATCTAATATTTTTTAGTACAATCTTGTAATCGTATATTATTATTATTATTAGATAATATAAATATTTTATTATTTTTTTAAGTATATTATATAGATGAAACACCATCCAATATCTTCAATAGATATAAAAATAGTTGAAAAAATTACTAAAAAATTCTTATGAATTTTTTCTTTTACTTTTACTAAAAATATTTTTTGACCTAAATTTTAATGTATTACTCCAATTAATAAAATAAGAAGACAATACATTTATCATTTTTTATACATTATATATTTTTTATTTATTTTATGTAATTTTAACTATAGTGGTTTATAGGGTTATTTTTTAACTCAATTTTGCTTAATTATTTTGTAATATTTATATCTATAATTACTCAGTAACATTTTTTAATTTTATTTATTAATTATTTAATGTTATTTGGTTGAAGATAGTATTCCCTTTAAACATTGATTTTTATATTGTTTATTTAAATATATCTATTTCTTTATTTAATTTAATAATATAACTTTTCAACAAATAAACTGAAACTGTTCATGGTATATATATAAATTTCATTGTAATCTATAATTTATTATGATAATAATTTTAATACATCCATATAAAAAAATTAAAGTAATTGGTAGTTGAACGTATGAATTCAATAAGTTAAATGAGTAAATATTAATAAAAATAAATTAATCTTGGATTTAAAAAAAAAAAATATGGTAAAACTGATTCGTCCACTATAAAATAACTCAAATCCTTTCATGGAGAAAAAGGGAAAAAAAAAATTGTGATTTGTGATTTGTAATTTGTTTATATACCCATTATACACACACAAAAAAATTTACATAGATTTTGTTAAGCATTCATTTTATTTACATGATGTTTATTTTCATTTCTTTATATTTCTTATCTCTATACCGAAAGAAAATAATTGGAATGCAAAATTAAATAGATAAACACACCTAATTGTTAAAACTTGTTCACCACAAAGCAATATTGTCCCGAAATCGGTTGGACCACACAAATGTGGTGACAAATTTTGTAAGACTGCATAGGAGTGTCTTCTTTTAATATTCATTCTCCTTGGACCAAGATGTTCCAATCATATTAGAAACACTAATAATTGTCATCACATTTTACTTGAATAAAATTAATTTAATAATATCTTTAAGAAATTTATTTGAATTGACAAGTAAGTGAAGAATAAATTTATTCGATCAAAATTTATTTTAGAGTAAAATGTCTTTGACGTTGTAAATCTCTTTAACTTGTCTTTTTTCTTTTGAAATTTTATAAGATTAATGAAATGAGAAAGATAATACCTTAAGTGGTTCAACTTCTAATTTGTGTTTTGGTGATTTGAATGTTCTCATAGGTTACCAAAATCTCTAGATATATTTTCAAGTTCCTTCGTACTCTAAGATTTTTGTTTTTGTTTGGAGAATAAATAATTTTCTAATAAAAGAAGTCAACTTGATTTCTGAGTTTAACTAATTTTCATAATATTTATTATTATAGTATATAGAAGATTTATTTATAATATCCATGGACATGTCTATAGAAGATATGAATAAATATATGAGGATGTGATAAAAGTATATTAGTTTAAACACATTTGAAACTTTATAAAAGTGAACTTAAAAGAATTTCAAACTTATTTACAATTTTAAATTTTGAGAATTAATTAAATTAGAGTATTTTATGATGTTTTATGATCTCTTATTGAATATTAAATAATTATAATTTTTATTTTATCATGTTTATATTTATTTATATATTGTTAATTGACAATAATTTTATTATATATATATATATATATTTATTTATTGATGATCTGGTAATGATTTGATAATTAATGATAATAAGGCTCATATTATTTAAATATTAATAAATTTAATAAAATAAAATTTATACACATTATATATTATAAATTAATTATATATCTATTTGGTATGAGATATGTAACTGTTATAATTATTATTTCAGAATGATGAGTTTCGGGTAAAAAATTTCTAACCTCATATAATTCTGTATTATTTTAGTTAGAGTTGATTCACGTCCTTTATGTAATGAAGAAAAGTTTTTTTTTTTTTTTTTTTTTCCAAAATGTAAATTAATTTTAAAAAAATTTAATAAATTATAAAAATATTTCATTATAAAAAAAAAAAAATAAAAGATATTTTGAGAGAGAAAAAATACATGAAACTAAATATGAGATGAAAATATAAATAAAAAAAAAACATTGAAATATATTATCTAATTTTGTTTCTCCTCTAGGATATTGAAGTTACCCACCTCTTGTTTAGAAGCCCATATATCTTTTTGGCGAAAGCCTAGGTTAAAGCCTTAGCAAACTGCAACCCTTACTTTTATTTAAATATTTTCTTCTACTTTTGGGAAACACTAAATGCCAAGGTCAATAGAGTAAAAAGTTAATGTTTTTTTACATAAATAAATTATATAATAAATATTAATTTAAGCATTAAATCGTATAAAATCATGTTAAAAGATCATATGTGTGTAAACTAATGTAATTTAGACATTTATAAATTTACAATCAACCAATAACTATTCACTTATATTTTGAATTTTTTTTGTTTTCAACTTTTTATAAAAAAAATAAACAACATAATTTTTTAACAAATATATTTTTCTTATAAAAATATAGAAAAAACATTTTTTTCAATGTTTCTTACATAAATTTTCAAAATAAAAAATAAAATACTGATATTTTTAATTTAAAAAATGAAAATAAAAATAGAAAATAAAAACGTATGAAAGTCCCTTCAGTGTTATAATATCTTGGAAACTTTGATGATGGTCGCGTGTACATTAAACATGTAAGTTTTAATCTTAATATCAAATATATTTTTGCTTACTAAATGAAACCATTAGAATTTAAAAAAAAATAAAAATCATTGCTATGCTTCGAATATTATGTACGTTGAAATGAACAACTGTTCCTGAAGTTCAATTATAGTAATTAAGAATCTATTGCAAATAAGAATAAATAAATCAATTTGATTAAATTCTTGCAGAAGTGCTTGTTATAAACAAAACTTGCACTACCTTAGGAAAATAAAATAAATAGGAGATTAATAAAAAAACTTATTGGTAACATTTTAACGGGCTGATTGGTCCAATTCAAGCTAGTTTGATTTGGGTTTGGATGTCATTGTGATCGGGAAATTGCTTTCTGCACCCCATCAAATGCTGCACCCTATCAGATTTTCAACATTCGAATTGTGTCATTGACGACTTGTTATGGGCAAGTTTAAATTGTTTTAGAAGAAAGAAAAGGTGATATAAGTAAATTATGAGTACTTTTGTTTTTTTGTGCTAAGATGCGTTACGGGCTTTCAAAAATTGAATTCTAAAAAGGACTTTCAGAATAAGTATTTCAAAAATCATTTAGAGGGTGTAGGGTATATTTCGGAAAGAGCTTTCCGAAAATCAATAAATGCATTATAACAAGAGCTTTCCGAAAATTAAAATATACATTCTAAAAGAGAATTTTCGGAAGTTAATAGCGGTGACAATTGTATCACAAAAAAGTCGTTCTAGAAGTATTTATTTACATTTCAAAAAGAACTTTCCGGAATTGTTTTTTGGATTCCAAAGGAATACTTTTATCTTTCTCTGTTATTGATTGGTGCAGGAAGTAAATAATGGGTGCAATAGGCAACTGCCTTATGCTGGATAAAAAGCCCACTTTCACTAGAGCTTTAGAATTGGTATTCTTTATTGTCTATATTTGTGAACAACGAATCATTTTTCTAATACTTCTTACACTAGAAATTTAATTATATCTAAGAAATAAATATCTACTAAAATAAAGATCTGCTAATTAAAAAAATAAAGTATAAAACTATCTCAAAATATATAAAAGGTCTTATGATATTATTAAATATAGAATAATTAAGAAAATTAAAAATGTTTAAAGTCTTTTTAGCACATTAATCTCTCTATAAATTTTCTTCAATCAAAATTGTCACAATTTAGTTTAAGGGTTCTTTTAGCACATACCTTATTAATGGTCCACCAAATCCATTTCCTTGATTAGTTCTTATCATATTTTTAACAAAATATTTTCTATTACACAAGAAGAAATCAAATTATACCTTTCTAACTTTTATTAAATGTTACATTGTTTGATATATTAGGATCAAATACTATTTTTTTAAGAATTTCTTTATTGGATTGAAATTTCATTTTAAATATATCATATTTAAAAAAAGTTGTGTTAATTTAAAATTATTGATCTTTCTTGATAAACATTAATACTATATATTTTTAAAAACTCATTGGCAGATTGAAATTCCATTTCAAATAGACAATATTTATAAAGAAGTTATGTTAATATAAAATTATTTAATACCTTGCTTATATAGTATAAATACTAAAATAAAAGCCATTAATCACCTTATTGTTTAATTTTAATAAAATTTAACATAAATAATGGTATAAAATTATAACTAAATGTTTAAAGTTTTATTTATTTTATATAAAGTAATTAGTTTGATCCCTTCCATTTTAATATATTATTTTAAAAATTAATATTTAAGTCTATATGACATCTCTAAAAAGACACGGATTTGTTTTATTTTGGTATACTCCACACGTGTGGAGTTGAATATTAAGGCAGCATAAAGCAGAAATAGAACTGAAAATATAATTACTTTAACAAAGAATAAAAATGGCTAGCAATCACTAATTCTACATCAATAGCCACTGATGGGTGGTTGTTATTTCATGTCAATATAAAAGGTGGGGTTGGGATGGTATAAGGGTTTTTTATGAACCATAATTAATTACGAAGAGCACGTAACAATCAAACAATAGCTTATACTAATTCTATTCATGAACCAATAACTAAATCAAATCCTTTTTACCAGATTTCACCAAAACTTGCAAAAGGTGATGCTAAAAAATTATGCTATGAACAGCATCAACATGGACAACTAGCACATAAACAACGTTTTAGCTATTTCCGAGGAATGTTGCTTCAAACTAACAGTGGATGTTTTGTCTCTTTATACACTGATCATAGATGCTGAATCTAAAATAGTTTTCTTTTTTACGTCAAAAGTTTAGATGAATTGTTTTTCAGGATTTTATTATTATCAATACAAGTTTTAAGGTTTAGTGTTTGTAAAATTAATCGATAGTAAAGATTTAAGTTTTATATAAATTAGTTATATAAACTATTAATGCATTAAATTCTAATTAATTGCCATTTATTTATTCTTCTTTTGATTTTTTGGTCTGCTAAAATAACATTTATGATGATTGAATTTGCAGAGAATTTAGCGACGCAGCTGCATTATACACAGACAGCACTCTCATACCAACTCTTTCAAATTTATCTTTACTAGTTCTTAGGTCGAGTTATCATGTAAACATCAACGTCAAGTTTTAAAACAATTTTAAAGTGTTGATTAAGAAGTGTTTTTGCCATTTTTTCATGTGGGCATGGTGTATTTTATAAAAGTATCATATTGTCTTAATAAATACCATTACCTCCGTATGTGATTGATACTAATATACACAGAATCCAAAATTTATCAAAGCATAAGAATAATTGATGCATGCAAATAGAAGAAACACACGGGAGTAGAAAGAAACATATAATAGATGCTGTATTACAGAAAGAAAAAATACACACTGCTTCAAGAATATATTAAAGAACCTATATAAAGTAGAAAAGAAAGCTTAACTTACTAAACTAAATGAGTTTAAGATTAATGAGATTAAGATTATCTTCATGCATGTAGCTTTTGAAAAAATATATTAAAAGCATAATAAAAACCTTAAAAAGAAAGTTGTTGAGTAGTGTATCAATTTTATTGGTGATCGAAGACCTTAAATGCATAAAGAATTTAAAAAAAGCCATATCATCATGTCAAAAATGTCAAACCCAAATAATAATTCAATCACAAACCCAACACAATTTCACTGTTTTCATATTGGCTGCTGGCGGTTACAGCCCCCACAAAAGCCTTTTAATTGTGATTGCATCATTAAAATATTATATATACCACGGAACAATGTTTAGTTTACTCCCTCTCTCTTTTCGTTATTTTTAAAAATTATTAACAATAAAAAATTGGATGATTTTATATTGAAAAATGTAAATATAATTACAGCAGAAAAATAATAACAGTGATAGTTAGAAGGACAAAATAGGAGATATACAATAAAACAACCCCATGATATATCGCCAACAAAATTTGATGTGCATAATCAAAGTAATATATATTTATACTTTAACTAGATTATTTAAAATTAGACTCAATATAAAGTTATGGATAAAGTAATAATTTATTATCATTTTAAAATAAGTGAATATGAGCCACGTGGTTATAATTTAATTGATGCTGTTGTTTTATAAAATTTGAAGCTTAAGTAATATTAATTAATGGTATTGATAATGTAATTCACTTTGATTTTTCAATATTTTTCAACACACAAAGAAAAAAAAAATTGCAGCCGCAAAGGGATGCATAGAGTGGGGGAGATTGTGATTTATAGATACATAGAATAAGTGTTGAATTTGAAATTTGTTCTTGACAAAGAAAAACATATAGTTAGTTAAAAACATTTGGTGGCTCTGAGTTTTGCCAAAATAAAATATTATGTTATCTTTTGTTGTTTAATCATTAATGCGATCGTAGCGGTTGGTGGCCTAACACAGAAAGAAGAGATGACGCAAAGTGATGCAAATCATCACTAACTAATATACCAAAGAAAATCAATATTAAAACCTATTAGGTTTCAAAGGGACGTGTTTAACTCATAACATGTGTTATATGTGGATATATTTTTAATACGAAAGTAGTATTCCATGTTACGAAAAATGTTTAGAATAGTTACCTTCTTTTGTAATAAATATTCTTAGAGGAATCTGTCCACAAAACAATACATATTTATTAATTAAGATTGTTTCTTTTTTGTCATAATTTAATTAAAAAGTTTCGAGTATAATCTGTATTTTTATTTTTAATACATTTTTATTTTTCATTACTTTTATAATCATTACTTGCAAGATAATAAATACTAAAAATGAATTAATATATAATTTTATCTTTTATTTATTTTTGTGACTCCTATAAATTACTCCTTTTCGAATGAAATTATTTATAAATTAACAATCTTACTAGAGTACATTTGTTAACAAATTAACAAATATTTATAACCATTTCTATCCTTCTTTCTTAAATAAAAGTAGTTAAAGATATAAATTTAACAATTTAACTTTAATTTTCTTTAAAGATAGTTTAATTATTTATTACATTATTCAATAATTTTAAGTAGGCCATACTTATAAAGAGATTTTTTAGTTTCAAAAGTTATCTTATTATTTTAAAATTCGGCTAAGTTATACTAAAATCGTACGTAATCTCTATCTGTGGAATGGAATGATAACTTTTTATCAGACAATTTCTATCTGTGTAATGATGACTTTTTACCAGACAATTCATATTTATGTAATATTGAGATTCGATCGCCAAATGTCTCTATATGTAATAATGAGATTTCACTAACAATCTTATATTTATATATAATTGATCTACAATTCTAGTAATATAATAGTGATATATACTAACAATTCTACACTTATGTAATAATGAAATTTTATCAATAATTCTATATTTGTGTAATAATGAGTTTTTACTAATAATTCAATAGTAAAAGTATGACCAATACTAGTATTATAATAATGACATACACTAACAATTCTACACTTGTGTAATAATGAAATTTTATCAATAATTTTATATTTGTGTAATAATGAGTTTTTACCAGACAATTCATATTATTGTAATATTGAGATTCGATCTCCAGATATCTTTGTATGTAATAATGAGATTTCACGTACAATTTTTATATTTATATATAATTTACCGACAATTCTAATAGTATGATAGTGACATATATTAACAATTATATATTTATGTAATAATGAAATTTTATCAATAGTTCTATATTTGTGTGATAATGAGTTTTTACTAACAATTCAATAGTAGAAGTATGACAGTGACACGTTACCATCTAATATTAAACATATAGTATCTTCTCATCACTTTTATTTAAGATAAAAAAATACATATTCTTTTTATCTTATAAGTTCCGATGTAATAATAAAATTGCATTAACAATTTTACACTACACTTGTTTAATTATTACATTCTATCAACAATTGTCATTTGTGTAATATTAATATTTGACTGAAATCTTAGATTTATATATAAAAATAAGTTTTTACTGGAAATTACCGATATAATAATAAAATTATACTGACAATTTTACACTACATTTGTTTAATAATTATATTTTATCAACAATTGTCATTTGTATAATAGTGATATTTGACTGAAATCTTAGATTTATATATAAAAATAAGTTTTTACTGACAATTCTAATAATATGATAGTGATATAATATGATGGTGATATAATACCTCCTAATATTAGAAATATTTAATATTTACATCACTTTTATTTATAAAAAATAGTTTTTTTTCAAGTTAAATTGTTTTTATAAAAATAGTTTTTTTTTCTCAAGCCAAATTGTTTTTATGATATTGAGAACTAATATTAACTTATCAAAAGGAGTAAATTATATATAAACTTCTATTTATTTGAGTAAAATTACCTAAACATTAGCTAAAGTAACTAGCTATGACTAAGAATGCGTTATCTAAAGCAGATGGTAGGTTAATCCTGTATCCAAAAGTTGCACAGACAATTCCTAAAAAATGGTTTAACTGCCTATAATTAGGGACGGAACTAGATTATTATACGTGGGTGACCATACATAAAATAGCATCAATAATTTTTTTTTAATTTTATGTTGGACAGTAATATTATATAAATTTAGAAGTCATAATAATTTAATAGGAAGGACCGTATAGAAAATTTTATAAGTAAAATATTAACTGAAAACAGTTCATAATCTCGTAGATAATTACTCTGATTTCACAAATTTACACATTTTTATTTATTTGAAAAAGTGGTTTTAAAAGAAATGTACCAGCACAGCTAGAATATATTTGAAAGCATACTACAAAATGTAACGAAATGATGACCTACTAAATCAAGAGAATTGAACTAAAATTAACTCACTAGTAAAATTCTTCCATAAACATAATTTTTTAGTTATAATTATTTTATGTCATCATTATTATATTACGCACTTTTAACAATAAATTATATATAAAAGATGATGAAGAATTTAATTAAATTAAATTATAAAATAAAGCAAATTTTAATAAAAACTATATAATAATTTAATTTATAAAATAAAATTACATATAAAAGGGAAAGGAATGGAAGGTGTTGGGTTTCCTCCTAAATCTACAAGTAGCTCAGTTATAGGCTACTAGGTGCAATGATGAAAATAAGGATGAACATATCTTACAAAATATAGACTATTCAGCACTAATTTTATGCATTTCTCAAAGTTCCTAGAAAGCTCATGCAGCTGTAGGGATCAACCTATATGTATCATATAATATATAATTGACATAGTTTCTGTCTTACAATAAATATTATTCCTTAACCATCTTCAGTAATTCCACATGCAGTCAGTGTCCACATGCCCTGCAGAAGTTGATGAATGTTCTTCATTCTCAAACATTCTTTGTATCATGTCACTGCTGTTGCATAACAGAGATGAGATATCAACCTCAAACTCTCTTTCCTCAGACAACTCTGCTTTCTCAATTTCCTCTGCACTTGCTTCATGGTTTCCCATCTGCATCCTCATGGACTGTTCTTGAGGCATGTAACCATAATCTGGGTACTGTGAGTCCCCAATCTGGTGTGCAATTGGTGGGTTGATTGGTGAAATGCTTGCTTTGCCAAAAGGGTAAGCATCAAAAGGACTTGCAGAGGATGAAAAGTCCAAACCAGGAGTTTCCAAGCTATGAACAATGCCACCATGTGTGTTCTGCTCCACAGTTTGATTTGGTTCAGAGTTTGTCACCTGAGACAACTCAGCAGCAGTGGTTCTTGTTTCACTGTTGTATGGAGGAGGAGAATCCGTCAAAGGAGGCAACACAACAGCAGAAGGTGATGATGATTCGTTTCCAGAGGAATTGAACACCTCAGAATTGGGAACATGCGATTTCTTAAAACAACGACCCTTCACAAAGACTCTGCACACCACCCATTCGCTCTATTGAATAGGGGAAATTGTCAAAACAAAACAAAACAACCTTAGTTAACAAATGTTCATCTTGAGGGACAGTGTAAATCAATGAATTCTGAAACTAACATGTGGTCATGGTCCTAATCAACCTCCATATCATACATAATTAAGGTTTCAACTCAACAAAAGAGTTATTAAAACTCAATTAATGTAATAATTTCTCATAAAAAGGAGAAAGTGCAGAAAATCAACCATACCTGTGCAGATTGGTTTTGATTGTTTCTCCCTTCCAACCTATATTCATGCATAACCCAGTTTGTCTTTTCACCTCTCGGAGCTCTTCCCTTGTAGAAAACCAAGGTCTTCTTCATCCCAATGAGTGCATCTTCAGCTTTTATCTCCCTGTCTATCCCTGTCGCTTTCCAATAACCAGCATCAGTAGACCTATTAGTTCTTAAACCAGTTGGGTACTTTCTGTCCCTCACGCCGAAAAAATACCACTCAGTTTCACCCATTTTAGCCAATGCTTCAAAAACCAAACATGATTGTAAAAGGCATCATCAATTCACCGTCAAAGCAAGATACAACAAGAATTCAATCAATAAAATAAAATGATCGACTCACCAGGCAGAGTCCATGGCTCACACTTGTTCAAATCAACCTCAGCAATGGCCACAGCACAGAAACCATTGTCAACAGCTTTCTTTCTGAGGTAGCATTTTATGAGTTCCTCATCAGTGGGGTGAAATCTAAAACCTGTTGGCAGCTTAAACTCCTGATTATCCTTACACGGTGTGTAAACGTCCTCCATTGATCCAATCCCACACCAAAATCCCCTGTTTCATCAAAGAGGCAAATGAAAAACAAAACACGACAAACTCATTAATTCGCATGTTCACACAAAGAACACATTCAATTCTCAAACACAGGTGCATCAATTGAAGTGAAAAATTAAAATCAATCAAAGGAACCGACCAGTCTGTTAAAGAAGGAAGCACTAATGTCTCAGTTGCAAGAACAGAAAACAAAAAAGGTTTTGGGTTTTGAGGGGTTACAAATTTTCTGCATGTGATTTTGAATTATGAACCTGAGAGGGGAAAGGGACCAGAGGGAATGAACTAAAAGTTTTTTTTTTTTTGGGGGGGAATTTGATGAAGATGGTGTTAAGGAAAAATAAAACTGTGAAAAAAACCAAACTCCTTAAATACTGGTTTTGTGGGTATTCATAACTACGGCTGAGAAGTAACTGGGGAGCCTTCATGATTCTTGTATATGTGCATGATTGAGTATCTCAAAAGCTGAAAGGTGAAAATCATGGAGAAAAACAATAATAATTTAATTCTGTAAATAAAAAAAGGAAGATGAATAGTAAAAAAATAAATAAACATCTTTTCAATCTTTCTAAAATTATACAGTTCGTTTTTATATCTCTGAAACATATTTTTTCCTAAAAAAATCTTGTTTAACAAGGGGCTAGAAATAAAATTGGGCACGAAAACAACCTAAACTTTAGAGTGATTAGAAGTTGATTTCACTTTATAATGATTTTCGTACCTTACCAATTGTGTAGAGTTTCCTTTCCTGTGATTGCTAAGAACACCTCACAGAGTCACAGTCACCAAGTTAGCCTGTTGTAGATGTTGACGTTGCTATGCTCTTCAAATCAATAACCTCCAATGTGTATAAACCAAACACTGAAACACCATTCCAATGACAAAATAAGAAAACAGAAACTCAAGTAGATGAAGTTAAAAGGAAAGAAAAATGAGCTAGTGGCTTCACTTAATATCTGCAACACAAGATAACATGATGCTTATACCTTCAAAAGCACTAGAACTCAACACTATGCTTTGGGAATGTCACATGAATCAAATATTTATAACCATTTCTATGTTTCTTAACGTACATAGATTGAGAAAAGTAGTTAAAGATATACATTTAACAATTTAACTTTAATTTTTTTCAAAAATAGTTTAATTATTTATTACGTTATTTAATAATTCCAAGCTGTGATACCTGTAAAGAGATATTTTAGTTTCAAAAGTTACTTTATTATCTTAAAGTTTGGTAAAGTTATACTAAAACAGTACGCAATCTTGTCTGTGTAATGATGAGTTTTTACTAGATAATTAATAATTATATAATATTAAGATTCTATGGACAGATGTCTCTGTATGTAATAATGATATTTTACTCACAATTTTATATTTATATATACTCTGAAGACAATTGTAATAGTATGATAGTGACATATACTAACAATTATATACTTATGTAATAAAGAGATTTTATCAATAATTTTATATTTGTGTAATAGTGAGCTTTTGCTAACAATTCAATATTAGAAGTATGATTATGATACTTTACGAGGTAATATTAAAAATATTATAACTTTTCATCACTTTTATTTAAGATAAAAGTACGCGTTTTTTTTGTCTTATCTATACCCGTGTAATAATGAAATTCTAATGACAATCCTACACTACACTTATCTAATAATAAGATTCTATCAACAATTGATTATTTATGTAATAATGAGATTTTATTAGAAATTTTAGATCTATATATAACAATGAATCTTTAATGACAATTCTAGTAATATAATAGTGATATATTATCTCGTATTATTAGAAATATTTAATATTTACATCACTTTTATTTAAATGAAAAAAAATATACTTTTTTTTATGCTTTCATAGTGATGAAATTATACCAACAATTATATATTTTTTTCCCCACTAACACTATTTGTGAAAAAAATTACTCAACTAGGATACTTTTCACTTTAATTTCCTAACTAGCATTATTCACCGTAGTTGGAGCATTTTTTACTTATTCTTTTTTATTTTTAGCATTTTTTAATCATCTTTCATTTCAATTATTATTTATTTTTAATTTTATACTCTAAAATTATAATTTATATGCTTATTTTTTTATTAAACTAAAAGATATACTTATTCACTTACTTTTTTTTATTATTAAATACATATCAATAATGAATAAATTAACTATTATTTAAATTTTTTAAAGAATTTAATTAATATTTATTTTTGAAAAATATCCTAACAAATTTATTTCAATTTTGCTATTACTTATTTACATTTTTTTAACAAATTAAAAATAAAAAATTTAATTCAAATATCAATTATAATTTTTCTTCCAATTTCAATTTTATTATAAAAATACAGTTAGAAAATTATTATGATTTATTCTATCAAATTTAAATTTATTATAAAAATATAAAAATTAAATAATTTATTATTTATTTTTCCTATTATAATTAATTAGTTCAAAATATGTATAAAATTGTTAGGGTGTTTTTTTAAAAAAGTATTAATTAAATTCTTTAAAAAATTTAAATAAAATTTAATTTATTTATTGTCAATATGTATGTAATGGTAAAGAAAATAAGTGAATAATAATATTATTTAGTTTAATAAAAAAATAAGTGTATAAATTATAATTGTAAAATGTAAAATTAAAAAATAAATAATAATTGAAATGAAAGATGATGTAAATAAAAAATGTTGAAAATAAAAAGAAAATAAGTAAAAAAATATCCAATTATCATAAATAGTGCTAGATAGGAAACTAAAGTGGAGGTTGAGCTAAATTTTTTTTCAAAAATAGTGCCGAATTCTATATTTTTGTAATAATGAGTTTCTATTAACAATTCAATTTTAGAAGTATTACACTAACACGTTATGAGATAATAAAAATATCTTATCTTCTCATCACTTGTATGTAAGATAAAAACTACACATCTTTTTTTTATGTTATCTATACTTACAATGTTGTACTTATCTAATAATGAAACTCTATTGACGATTGTCTATTTACGTAATAATGAGATTTCATTAATAGATTTATATATAACAATAAATCTTTATCGACAAAATAGTATGATAGTGACATAATATCTCATAGTATTAAAAATTTCTTATCTTTTCATCACTTTTATTCAAAAGAAAAGAAATATTTTTTGTTTATCTATGCTTTTGTAATGATGAAATTGTGTCGACAATTTTATATTCATATCATAATGAGATTTTATCAATAATAATAATGAGTTTCTGCTAACAATTCAATATTATGAATATGGAGGTGACACAATATCATATAATATTTTTTCATCACTTTTATTTAAGATAAAAAAATACACATTTTTTTTATCATATCTATACAAGTTTAATAATGAAATTCTATTAACAATTCTATACTCTCTAATCATGAGATTCTATTGACAATTGCCTATCTATACAATAATGAGATTTTACTAATAATTTTATATTTGTATAAAACAATAAATTTAGATTTCACTAATATTAAAACTACATTATATTGACAATTCTACACTTATCTAATAATTCTAGATTTATCTTTTCATCACTTTTATTTAAGAAAAAAGTATAATCTTTTTTGTCTTATCTATACTAATATAATAATGAAATTATATTGACAATTCTTTAGATAATGAGATTCTACAATTTACACTTCTCAGTAATAAAATTCGACACACAATTTTATGTTTGTATAATAACAAGACTCTATCTACAATTTTAGATTTATGGAATAATACAATTCTCAATTTTAGATTCTACCAACAATTCTTGTGTAATAATGAAATCCTACCAAAAATTTTACATCTATTATAATGAAATTCTATCCAACAATTTTATATTTGTCAATAATAAAATTTTAGTCACATTTTTATATTTATATAATAATAAGATTACGAGAGATAATTTTATTTTAAGACTTATATGATAATGAGATTTGACTTTAAATTTTTGTAATTATACATTTTTCAATATTTTATATACATTGAAAAAAACTAATAAACATTTGTATTACTTTTTAAAATTGATTCTTGTAATTTTTTTTCATTTGATATTTACCATTAGTAGTCTCTATTAAATGTAGACATGATTCAAGAAAGACTGTTATAGCATTAAAAAAAATAGACATAAACATTTAACAATAACATGCTTAAACTAGGTTCCAAAGAAAAAAAAAAAAAACTACAAGAATTTGAAGAACAATCAAAGAATAGAGAAAAATATAAGACATTATCTATCAATACCTTTAATTAATTTTTATATTATATATGGCAGATGAAAATCTTACATGACTTCAAATATATGCCAAACAACAAATAACAAAAATAATAAAAAAGAATTTAAATTGCATGAACATACGATTATGAAAAAAATGCTTATAACAAACTAAACAAATTTATACTAAAAGCACAATTTAAAACATAAGAAAATCAATTTAAATAAAGAATTTGAAGAACCAATTTTAAGAGTCAGTAAAATAATCTCAATAATCTATTATCAATAATAATATATGAAGAAAAAATTTTGTATGTAAAATTTTACTTTCCAGTATACCCCTTTATTTACTTCATACCACCTTTTTTTTTTTTTTTTTTTTTTTTTTTTTTTAAAATTATTTTTAAATTTTTTTTTTTTTTTAATTTTTTTTTTTTTTTTTAATTTTAAATTTTTTTTTTTTTTTTTTTCCTCCATTAATTTTTTTTTTTTTTTCTCACTTTAATATCCAATCATAGCTACCTTTATGCATGTGCATGTATTT